>WLWD01003031.1_pt1 | contig 103477 bp, 53 predicted proteins | sample 6712731 | NCBI WGS metagenome assembly WLWD01 (sample SAMN12718690, study PRJNA576275) | sponge metagenome | isolation source: marine sponge | host: Mycale hentscheli | place: New Zealand: South Island, Marlborough, Capsize Point | collected 2014-11-01 | reverse complement strand
GTTCACCAGACTTGACTCCATCATCTAACATGTTCACCAGACTTGACTCCATCATCTAACATGTTCACCAGACTTGACTATCATCTAACATGTTCACCAGACTTGACTCCATCATCTAACATGTTCACCAGACTTGACTATCATCTAACATGTTCACCAGACTTGACTATCATCTAACATGTTCACCAGACTTGACTCCGTCATCTAACATGTTCACCAGACTTGACTCCATCATCTAACATGTTCACTAGACTTGACTCCATCATCTAACATGTTCACCAGACTTGACTCCATCATCTAACATGTTCACCAGACTTGACTCCATCATCTAACATGTTCACCAGACTTGACTCCATCATCTACCATGTTCACCAGACTTTACTCCATCATCTAACATGTTCACCAGACTTGACTCCATTATCTAACATGTTCACCAGACTTGACTCCATCATCTAACATGTTCACCAGACTTGACTCCATCATCTAACATGTTCACCAGACTTGACTCCATCATCTAACATGTTCACCAGACTTGACTCCATCATCTAACATGTTCACCAGACTTGACTCCGTCATCTAACATGTTCACCAGACTTGACTCCATCATCTAACATGTTCACCAGACTTGACTCCATCATCTAACATGTTCACCAGACTTGACTCCATCATCTAACATGTTCACCAGACTTGACTCCATCATCTAACATGTTCACCAGACTTGACTCCATCATCTAACATGTTCACCAGACTTGACATCATCTAACATGTTCACCAGACTTGACTCCATCATCTACCATGTTCACCAGACTTGACTCCATCATCTAACATGTTCACCAGACTTGACTCCATCATCTAACATGTTCACCAGACTTGACTCCATCATCTAACATGTTCACCAGACTTGACTCCATCATCTACCATGTTTGCATGGACTGAGTCCTCTATAGTTCTGTCCTGGATAGCCAAGTCACCTGCTCAGCTGAATTAATCTCCAACAGAGTCAGTTACATCCAGGATGTCGTTCCTCCATCCAAGAGGTGTCATGTTCGATCCTAAGACAGCCCTGCTGATATTGCTAGCAGAGGTTCAACTCCTCAGAATCTCTTAGTTTCATCGCTTTTGTGGGAAGGTCCAGTATGGCTCAAGGAACCTCTAGCACGTTGGCCTGTTTTGCAACTATTAACACCTCCAGACTTGCCAGAGATCAGAGCCACTATTGCACTTGTTCAGCCAGACTTGCCAGAGATCAGAGCCACTATTGCACTTGTTCAGCCTACCCCATCAGAGAATTCGCTGTTGACTTGTTTCTAATCTTTCGATAGCCTCGTTAATATTTGTCACATCACAAGGAAAGAAGGTCATTAAAAATGCTACCTCCAATCACTGAAGGCTCAGCAAGTGGCAGTCACGCTACCTCCAATCACTGAAGGCTAGCAGCAAGTGGCAGTCATGCTACCTCAAAAATAGTTTTACTTACAGTGGATCTTTTCCAGAGTGGTTTCTAATGTGTTTAAGTAGTCCACATTTTGAACGAAGAGGTTTTTTAGCTCGTACGCAGTAATCCCACAAACACACATACTCTGTTCTTCCCTCGCTTCTTCCCTTTGCAATGTGTGCCACAATGTGTGCCACTTTAATGTGCTGCGCAAAATCTTGAATCTTATCAAATGCTTGGCGACATCCATCCCACATGCAAATGTAAGGGTCCAGTATTTCCGACACGAAGTTTTCATTTGTGTCTGACCTTGCGATGCTCTCAGATCCACTGAAACTATCTTGATCCATTGGTTCGGTAGAATTGGAATTATTCATTGGTGCTACATGTCCATGTGAGTTTTGCTCCTTGTAAGTGATTTGATCAGTTACTGTTGTTAAGAAGCTGTCCAAAGAACCATTATCATGTTCATCACTTCTGGCCTGTAATTAAAAATTATATTGTTACTTCATACAACTGTATAAGTTTGCAAATAGTATATAAAATATGTCCAAAGTTTAGGTTGTGTACCTTTTCACTTTGCCAATGTGACTTGGTATGCCTTGTCAGAGAGCCTAGATATGTGAAACGTTTGTTGCAGTCAGGAAAATTGCAGACAAGTGGTTTCTGTGGTTTCTCTAAAAAAAAGGAATTATTCATTGGTGCTACATGTCCGTGTGAGTTTTGCTCCTTGTAAGTGATTTGATTAGTTACTGTTGTACAAGCAGTTCCACTGTTATCTTGATTTTGTTCAATGCTCATTTGAACATGGTTGTTTATTGGAGCAAATCCATTTGAACTTTGATTTAGACCTGGCTGTACTGAGCTGGAAGGTGAGGATTGAAGTGCAGAAAGATGTGAGTAAGATGATGTGAATAGAAAATGGGCAGCAGTCGTTTGACTAGATGGAACATCACTAATACCTGATCCAATATAAGGAGACAGGTGATGGAGCTGTGGTGTGCCAATGAGTGATGGCAACCTAGGTGGAGTAAGTGCTGATGGCTCGCTGTTATATGGCAACAATTCGCCTTGCTCTTCAGAGAATGAGTGAATTGAAATTGGAGGTATTGAAGAATATTTCATCCCTTCGGTGTATGGAACATCACTAATACCTGATCCAGTATAAGGATGGAGCTGTGGTGTGCCAATGAGTGATGGCAACCTAGGTGGAGTAAGTGCTGATGGCTCGCTGTTATATGGCAACAATTCGCCTTGCTCTTCAGAGAATGAGTGAATTGAAATTGGAGGTATTGAAGAATATTTCATCCCTTCGGTGTATGGAACATCACTAATACCTGATCCAATATAAGGAGACAGGTGATGGAGCTGTGGTGTGCCAATGAGTGATGGCAACCTAGGTGGAGTAAGTGCTGATGGCTCGCTGTTATATGGCAACAATTCGCCTTGCTCTTCAGAGAATGAGTGAATTGAAATTGGAGGTATTGAAGAATATTTCATCCCTTCGGTGTATGGAACATCACTAATACCTGATCCAGTATAAGGATGGAGCTGTGGTGTGCCAATGAGTGATGGCAACCTAGGTGGAGTAAGTGCTGATGGCTCGCTGTTATATGGCAACAATTCGCCTTGCTCTTCAGAGAATGAGTGAATTGAAATTGGAGGTATTGAAGAATATTTCATCCCTTCGGTGTATGGAACATCACTAATACCTGATCCAATATAAGGATGGAGCTGTGGTGTGCCAATGAGTGATGGCGACCTAGGTGGAGTAAGTGCTGATACATCAAAGCCATGAGGATTTATCGGTGGCTCTTCAGAGAATGAATCACAGTGAATTGTTGGAGGTATTGAAGAATATTTCATCCCTTCGGTGTACCTCCGCCGCTCCATTTCAATCTGCAGCAAATTCAATCCACGTTCTGCATTCAGCCGCAGCATTAAAAATGTGTGGCATTATTTGCCTACGAGGCAACCAACTTTACATAATCAGACAATCTACTACACAGTCAAACCGCACTAAAAATTTCGTGCCACTTTTTGTTAGAAGATAAAAAAAAACTCCTCCCTGTTCCTCCCCAGCTACAAATACCACTAATTTGTGAGCTTTGTTATCTTTCATTTCATCATGTATGGTCAATGACTATGTGCATACATCGGTTGGTTCCATTCCCCATGAATCAGGGGGAACAAAACTTAGGCATGTATAGCTTATGGGGAGCGGTTTGTTTACATAATGGTACATGTGCGTACCACAAGGTGGTATGCAACAGAACAAAATTTCATATTTTGAAAAAAGCAATATTTCATCAACTGTAAAACTTGCACCACATGTAACACTAGTTTTATAATACCTAATCGCATGTTTGAAACATGCCGGCTAGCAAGATAACAAAGATCACAAATTAGTGGTACTGTAGCTGGGGAAGGAAGGAACAGGGAAGAGTTTGTTACCCAATTGAGGTCAGACTAAAGACAACACACACACACACACACACACACACACACACACAAAAAAAAAAAAAAAAACCTTGAGAAGGGAACAAGGCAAGTGAACAGGAAGGAGAGCTAAAAGTTGGATACCATATGAAGTAATTAGAAGGGTAAGTCTTCATAGCTGGCTATCTACTAGTTAACTAGCTAGCTATCTAATAGTTAACTAGCTAGCTACTAGCTAACTAGCATGTGAAGTGAAGAAAGATTTTTATATTCTCCGTGGAGAAATCTTGTTTTGTATACTCGAGAACTTGCTTCAAATAATTATTTCGCATATTTACCACAAAAATTCGATTTCTAACTTATATTGATAGCGCATGCGTACGTACGTGGAATGTAACTTTTTTTTTTTACTTGGCTTTTTTTTTTTTGGTTTTTTGTTTTGTTTTGTCTTGTTTAAATGAAGAGTGGCTACTGGTATTAACCTGGCACTCATTTTACCGGGGGAAACTTATAAGGTAAGTCTATATGTTGCTGCCATGACAATGTCGCACAAGGAATCCTTTAGTTTGCCGCACCTTGCAAGATATGCACCCTTTCTGTTTACCTGTATGGGGCGGACTTCTTGTACAGTCTATTTTGGCCATTCTTCTTTTGTAAACTCTCTTCCACTGGTTTATTAATGGTGATACAATACTAATAAATGTTACACATTACGCCATATTTTTCAGATTGCATTGATGGCAAGTAAACAAATCATATCATATAACAAAGTGTTAATAATTGTTCTCTCAGCAAACGTTTCCTCTCGTCTCTTTCTACAGTGGCACGGATTCGCTGCAAACAAACAAACAAACAAACACACTTTTATAAACTCATTGTTAGTGTGAATCTAACACCACAAATTACACATATGCCCTGACTCCTTCCCCATTCTGTACATTCATATCTGCTCCATGCTGTAACAGAATGTTCAAAGCTGGGGATGAGCTGTTGGCAGCAAGATGGAGGAGAGTAGTGTCCTCCTCGTCTATCGGCTGGTTCACCAAATGTGGCGATTCATTGAGTACTTTTGACAACAACCTAATATAGAAATACAGCTTCTTGAATTTTCTCTATTAGCTTTTGATATTGCTTTAGCAAATGTTCTCCCCGATTCGAATGCTTTTCCTTTTTATGTTTAACCGTTGATTGACCCTTACCGTTATCAGAAAGGGTAGAGAAAGAATTAGAGACATTATTTAACTCTCCTGAAAGAGTAAGTATACCTAGGTGTGTTAACTAGATGGGTCAGTTGTCTGAAACATGGTCATAGAAAATTGACAACTTCGTTGACGTAGTGAAACATGTTGAACAGCTAAGGGACCCATTAAAATGTGTAGAAATCAAAGATAGAGCTTGAAACACAAACAAAGCAGTGGAGTAATTACTTATGGCTGTTGCATGTGATTAATTTGGATCGTGGTCTTTTATCTATGTTTCTGACGTGGATGTTGTCTTATTTGCAGTTGAGATCTAAGCGAAGGAGACCTAATCAACATGGTATACTATTGTCAAATATTGTGCATGTGTTTTAATAATCTTTTTTTCGCAGAATGGGAAGAACTGATGGAATGTGTTTTACCTGAAGACGTATTTTTGCAGTCTAAATGTGTTAAGGCTTTGGATCATCTCAATATTGACACGTGTGAACTGTTGGTAAGTGAGCAGCATTATAGTAGTCAAGGTGGCATTGTACTTCAAGATAAAAGTGCTCGTGTCCATTTAGGTTATTTATGCTTTAACTATAATCTTGCTCTTTTAGATTGTTTTACCAAATGCTGTACTAAGGAAAGCGTGTGGGGACATGTTGGGTAGATTTCAGAGTGAATCATATAAAAATTACTGTAGTTACAATTTTGGGTAAATAAATTCACAACTTGTTAAGTGTCCTTGCTGACAAATTATTCTTTGCACAACAATCGGGGCACCAAGTAAGTTGTTGGGCTCGAAGTCAGTGCTTTAATTTGGAAGCAGTGACAGGTCTAGCTGAGCAAGAGTGGCTAGTGTAGGCTGGACATCCCTTAAAAGTTTCACTTGCCATCTTCATTTTAGATCTTGGTGCTGGTTGATGCTAGCACAAATGTGTTGATATGCACACATTACAAAAGTAAGTGGGAGTAATGAGTAGTTTATTATGCTTTTTGCAGGAAATAGGTTTTGCTCTTAAAGATAACATGAAGGGTGATGTTATGAATTTGGCATTGGATATATGGTCAAATTTAACAAAGAGAAGAAAAAGAAAAGTTGGTACTTTAAGTCCTACTAAGTTGATGGTGAGTTAATGTACATAGGGTCTGTTGTCACGCAAGGGAGTGACAATCGTTGTTTTACCTCAAGAGTATCTTTAAACATTGTGATTTATTTTAGCGATGAATAAATGAATGTGAATTGTGTGCACGTAGAGTTTATGTGGTGCAGTAAAATGTTGTCTACATATGTGTTGGCAAGTTTTGATGAAAAAAGCTTGTTGGTTTAGCAGTTTCTAATAAATCAATTCTGTAATTGCCTCTATTTTAATGTCTTCCTAGAAAAGTCTGACCAAAGTTTAAATGCTAGGTACTAATTCGCTTTTGGTCGGACACAACTGTTCGTGTGACCTCTAAATCCTGGTACTGAAGTTAATGTCTTTTTACATCCATCACATTTAAAACTTCAAACATTCTAAATTACTGTAATAGTTAACACTTACAAAAAAATAACTTCCAAGGAATATTTTTATTTTTTGGCGTAAGTCTGACCGTGACAAAATAATAAGGAGTTGCTTTTGAAGAATCCTTCTTTCCTAGTGTACCCGTCTTTTACCAGGGGGCAAAGTTATACAATATGAACTTTTGGGGGGGGGGGGGGGCAAAGACTTTTGGGGCACGAATAAACATCAAAAGTTTGTCGTGCAGTATACACCTTATAAGATATGTAATTCATAACTTTTAATAAAATTTTCACCCATGATTTTCTTGCTCCCCCTTCAAGTAGTCCACCTCCTATGGTGTGTTGACGTGTCACTGCGTAAGGTGTATTATTTAGTTTCGACATTCCACAAATATTAACAATATATTAAGTTACACTTGCTTGTTTTTGTATTGTGCTCATCGGAATATATGAGCACTTTTCGTAACGTCTATTAACTTGTAGTTTTGAGCTAATGTCAAGTGTTTTGAGACCTTACAGGGGTTCATACAGAGGTAGTAGTGAGCCCTGTACTAATACAAGACTGATAAGTTTTATTTGTGCAGTATTAAAAATTCTCACATATGCACACATTTCCCCTTCCAACTAAAATTTTTGTATGTCCTTTTCCTGACGCCTAGTGGTCATGTTATTTAATATTATGTCCATGTTTTGTTATTTAGGTTGAGGAAATAAAAATTGCTCCTGAATCAAAAAGGGTAAGCACACGAGAGACTATCAGTAACTTTGTGATAAAGCGACCTCCTGTGCCTAGGAGTTGGAAAATGTTGATTTCAGTTCTAAAAATATTTGGAAAAATGCCTGTCATGTTTTTTTATTAAAGTTTATCTTGTTGTTTATGTTTTGTGTTAACAGTATTTTAGATGCCTTTTTGATTTTTTTTTTTTTTTTGTAGGTTTGTGAAGCTGTTTTTATTTATTTGGGCTTTATGCCAGTTAAAGCAGTGGTAAAAGTTCCTGCACTTTCTTTAACCTACAGTGTAAATGAAGTGAACGCATATTGCGGCAAAAGAGTATTCCCAAATAATGATGGATCTTTTATATAGTGTAAAGGAAAATATATGTTCCAGTATACGAAACAAATAGCGTGCTCCAATACAAATAGTGACTTACATAAAAAGTTTAAAATTGATCTTGAAGCCCATAATCCAAATTTATATGAAGACAACATGTTCGGAGAAAAAAATTCACCGGGAAGAGCATTTTTTCAAATTCCAAGTAATATAGTTGAAGTCGATTATCAGGGACGAAAGGGTATTTTTGTACCTTGTGATAATGTGACCTTATATTTAGAGTCTCAAGGCCTACCTGTCGAATCTAATCTTGAATTGGCAATGATTGAACAATTAAAAAAAACTGAGTTCGTGGTAGAAAATAATCAACAAATACGATCAGTATTTGGCCCTTTCAGTGGGGTAGGAGACATTGCAATGTTTGGTAATAATTCGACAAGTGTATTTAAACTGACTTCGACTTCATTGGCCCCCAATTCACCAACTACTAGTGATGACGAAGACACACTTTCTCTTGATATGGAACTTAAAAGAGGACAGACTGATGATGAAAACGGATTGAAGCAGCTTTGTGCAGACATGATGGTTACTTTAGCAATGTCTGTTGAGAAAATGAAAGATGTTCAGAAATTACGTAATTTGAAGAAAATTTCAGTATATGGACTTTTATTGGATGTTGTCTTACCACTACGCTTGTTGAAATTAACAATGAACTTCAAAGAATCGCAAGAGTCAGTTTCAATTGTTCAGAAATTCAATGGCAGAATAGCTGGTGGTCAATATTTACTTGCTGACAGATTAATAACATATATGATACGAAATATGAATTAATATGTATAAACTGTTACCTAGAGTTGGCTCGAATTATTTTTCATTTATTATATTATGTATTGCAATTTCAAGTTTAACAATAAGATCAAAGTCAGTCATTATGCTGCTAAAAAAGTGTCTTGAAGACAGTAAAAGTTAGGTACTACTGTAGACAGGTTTTTATGAACAATATGTGGTACATGCAGTACATTTAAAAATATGTATTCAAAAAACTAGTGTTACATGTGGTGCAAGTTTTAAAGTTGACAGAATATTGCTTTTTTCAAATAGGTAATTTTGTTCTGTTGCATACCACCTTGCGAGTTACATAAAGTAGATCTGTAGGAATGTCCCAATACTGTTACATGGAGTACAGCTGGTTATAAAAATGTACCACTACTGTTACATAGAGTAGAGCTGTTTTTAACTCTACTTTGTATAACAGTAGTGACTCTATGTAACAGTAGTCGTACATTCCTATAACAACCTGTAGTACTTTATGTAACAGTAGTCATACATCCCTAAAACCAGCTCAGCTAGTTTTAGAGATGTATCACTACTGATACATAGAGTAGAGGAGGTTATACAAATGTACCACTACTGTTACATAAAGTAAAGCTGGTTATAGAAATGTACCTTTACTAATATATAGAGTAAAACTGGTTATATAAATGTACCATTACAGTTACATAGAATAGAACTCGTTATAAAAATGAACGACTACTGTAACGTAAAGTGAGCTTGTTATAGAGATGTACCACTACTGCTACATAGTTTTGAGCTAGTTATAAAAATGTACCACTACTGTTTCATATAATACAGCTGGTTATAAAGATGTACCACTACTGGTACCTAAAGTACGAATAGTTATAATCATTTAATGTATTAGTTTTGTACGATTTATAAATACGTTACGATTATTATTGCGTATTAGCACATACGTGCTTCATTACATAAGGCAGAGTCACCACACTTTATACTTTACATTGCTTGACATGCACAAACACATTTTGCTTCATAATATTATTTCCAAGTGTGTGTCTAGGTTTTGCTTAACAAGAGCTTAAAGTTGTACTTAACGAGATTCTACTGTAAAGCTAAACTGAACGGGTTACGTCTCTTCCACAAAGTAGGTGGAGCTCTAATAATTTTCAGAAATGATTCAACTACATCATGCTAAGATAATCAACTTTGTAAAAGTCTTACATAGAGCGTAATTTGTATCTGTGGAATTAATAAGTTCTAATCTTTTAATGTATTAGTTTTGTACGATTTATAAATACGTTACGATATTATTGCGTATTAGCACATACGTGCTTCATTACATAAGGCAGAGTCACCACACTTTATACTTTACATTGCTTGACATGCACAAACACATTTTTGCTTCATAATATTATTTCCAAGGGTGTGTCTAGGTTCTGCTTTGCATGAGGTTAAAGTTAACTTAACGAGATTCTGCTGTAAAGCTTAACTGAACGGGTTACGTCTCTTCCACAAAGTAGGTGGAGTTCTAATAATTTTCAGAAATGATTCAACTACATCATGCTAAGATAATCAACTTTGTAAAAGTCTTACATAGAGCGTAATTTGTATCAGTGGAATTAATATGTTCTAATCCTTTAATGTATTAGTTTTGTACGATTTATAAATACGTTACGATATTATTGCATATTAGCACATACGTGCTTCATTACATAAGGCAGAGTCACCAGACTTTATACTTTACATTGCTTGACATGCACAAACACATTTTGCTTCATAATTATTATTTCCAAGTGTGTGTCTAGGTTCTGCTTTGCATGAGGGTAAAGTTAACTTAACGAGATTCTACTGTAAAGCTTATCTGAACGGGCTACGTCTCTTCCACAAAGTAGGTGGAGCTCTAATATTTTCAGAAATGATTCAACTACATCATGCTAAAATAATCAACTTTGTAAAAGTCTTTACAAGAGCGTAATTTTGTATCAGTGGAATTATAGTTCTAATCTTTTAATGTATTATTTTTGTACTATTTTATAATATGTTACGTATTATTGGTCGTATTAGCACATTTGCTTCATTAACTAAGCAAGTCACCACACTTTATATATTGCATACATACAATTACAAACAAATTTTGCTTCTATATTATTTTCCAATGTGTCTAGGTTGTTTGCTTAGCAAGAGCGTAAAGTTGTACTTAACGAGATTCTACTGTAATAACTGAACGGTTCGTCTCTTCACAAAGGTAGGTGGAGCCTATAATTTTTCAGATGATTCAACTTTATCATGCTAGATGATTACTCTGTAAATTCTTACATAGAGCGTATATTGTACCTGTGGATTTAATATGTTCTAATCTTTTAATGTATAGTTTTGTACGATTTTAAATACATTACGATATTATTGCGTATTAGCACTACTTTCTTCTTACATAAGGAGATCACACACTTTATACTTACAGTGCTGGACAGCACAAACACATTTTTGCTTCTAATATTTATTTCCAAGTGTGTGTCTAGGTTCTTTTCTGGGTAAAGTTAACTTAACGAGATTCACTGTAAAGCTTAACTGAACGGGTTACGTCTCTTCCACAAAGTAGGTGGAGCTCTAATATTTTCAGAAATGATTCAACTACATCATGCTAAGATAATCAACTTTGTAAAAGTCTTACATAGAGCGTAATTTGTATCTGTGGAATTAATATGTTCTAATCTTTTAATGTATTAGTTTTGTACGATTTATAAATACGTTACGATATTATTGCGTATTAGCACATACGTGCTTCATTACATAAGGCAGAGTCACCACACTTTATACTTTACATTGCTTGACATGCACAAACACATTTTGCTTCATAATATTATTTCCAAGTGTGTGTTTAGGTTTTGCTTAGCAAGAGCGTAAAGTTGTACTCAACGAGATTCTACTGTAAAGCTAACTGAACGGGTTACGTCTCTTCCACAAAGTAGGTGGAGCTCTAATAATGTTCAGAAATGATTCAACTTTATTATGCTAAGATGATTAACTCTGTAAAAGTCTTACATAAAGCGTAATTTGTATCTGTGGAATTAATATGTTCTAATCTTTTAATGTGTTAGTTTTGTACGATTTATAAATACATTACAATATTACCGCATATTAGCACATACGTGCTTCATTACATAAGGCAGAGTCACCACACTTTATATATTGCATTACATGACATGTACAAACACATTTTGCTTCATAATATTATTTCCAAGTGTGTGTCTAGGTTTTGCTTAGCAAGAGCGTAAAGTTGTACTTAACGAGATTCTACTGTAAAGCTTAACTGAACGGGTTACGTCTCTTCCACAAAGTAGGTGGAGCTCTAATAATTTTCAGTAATGATTCAACTTTATCATACTAAGATGATTAACTCTGTAAAATTCTTACATAGAGCGTAAATTGTACCTGTCGAATTAATATGTTCTAATCTTTTAATGTATTGGTTTTGTACGATTTATAAATACATTACGATATTATTGTGTATTAGCACATACGTGCTTCATTACATAAGGCAGAGTCACCACACTTTATACTTTACATTGCTTGACATGCACAAACACATTTTGCTTCATAATATTATTTCCAAGTGTGTGTCTAGGTTTTGCTTAGCAAGAGCGTAAAGTTGTACTTAACGAGATTCTACTGTAAAGCTTAACTGAACGGGTTACGTCTCTTCCACAAAGTAGGTGGAGCTCTAATAATTTTTAGAAATGATTCAACTACATCATGCTAAAATGATTAACTCTGTAAAAGTCTTACATAGAGCGTAATTTGTATCTGTGGAATTAATATGTTCTAATCTTTTAATGTGTTAGCTTTGTACAATTTATAAATACATTATAATATTACCGCATATTAGCACATACGTGCTTCATTACATAAGGCAGAGTCACCACACTTTATACTTTACATTGCTTGACATGCACAAACACATTTTGCTTCATAATATTATTTCCAAGTGTGTGTCTAGGTTCTGCTTTGCATGAGGGTAAAGTTAACTTAACGAGATTCTACTGTAAAGCTTAACTGAACGGGTTACGTCTCTTCCACAAAGTAGGTGGAGCTCTAATAATTTTCAGAAATGATTCAACTACATCATGCTAAAATAATCAACTTTGTAAAAGTCTTACATAGAGCGTAATTTGTATCAGTGGAATTAATATGTTCTAATCTTTTAATGTATTAGTTTTGTACGATTTTATAAATACGTTACGATATTATTGCGTATTAGCACATACGTGCTTCATTACATAAGGCAGAGTCACCACACTTTATACTTTACATTGCTTGACATGCACAAACACATTTTGCTTCATAATATTATTTCCAAGTGTGTGTTTAGGTTTTGCTTAGCAAGAGCGTAAAGTTGTACTCAACGAGATTCTACTGTAAAGCTAACTGAACGGGTTACGTCTCTTCCACAAAGTAGGTGGAGCTCTAATAATGTTCAGAAATGATTCAACTTTATTATGCTAAGATGATTAACTCTGTAAAAGTCTTACATAGAGCGTAATTTGTATCTGTGGAATTAATATGTTCTAATCTTTTAATGTGTTAGCTTTGTACAATTTATAAATACATTATAATATTACCGCATATTAGCACATACGTGCTTCATTACATAAGGCAGAGTCACCACACTTTATACTTTACATTGCTTGACATGCACAAACACATTTTGCTTCATAATATTATTTCCAAGTGTGTGTCTAGGTTCTGCTTTGCATGAGGGTAAAGTTAACTTAACGAGATTCTACTGTAAAGCTTAACTGAACGGGTTACGTCTCTTCCACAAAGTAGGTAGCGCTCTAATAATTTTCAGAAATGATTCAACTACCACATGCTAAGATAATCAACTTTGTAAAGTCTTACATATGGCGTAATTTGTATCTGTGGAATTAATATGTTCTATCTTTTAATGTATTAGTTTTGTACGATTTATAAATACGTTACGATATTATTGCGTATTAGCACATACGTGCTTCATTACATAAGGCAGAGTCACCACACTTTATACTTTACATTGCTTGACATGCACAAACACATTTTGCTTCATAATATTATTTCCAAGTGTGTGTCTAGGTTTTGCTTAGCAAGAGCGTAAAGTTGTACTTAACGAGATTCTACTGTTCTAATAATTGACCACCTGTTGTCATGACACGCCCCCCGCCGATAACGCCATAACGAGACAGGCCACTTCTCATCCCGCAGAACTTCAGAATACTCCCACCTACTACACTCCCAGCGCGCTCACCCCAACTCTCTGCAACTTTCTCTGGATGTTTACCACATGTGACACCCAGGTGGAACAATGCGAAAAGGCAGCCACACCCGAAATTACTTAATGTGCATGTAATTTATACACCCACCAACCCCTTCTGTACAATCACATTGCTTTTAAATTGTTAATATTTAAATAATTCTGGTTTTTTAATTTCACACTTCATAAACATGGTGTCATCCTTCACATAAGAAGAGTTGTTTAGGATTGATTGTAGAGCAAACATTGGACTGCCTGAGGCTATGTTCATCTCGTTCCTGGGCCTCTGGAAGGATGAGTAAGTAGATTCTGGTTGGAAGGTCTGAGATATGTTCTTGACTCTATCTTGGTCTAACAGTGTCAGAGTCACTGTATGTTTGAAGGGCCACTGCAGAAGAGCATCGTATTCTCCTTGCATGATGGTCACAAAGAAGGACAGGTGAGTGTTCTCCCCACTGCCAATTCCATTCATGTACAGACTCAGACAAGCCTTGTACCCCTGCCTGCTGGTGTAGAAGGGAGCGGAGTACAGGGAAATAGTCTTGCCTATCTTAGCCTCGTGTCTGCGATGTTGAACCTCTGGTATCTTCCAGATGAAGTTGCCATCATAACTTGTAGCTTGTAGAGTCTGTACCATGAGAGCCAACTCAGAGAATCCTTCCTGTAGGTTCTGAATGGCCTTTTCTGCTTTTCCCAGAGCAGTGGCAATTGGTTGAAGCCTCACAGATATTTCTCGTTGAACACTTCTTATACTACTTATATCTACCTCACTTTCGCTACATAAATATTTCGCAGCATTGAATCTTTGCTTCTTGCCGGAACATTTTTCTCCACACATTAGACTCTCCTCAGACAATGCAGCACCAGAATGCTGGCATGTCCTCGAGTGTCTCTATTAAAAAAAAAAAAATTAAAAAAATCATTTATACCTTAAAATAAGTATCAATTTGATCCAGTATTGTTGTACCAAATACTCATCCAGTGATCCTTGCCAGGTGCAGCCATGATTAGTACATGATATTGAAGCTTCTTCCAACTCTGCTAATACTGCCTTGACTTTGAAGCACTCTGAAACATTTACCCAGTCGTCTCCACATTTAGGGCATTCAAATACACTTCCAGTTCTACAAGAGGAAATAACCAAAATTGAGTTGGAGAAACTAGTTAGATTAATCATCCTTTAATTTCACCTGGAGATTTGGCTGAAGCATTTGCCACACATTCTGTCTCCACAACTGCATTGAACTAGTCCATCCAGAAGGTAGCTCTTGCAAATGACACACTTCAGTTTCTCAAACCCAGCCATACGCCAGACTAAGCAAGTTGTAAACCAGTTTGTTTCGCAATACTTCCAGTGCAAGGTTCACTGTAACAAACTGGCATATAATTAATATTGCTAACAATAAGCAATTTTTTGGGGCATTTTTTATAGCGGGTCAATAATATATCCATCAACGTATCATTCCCCCAGAATCTGGAGGAAATACTTTGCCTGTACTTCTTATGGAGCGGCTATGGTTAAATTGTTGGCTGTAAACTTTACGCGTTCATTTTTGCAACTCGGATAGAAATGGAAAGATGCTTGGGTTGTGGAGATGTTTCCACTGCCAGTGAGAGAAAGCGGCGGCGATTACTTGGTAGTTCCACTGCAGAAAAAATCAGGAACACTTTAATTTCATTCTTCTGTCAATGTCATAACTTGCAATTAGATTCTGAGTCTATCAGAAGAGGGTATATTTGCAGGAATTGTGTCAGGTTGATAGAAAAATATAATCTATTGCATGAAGAGGTTGCAACCAATACAAGAAAGGCACTTCCACATTTGCCTGTGACTGCCGGAGGGACACTTACGCTTTTTAAAGCGCTGGTATAAGCTCAAGCTCTGTGGGTTTTGTGTGGGTTATGAATCTAATCACGGTGCACGTGAACACTACCTACATTTTTTAGTATTCTTGGTTGTAGACAATTTGAATCAATTATTATGTCATAAAATTTTACGTTTCGTGCTGCAGGTGGAATGGGCACGAACAGAGAACTCGAACTCTTTAACCCATTCACCGGCACTAGCGCCTATAGGCGCTCAATGATGACGTAATGCGGGAAAACATTTTTCCCCCCTAAACGGGACTTGTTCAAGCTTCGCTGCAGCGCCCGAAGAGCCGCTAATGTGTCGTTCTATAACATATAACATATATTTTTAGAACAGAAACAGCTATTATGTAACTAATAATACTTTATACCCTTTGAAGCTTTAGCTTAATAAGTATAGAACATAATGGGTTGGTGCTACATTGGTGTCTAATTGGAGAGAAGAGTTTGTGCTCTGGCTGAGTAAGTCTTTTGAATCGTCATCTGAAAACTCCTGGTAAATGTGGGTTTAACTCAACAGACCCTGTCTTAAGGTTGGGTCCTTATCAAAATACATACATGGCTTAAAAATGGAATATTTCAATTACAAATATTTGGATTTGATTCTAAGTTTATACACTGTTTGCAAGATTTACATTTTTCACACTGCACTAGAGCCACATGCGGGGAAAGTCCCAGGGAATTTCATTGTCACAATTATGTCAAACAAAGTTAATTGTCACAATTTGTTATTTTGAATATTTTCATATATATATATTTATTTATTTATTTTTGCAAAAAAATGCAAATGTCCAAGAAGGAATGAATAATGACTGAGACGAGGCTTTACACCATGAATTATACATTTAAACAAGTGATAGTCCAGTATATACGTGTGCATATGTGCTTGTCTGTCAGCATCGCCTGGGTTTATCCTCAACATTCTGTTAATTCTGAATCTACAGTTTGCTCTGCTAGTTCCTGTTGGACCCAGTGTCATAGGAAAGGGGCATGGTTCTCTCGGACTGACATTACTGAGCACATGTAACTCTTCCCACAAACTTATTTCATTGAATTAAACCATTTAATTATATTTTATGTTATTTGTGGGAATGGCTGTTCATTGAATTATTCTAGCCCTGATGTGGAATAGAGTGTTTCTTGCATGACAAGACGGCTGGATTAAGAAGTTATGGTGGAGTAAAACTAGCTTGAAGTGATGATGTATAATTTGTGTTATATTTCATTGTCTTCTTCAGTGTCCAGTACTTCAGTGTGACTTGGGACACTGGCTGTGCCACTGGTGTGCTCAGAGTCCTGTTCCGCCTGGTCTTGCTCGCTCATTTGACGCTTCCATTTAGTGCGTCTGTTTTGGAACCAAGTCTTTACCTGTTGCTCGCTGAGACCCAGCTCCTGTGCCAACTGCAGTCTCTCTGGCACGGACAAGTACCTTTGCTTGGAGAAGTTGTCTTCAAGTGCTGTCATTTGCTCCATTGTGAAGACGGTCCTGGACTTGCGGAGCTTTCCAAAGGGTCTATGAATAGCTGCATGCAGTGGAGGCCAACTATAGGCTAGGTATGGAGGAGGTCGTCCTAGAAACTCTAAAAATATGCATGCATAGATTGAATTAAAGGATTAGAAAAATGAACTGCCGCTGAAGATTTTAAAATTGAGTTTGTTTCTATTAATTTAGCTATTCCTGCCAGCTAGGCGACTCACCTGCAGAAGCTATGACTGTGGGCTGCGCAGTGCACCCAGTAGTTGTTGAGCATTCTGCCAGTAAGGCTGGGTATATTACAGCACTCTTATCATCACTGCTCGATTGGCAGGGACGTGCAGCGGCAACCATCGGCACAGCAACAGCGCCTGGAGTATGTTGCTGATCTGCCTTACAGCTACCAGACTTCAAGCCCAAGATACTTTCTATGCTAATGGCTTTTTCCCAGGATTCCTGCTGGGATTCTTCAGATTTTTCCTATATGTAATGCTATTCCATAATTCTCATGAACTCCACCCATAATTCTTTAGATTCTGCCTAATACTTGAATTCAACATAAACTTATCAAGTTTTTGAATGAAAGTACAAAATAGTGGAAAAACTTTAAGAGTAGTTCTATTTTAGTTACTGCATGAAGTGATTTTATAACTTTGTTTTTTTTTGGGGGGGGGGGGGGGGGGGGGGAGAGAAGGGATTTAACTAGGCCGAAATATTTTGAGGAGGCAGTGGCCTCCTCAGCCTCAATACTGGTTACACGGCCTCTTGTGATGTATGGATTCTATTGCTAGTTATATCAGCACATGCAAGTGGCTAGTTATAATAGGAAAGAATTGTGGCATTGTGCATCTTATACACCTTCATGCAGTGTTGTACAGATAGCATTTAATAAAACAATAACAGCAACAACAGCAACAATGTTAAGGAGGTTGGGTGTGGTCACATTCGTACATGCAGCTCTGACTCTATCACAATGATCCTGCAAAATGATGATGATACTGGCAGCTGAGCAACATATCTATAGCTTCCATTTGATTACAATTAGTTGTGAAGTCCAATTTCATTACTTCTACTATATATACGCTGTGGAATATAATATATTATTATTATGTATGTACATTATTGCACTTCTCCTGATGTGCTTGACTGCTAAGGGGAATGGATTAAACTTCTGAGAGCCATTTTACATGTCTTATTTATGCATTTTGATTGTCTGTCTGTCTGTCTGTCTGCCTGTCTGTTTGTCAACCTGCTTGTGTATCTGTCTGAGTGTCTCTGTGTCAATCTGTCTATTTATCCGTCCGGCCATCGTCCGTCTGTGTCTGTCCGTCTGTCAGTCTCTGTCTCTATCTAATTGATCATTCTGTCCATCTCTCAGTTTGTTTGTGTCTATTCCTTTGTCTGTGTGAGATTTACAAATAATATGACTAGCTTATAAAACTTCTGAAAGAAAAGAATCTTTTCAAATTCTTTGTTACAAAGTTGTGTATATGTACTATGTTAACAGTCTCAATTTTACTGGATATAAATGATGGGTAGCTTCATGAGGCCATCACTTCTAGTGACAGTAGTAGCTAAATAAAATGGACAGAAATTTTTCATTTGCGTAGAGGATTGGTAAAGGGTCAGACTATTGGACTTTAGCTGGTTGACTTATGGTAAAGGGTCACGTTACATTATTGTATTCATTCAAACCCAAGACGCAGTGTTGGTTTTGGAGTTCATAAAGGCCACCAACTTCTTTGGTATGCCACCGGGTGATTACGCGCCGCGTTCTTATTTATAAAGAAATGTCCAATTGTCTTTTGACAAAATTTTGGAAGGGACTTTTTTTTAAAGTCTCTGCTATAAGTGATATGTGGACGTAGTAATGGAACTTTACTTCCCTTGAAGAGTGTGTTGAGGAGTAGTTCAATTGTGCTGGGGGAAGTTCTAAAATCATTTTGTTCTATTTATTTAGAGGCTGTTGTTGAGAATCAGCTATAATAAGCTTGTCTGTGTCTGTAAGTATGTTTCACTCTCTCTCTATAATATTATCAGCATCCATTTTAATTGTTGATTACTGTGAGATGCAGCATATATGCAGATATGGTCCAGTAATATAACATCTAGGTTCACATGTTGGGGTTTAAGAATTGTACTCTTGTAGAAATTAAGCAAGCACTATTAACATGAGCTACACCTTACCATACAGGGTAGGATCCAGGGAGGGGGGGGAGGGGGGGGGACCGATAGGGGGCGCTAGCCCCCCCCCCCCCACTTCCAGTTATGTTCATTGAAAATTTATAAATGTATAGCTATGAATGCAATTCAGTCCACAGAACTACTGCATGCTAACTTATTCATAAAGTACAGTTCAATAAGTTTTGTAGTTTTGTCCCATATACTTGGGCCCTTACCCATTATCAATGCTCGACCCACCCCTGCCACAATATAAAAAAAATATATGCTGTGGCTACACGTAATTACACAAAAAACAAACAACAACAAAACAAAAAAACAAAAACAAGCCCACTACAACATAAAGCAATGGAGCATTAAAACATTAATTTTTTAAACTTTTATTTTTATATTAAAGTCTGCGTTTCATATAAAATATGCCTCATAATTTGTTTAGAATACACTGAACAATATGTCTTGTCGTCTGAGTAGACAAACATTGCTCAAGGTGCAATTTCACTTCTAGCTCATTTGACAAATTTTGAAAAAGACTCATAGTGAGTCTCTGTAAGAAGCAAGAAACATGGATGATTTAGTCCGGAAGTGTTTGAATCCATTCCTGCATTACTCACTTGGAAATCAGCCATTTCAGCAGTTTACTGGGTGAAAAGATCACTTTTTTGTCTTTGAAAAAATTTAGTAGCTATATTCATCTTCATGTATGAATGACATAGCTAATATAATTTGATGGTTTGCACACAAAAAAAAAGAAAGAAAAAACTCAACCAACTAAAAATTACATATTTATATGTAGTTCCATACAATACACATGCACCATGTATCTTGAAATACCAGGTAGCTAGCATGATATGAGAGTAATAGTTTAACTGAAAATCAACGCTTTCTATGCAATATTAGCTATATTAACGGTAAATATATTAGTTCCAATTCTTGATTGTCTTATTAAATTTTTGTATTTGCATTCCCTGTAATGTAGTCATGTGGTATACTTGTATTAAATGTATTATTATTATACATTCATTCATGTTGGACTGAAACTTCGTGCTGGTGAGCTCTATTTGGATAGTTATTTCATGTGGCCAGACTGCACTCTAAGTCAACATAGTTCACCGACTTCTCTTTAGTTGAATCTTGCAGTTTCTTATGGCAGCTATCCACAAGTAGTCTTCTCTCGCTCTCATCCAAGATTTGCTCATCTTCAGCTCTGTGGCTATAGCAGCAGCTGCAACATGACCCTGGCCCAGTGAGACGGATGCTGGAAAAACTTCCTGCCCGGTCAGCGGCTGTATCACCTGCAATGATTAAATCCATAAATGAGTGCATTTAAAGTTTTAGCAGCAAGTTGTCATTAAAAGGGAAGATACAAAGTAAGGTTAAGTATAAAAGCCACTGCAGAGCCAACAGAAGGTCTAGAAGTGGGGAGGCTCTCATTTACTGAACATTGCTTTATTTTTCCACTAATAATTATAGTTTAAGTTAAAATGTAAATTAGGAATGCATGATCATCCCACACAATTGTGTAATTCAGTAAAGTCTTGTAGAGTTTGACCTCAGTTGACCCCTAAAGAGGACTTCAGCAAGAAGTCGAAACGTCGGGTTAAGATTTAATTAACAATATTGGTTGTTAGAACGAGAAAATTGGATTATTGTTTAAGATTATATGATTGCTAATTTTAGTTCAGGCAATTTCAAAATGTAAACTTTGAGAAGCAGTAACAAGCTGGGTTAATTTATCATGCTCTATATAGATATATATAGTGACCTTGGACAAAGTGCAAACTCGGTGAAGTTGTGGAGGTGAAGTTGTGGAGGTGGTATCCTTGGCAGGTGCACATGTGGCAATGTTGACCTTATTGGGTTTAGAGGGGATATTTCTTACTACTATACAATAGTAATAAAGTGCAGTTGAAGTGGATGTGACTCAATAGATCCTGGTGGAGTACACATGACGGTAGTCATGTGGTTTGTATTACTCTACTTTATTGCGCATATAATTATCAGATGATACATTGGGAAAATATTGGAATTTCCTGTGCTTTCAGTACAGGGCAACTACTATCCTGTGCACTCTCCTGCACTTTCCATACACCTGTCCTACACAACATGTACAGGAAGGTGTACAGGAAAATTGGCCCTATACTGACTTCAGAGGGTATTTCTCAGGATATGTAATAGGTCATTTCAGCTGGTCTGCAGTTATTCAGTAGCAAGAATCAAGAAATTCAACGATTTGTCCCGTGAATTATTAAGCCAAAATTCTAGTGGATACTATATTCCAAGAAAATTCACGCGTTAGCTATATAATGATCTAGACTGCACGGCAGCTTTCATTCTTTACAGGTTAACTACACACACACATGCACACACACATGCACACACACATGCACGCACACACACATGCACACACACAACTTTAGCTTCCTTTCACTCAAACTTTATGACTACGGTAGGTTTGTATATGTTCAAATTGTCATATTTAACACTATTTAATTTCTGAATGAGTTACATATAGATTCATGGCTGGGTACTTTGGACAAGAAAAAGCCAAGGGGGATAAATGATTTATAATCTGAAATTAATATTTGTCTATATTCATTTTGTTTCTGAATACCATATGAATTCTGTCAGTCATATGGTTGTCTTCAAACACGTACACACACATACTCACACACATATACACACATACACATGCACACATAATACACACACTCACCACATACACACACTCATTACACATACATACACACACACACACATACACACACTCACCACACACACACACACCAGAATTTCCTCACCCCCTGTAAATGGTATGCCATTCAATTCACTTACGTATTTGTATAGATTTGTTCTCTACATATGACTGAATCATTTTCTTCTCTTGGTAATCCCACAGTGCTATAAGCCCGAGGGCAACTAGACCCAATGCCGTGGCAGCAAACGGTGTGAAGACTATCACATTCCTGCTGAAGAGTTGCTGGGCTTGAGTGGCCACGACAGTACTATCAAAGTTGCCTCTGTACAACCGAATACATAAGTGCCATATGGTTCATCCTAATACGGCAAATTTATATCTTACACTTAAACTCTACTATAGTAAGTGAACTTACAGACGTCCTTGTAAAGTCAGAACAATCTGGTTAAGTATGCCATTGGAGACACGATCGGCGAGTAGTACCCAACCGTACACAAAAGCACTGCTTCCCTATAATACAAATTTAGAATACTAATTGACTCTGAAAAAAAAACACTTACAAACAATAAATGAACAGCAAATGCTGAGTGTGCTACCTCTATTTAAATTAGAATTCACTTCCTTTATCAGTATTTGATAGTGAGACTCAAAAAGAGTAACAAAAAATTTTAGCTTTTTTTTATTTTTTTATTTATAAACTAGGCTAAAAGACAAAACTAGGCATCTGATTAGCTTTCCTCACACTGAATTCTCCAATGAGGATGGAGATCATACTCAGAGAGATCACCATTAGTGTGGCCCCTCCGATACCCAGCAAGATCACAGCAATGTAGATGATGTCTCTCTTCCAGTAGAAAGCTACCTGTGCATGATCAGGATAGGACGGTTGGAGCCAAAACCACATCCTAATACATAACAATTTAAACCTTCCCGTAACTAATTAATTCAATTATTAATTAATAATATAATTTTAACTCACAGTGAAGCCCAAACGAATGCCACTCCAAGAAAATACATCATCTAAACAAAAAATGCTATAACGTTTACTACCGAGGAATTAAGGTTCCGTTTACATTTTCTCCCACTGCTTTGTTAACCTTCTTCACTGTAAGAGTAGTAGCAAACATGGCAGCATAGAGAACTAAAGGCCCAATAGAGACACTCATCTGAAAGGAAAAATAGGGAGGATTTCTATTAAGCATTTCTTAATATTGTATTATAGCTAATAACCTTAATCATTTCCTTTTTAACATTGACCTCAAAATTCTTCATGACGATTTAAAATGTCACTTTATGCAACCGTATTATTACAGTACCAAGTTCCAATTTGACTTTATTACTTCAATTTGTTGAGCTCAAGCTACTTTTATATTTTCACACTTCACCTTGTGCATGCTGAGAGTGTCGAGGAAGAAGAAAGGCAAGTTTTGTTGAGTGAAGACGATGATAATTCTGACAACGCAATAAGTAACGATGACCTTCAAGACATACAACATGAAGACAAAGAAGTAGTAATTCCTATTTGATAGATTATAAGACATGGGTAATCTAATATTAGTATTGTGATAGCTAAGCATCGTTGATAAATATTTTAAGTAGCTAGTAATTCTGATTTTGATATAAAATTAAACTTTTCATTTGACACACTGAGGAGAATACTCCTTACCAGATAAAAGTTAGGTTTCAGTAGCCATTGGTACCATTTGAGTTTTTTCAGTGCTACGTACTTCTCCCGGAACACAATGTGGAATGGCAAGGACATTAGGAACCCAAGACCGATCACAATGAGAGCCATTACCTGAAGCAAAGGCAGCGAATCTTATCACTTAACAATGAATCAGAATTTTTACATGGCTCAATCTGATACTTTAGTACATTACAATTTTATAGTAAATACATATTATTACTAATGTATTTTCACTAACAAATCTATTTGAATGTAAGAATATTTACTGGTATAATATTGAACATACTTATAAGTCCATATCAGCTATGGATTTTGGATGATCAATAACAAGCTTAATCTCAACTTACAAATCATGAAAAACAATCTATCTCCACTTTCATTTACTTCATAAAATTATTTTGTTTCCTCAGCAGTGAAAGCAGTATGTGTATTTTACTGAATAAATAACTTGCCCAGAATGCTTGTTGGTCAGTTTCATCGAGCTGAGACTCATCGCCACTGTGACAAGTGGCACCACTAGATACGGTACTGTTCACACCACTGTGGCAGTCTGAGGGTGGGAGTTCTACCAGTAACACCCACAGAATAGCCAATGCCAGAAGTGTGCCTCCAGCTTGGAATATAAACCTAAAGAGTAAAATGTTATGCGTGTGATGCTATTAGTACCCCAAGCAAACACTAAACATGAACCTGATGGAGTTAAGTTCTACTTTAGCTTGTTTGGTAGGAGCTAGCTCTGGGACAAGAGCTAACTGTGCTATTTGCATGGCAGAGTAACCAAATTGGAAAGGGATGGTGATCAAGGAGTAGTAGATGGTGTGGTATTTGTTGTCACAGCTGAAACAGTCATGCCAGAGGAAGAAGAAGGAGAGAGCAAATGTCATCAAACCCAAAAGGTGCCATGTTTTTCTCTTCCCATATATGTAGAACGGGCAAATATCGCAGAGTACTCCTATAATCGGCGCGAAGACACCTCCAGCCACTTGGGCGACGAGAACAACTGTACCAGCCCGTTCGAGTTTGAGGACTTTGCTGAGGTAAGTTGGTCCATATGGAAACCACATACCCACTATTCCAAGGATGTTCAGCATGTTTCCCATTCCAAAAGAGAGACGGAAAACGAGGGACAACTTCTCAGGTCTTTCATGCTCAATCGGATTCATCGCCAAGCCTTGTACTGTCTCTAGCTAGATAGATTTGCAAGATTTGCGCGCGTTTAGCGAAATAAAACTGACCGGAGAATTTTATTCGGTAGGCTCCGCCCTTATAGGCCAATATAAATAGAGATTGTGATTTGCGTTTCTCAGAAAATCATGAAATTGGTGGTAGGGACACTGCGGTCTATCCGCGCCTACTCCTGCTCTGTTGTTCGGGCAGGTAGCGAAGGAAGATTTTTTGCCAGATCCTGGTTTTTTCCTGAGAGAACGAGAAAAGGACTAGAACGGGCCGGCGGGCTTAGCGCAGACGTCGTGGTACTCGATCTCGAGCGCGTGACAAAGGGAAGAGAATCGGAACTAAGAGAAAGCTTTCTCGAGATACTGAATGGCAACCTTCTTTCGGGTAGAAGAATATTCGTGCGTGTGAGTAGCGTGGATAATTTAGAAGAAGTGAAACAAGACCTGGTAACATTTACAAGACCTGATATCTGGGGATTCCTTCTCCCAAAATTGAAAAGTCATCATCAAATCCAAGAGTTGGATAAGATTCTCACAGTCATAGAAAAAGAAGGAGGAAAAGTCAAACCCAACCGAACAAAACTAGTTCCCATATTAGAACTTCCTGAGGCTTATTTCAACTCGGACCAAATAGCTTCTAGTTCTAACAGAAATGCTTGTTTGATGGTAGGAGGGGAAGAATTTGCAGCTGCTGTCGCCTGTGAAGATTGCTCCCCAACTTACGAAGCTTTCTTCAGCCGAGCACTGATAGCCGCTAAGGCAGCTGGTATTGAGGCTGTCTGTGGAGCACATGACAGAATAGATGACCATGCAGGGCTGGAGAGATTCTGCATCAAGATGAAGAAGAGCGGATTTGCAGGATCTGTGGCATTCACTCCTAACCAAGTGCACATCATTAATAATGCTTTTAGCAAGACAAGAAGGGAAATTATGTGGTCTGATCATGTTTTGAAAGAGGGAGAACACAATGGGCTCAAATTCATTCAGTCTTCTGTACAGGAAAGCAGACAGCTTATCGGTCCTGCTCATAGGGACAAAGCTACTTTCATGAGATTACAGCATGACAAGCAAACGAAAGAGTTTATCTCAGAGACAAAAGCCACACCCACTTCTACTGTTAAGGGAGTACGAATGAAAAAGGGTCTGTCAAAAGATATCAAACTCGGTGAAATGGTCCAGACTCCATTACAAGTCACCATCTCGGAGAGTTGGAAATCTCTTTGGGAGTCGGCCTTCCTCAGCACCAAAGGTTATTTCAACAGGATGCCACAATCCAACGTCCTCGGCTTCGACAGTCCTCCACTCCCGTTTGGTCTAGTGGCAACGACTGCCATCGCATTTTCAGTTTTCAATATGTCGTGCTATGCAAGGGTTCATCTTAGCTTCCGAAACATGTTCCAGCATAGGGCAGTTCTAGCTGGAGACACAGTGAGAGCCATGTTCTTGATCAACAAACTGCATGAAAAGAAAGGTGGAGATGGCAATGAGTACTGCATAACTGACACCACACATTGGATGGTGAACCAGAGAGATGAAGTAGTGTTCCAAGTTGACAAACTCACCATGTATTCTCCCAATGACTGCAACATCGACAAGTCTGGACCTTCCAGAAAAGTTCCGCGGTTAAATCCAAATGACTCCGAGTTTCGAAAGCACCTTCTGGAACAGCCAGCAGAAGAGTTCTTCCCACATTTCTCTGTCCCATCTTTGACCCCAGGCCAGCTCATTATCCATGATTTTGTCAAGATCATGGGTGATTCGGAGGTAAGGATGCTATGTACTCTGCTTAACTTCATCCACCCCCACCATTTTAACCAATTGAGGTACCAAGCCACAGAAATCCTGGTGCCTGGCCCATTTGTAATGTCTGCAGCCCTCAGTGGTTCAGCAATTGACCTGGGAGAAGTAGTTCATGAAGATATCCCTTACTGCATCAACCCAAATAAAGTTAACTTTGGCGACCAGATTGGTACGGTGACTTTTATCGATAGTTGCGAACCACTTGTCGATAATCCTCATCTGGAAGAGATCACTGTCAGACATTTAGCTCTCAAAAACACAGACATGGAGATCCTAGCAGAGATGGAGATCCCGATGAAATTCTTTCAAGCCAAGGCAATGAAGCCTTCAGAGTATGAAGCTGTATGCTGCGAAGAATTTCCAGTATTACTTCATAAAATTGTCTGCGTTGTTGATAGAAGGATCGTCAGGGTCCGTCCTGGTTATGTCAAGCACAGAACTTATCCACCAGAACTCAAATAAAGCTCGCATAACTCTGTACTAATTTTTTAATTCTTTTTCATACATCGTTAATCAGTTAATCATTCTTTAATGTTTTCAATATTAGCTACCACCTCTTATCACTGTTGTATTCCCTCTTTTACAGTGTTAAATATTTTTTTTGGAATTTTTAAGCTAAAAATACAAGAGCTACACCAAACTATAATGGCTGATGTGTTTTAGTTTAATTTTAATATTTATTTACACAATTAAGGATAAGACTGAGTGAGCTATAGCCTAATATGGTGAAGGTGTAAAAGATGTATAATACATTAGCTATTAATATTGTCAAGTGGTGAGGCTACACTCCACCATTCTGTAGTCCACTGTTCTGTACTTCTTGGATGATTCCAGCTGCTCACGACAGGACTCTACCAGCAGCCATCTTTCACTCTCATCAAGCATCTGTTTGGGAGCTTCTTTATGATGGCAACAACTGCAGCAGGTTCCAGGTAACTTTGAAAGATTAAGACTGTATATACTACCTCGGTCAATGACAGCGTTGTCTAGGGAATATAAAGAAAATTTCGTAACATCTTGCTTATAATTAATTTTAGTTATTTTCAATAGCTATAGTTTTGAAAAGTGATTAAAAGCTGAGCAATTTTCAATTTGTGAAGTGATTAGTAAGCTAGCTTTCATCATTTTTCTGGTGCTTATTCATCACCTTCTTTCCTGGAAACTTTGACAACAGTTCACCTGCTTTTCTAAGCAATAAACTAACAAAATACAATTCGACACATTAAAATTACTTAATATGTCAATACGATCACCAGTAGGCTGTGGACTGTGGACTAGGGTTCATTATCTCTAAGGCTATTTCTGTCAGCTCCCACCATGTCAAAATTGATTTAGTTGTTTGCACCACATCACTTAGACCACTCTGAAGAGGTCAATTAGCTCACACAAATTGTAAATTGTACTCCACTACAGAAGTGAGTAAAATGTCTTTCAAATATGGTTAAGATTGAAGTGTGAGGTTGGAGTAGATAGTGGGGTAATTAAGAACATAAAGGAATTCAAGATCACCTCGAACCTAACTGCAAGGGGAAAAAATAAAGTAATCCCTCGATAGTGTAGAAAAAGTACAAATATGAATGTGAAGGAAGGCTTACCTATTTGTATAGAGTGACTGTCGATGAACTGTTTAAGTTTCTTGTGTTCATAGCGTTCCCAAAGGGCCAGGAGGATGACTGAACCAAGACCCAGAGCAGTCGCCGCAAATGGTGTGAAGACTATGACATGCCTGCTAAATGCCTGCTGTGAATCTTCACTACTACTATAAAAGAAAAATAGACCAATAAAACACAAGGGTATATCCAGCACTAAAGGCAGGGTGGGGACCAAAATGTGTTTTAGTGTAAAACTTACAAATTTATTAGAATAACGATGATTTATTTGGACATTAATTAATGAATACAGAAGCAGCATATAACTGTCTTATGGGCTAAATTGCCATATTTTCATTATAAATTTGTCAATGAGCATGAATTGAAGGAGGTTGGATGGAGGTGGGGGGGGAGGGAGGGTGGGGAGGAGGTGGTTTCCTTGGCTCTCTTAGATTTGCCACTGAATAAAATGTATAACATGCATCAAAATTGTATTTCTTCTTAGTTAAGATATCTAGATTGTGATACAAAGATTCTTACTTTTGTATTTGAAGATACAAGACAATCTTATTCAGGACCCCATTAGAAACCCTGTCGGCAAGCAACACCCAGCCATATACAAAGGCACTGCTTCCCTGTGTAAAATAAAACAATAATAGTGATGACTTAATATCTACTTCATATACTTCTTCACTCACACTGAATTCTCCAATGAGGATGGAGATCATACTCAGGGAGATCACCATTAGTGTGGCCCCTCCGATACCCAGCAAGATCACAGCAATGTAGATGATGTCTCTCTTCCAGTAGAACGCCACATATTTATGGTCAGGATAGGACGGTTGGAGCCAAAACCACATCCTAGAAAAATGTAAATGTGCAGTACATACCAAACACTAGAACTAATATTAACTTTACAAGGGTAATGGAAGTGGGAGGGGGCTAGGGGGGCACAGCAGATTAAGCATTGAATTGCATTGGGAAGCTTTTATTTAGTTTTTCATGAAATATAAATTGTTCACTTTGAAGCATCCTCCATCACTCCTGCTTTAGGTTCATTTCTCTGATCAGATTATATACTAGCGCATGTGAACTGGCAATTCTTAAAGGATAATAATGCTATACAGCTCATGGTTAGCACTTACAAAGCTGCCCATATGAAGACGACTCCAAGAAAGTACATCATCTAAAAAAATAGAGCATAAAGTTTGAATTCAGGAGTGACAGCAGCAGTGCATAAACAGCCAGAAATAATGACACAATTAATATACCAAACTAGAACTTACATTTTCTCCTACTAGTTTGTTGATCCTCTTCACTGTTAGTGTGGCAATAAACATGGCAGCATAGAGAACTATAGGGCCTATTGACACGCTCGTCTATAAAAACATAAAATATACCATACTTAGCCTCAGCATACTTATAAAAGTTTGCTCTTCTTATCAGCTGGTCATGTAACTTAAGATATTTAGCAATGTCGTAATTCTTGAGCTTGCTTTTATATAAATAATTTAATTTTTAATCTGGACATCACCTTATCCATGGCCAGAGTGTCCAGGAAGAAGAAAGGGAAGTTCTGCTGAGTAAATATGACAATGATTCTTACTGAACAGTAAGTAAAAATGACCTGCAATAAAGGAGCACCACAAAAAATAAAAAGAAATTATAGAGGTATCCATTGTCCAAAGATCATTACTACTTAAAGCTCTGAAGTGGCTAAGTTGTGGAGAATTACTCTATTCCTAAGAGATGTAGTAATACTCTACTGGTCCACTTTGATATGACCATACATGGTTTATTGGAACCACACATGTCAACTTTTGCCCAGACACTTGTACCTCTCTTGAGGCACAACTTCTTACTCACCAAGTAAAAATTGGGTTTGAGGAGCCATTGGTACCACTTTAATTTCTTTAAAACAGTGTACCCTTCACGAAATACGAAGTGGAAAGGTAAGGATAACAAAAATCCCACTCCGATCATTATAATGGCCATTACCTGAAAATGTATGAGGAAGGAACTTAAAAATACGGAATTATAGCAATGTATTGTCCCTTACCCAAAACGCTCTTTGATCGGTTGGGTCTAATTGAGATGCGTCGCTAGGGTGGCATGTGGCGTTGCTGGAATTCATGAAGTTAGACTTGCCTTCACAGCCAGGGGCTGGTAGCTCTTTCAATATCACCCAGAATATTGCTAGGGCCAGCAGGGTGCCTCCAGCTTGGAATACAAATCTGAGGATACAATGATATGTGTCAGTTAGTAAAGATTTGGGTCTATGGATAAAAATGATTTAGTTGAATGTCTCTTACCTCACTGAATTGAGTTCTACTTTGGCTTGCTTATTGGGCGCTAATTCTGGAACCAGTGCCAGTTGGGCTATTTGCATTGCTGAATATCCAAACTGGAACGGAATGGTAATCATCGCATAGTACACGAGGTGATACTTGGGGTTACAGCCAAAGCAGTCGTGCCACAGAAAGAAGAAGGAGAGAGCAAATGTTATCAATCCAAGTAGGTGCCAAGTCTTTCTTTTACCGTACAAGTAAAAGGGGCAAATATCACAGAGTATTCCCACCACTGGGGCAAAAAGGCCTCCAGCTATTTGAGCCACTAGAACGACCGTTCCAGCATGTTCAAGCTTCAAAACTTTACTGAGGTACGTCGGCCCGTACGGGAACCACATGCCTACGATCCCTAGCACGTTCAGCATGTTTCCCATCCCAAAAGCAAGCCGAAACACAAGAGAAAGCTTTTGCGGTTCCTCAGTATTATTTGGCATCTTGACTGCCTTGGAATTACAACTTTACAAAGCCCGTCTTGGGTAGCAATAATTTGGAACAAGCTCATTTTATTTTATTCACAGCGCGCAGTGGGCGTTCACGATATTTGTAGAGCATCAAAAGTGCGGTGTTATTGGCGAGCGAGACACTCACTACCTGGGGTAACACAATTGAAAATTGGGGATATTTGCGGCTATATAAAGTGCCCATGAAACAGGCCTTTATGAAGTGCCTGTGACCCTTTACCAATATATAAAATGTCTATGATGATACAGATCTTTCCAAGGTCTTGCAGGATCAGAAATTGTTTACCTAAGTGCCTATAATATAAACCTTTATAAAAACCTCTATGTCTATAAAGTGCTATATAACACAGACTTTACCAAGTGGAATCAGAAAACTTTAATAAGTAAAGGTTCACTGAAGTCATTTTATAGGGATCTTCAGTGGGATCAGAAACAGAACTGTATACTTATCAAGCAAGTGCATATAATAGTATTGGCTGCCAATTACTGCCTACACGGTCTATCAAGCTGCTTATTTCATTCAATCCATCAAACTATAGTTTACAACAAATTACTGCTGTTAATCTAGCTACATAATTATAGAGTTTACGCTAAATTGGAGAGCCGTAAAAGTTACTAGAATTTTGCCCCCCACCCCACATCATTCTAATTTAATACAGAGAATAACATTTATTAATAATATGGCATTAAAAAAAAAGTAATGTTTAGGAAAATAAGAAAGCACTCCCTATGAATCTTCTAGAACACATCTGCTCGGTAAAGAGTGTCTTGTCACAACAACGTAAATAAGATATATGGTAAAGGGTTCCTCATCTAAACAGGTACTTGAACCTGGTCAACCAAATAGATGGTAATGGGTGTGTTGTCACAATAAGATAACACAAGTACTTGGTAAAGGGTTCCCAATCCTACATCAACCAATTTCATGGTAAAGGGTACCTTGTCACCACATTGTAAATTTAATATTTGGTAAAGAATCCCTAATCTAAATAGAGCCTTGGAAAAGATTGAGGTTGTGTCACAAGCATTGGTCAACCGTAAAGTATGTCAAATACGGTAATAAACCCAGTCTAAAACTTGGTAAAGGGTTCCTAATTCCAATAACAGGCCCATTCACCTGGACTCACATTTAGTCAGCAATCACACGTTAGGTATCTGACAAGCATAAAGTATTTAAACAGTTATTTGTTGGAGTGAGAGAGTTAATCCAAAATATAACACAAGGAGTCTTGTCATAATAGTATTTGGTAAAGGTCACCAATCCTAAAAGAGGTGACATTTCAATATATTGGTATTAGTCTGGCAGCCAGTAGACATGACCTTGTTTTGGTGTCTATACTAGTTTTTTTGTTTTTTTTGCTCATTATTATTATTAGTTAAGACTTATAATAATTAAGAATAACTTTACTGGACTTCAGTCAGCATTGGGCATTTTTAATTATAAACAATAGTTGGCACTGCTAATTAACAGTTTGTGGTTTTAAGGTATTTTTGCCAAATCTCATTTTTGGTACTACCTATTTTAAAAGTTAACATACCATTTTATAGATCTCAATGTTGCCAACATTTTGATACTAAAATTAACACAAAAACGTCAAGGACTGAATTAATGGTTTGTGGTTTTAAGGTATTTTTGTCATATCTCAACTTAGGTAAATTGCAATATGCAGCCAGTAGACATAACCTTGCTTTAGTGTCTACATAAAAAAAAAATTATTTAGCCACTCATTAACATAATACTAAGAAGAATTTACTAGCATATGATAGTGCAATTATTGTGATGATAATATTTGTTCATTGTAACATGCAGTTAAGTTCTGACAAGCACAGAACATGGTACAAGCCATTTTTGCACGATTACATCCACATCGTGAAGACTTGTATGGAGTTTCACTTGAGCAGGTACACCTGATCATCTGTAGGATATCACTGGGAGCTAGGGGAATGTCAGGTGGTATTGTTATAGGCTGTAATGACTTCATGTTCTGTTCTTTGACCCATCTATAATCTGTGGGCTCTAACTTCTGAGGATCAAGTTTTAATGCACTCTTCCAATGAAATGTTTGCTAATGTGCCCTCTTGATATTCTTAGTGAAAGCTTCAGTCATAGGTGGCAATGATGCAAGCTTGGGAACTCGTGTTAGTCCTGGCTTCCCTATTTGCGCAATCCACACACCAACTCTTGCTTCTGACATGGATGTAGTGGTTGGCTGTCCATAAAATTCAGCTGTGAATTTGGTTGCTTGAGTCATCACATCAGACTAATCTGCTTGAATGTTGCCAATCATATCCATGGGTAACTTTTTTCTTAGTACTTTCAACATTTTCCCTTTCCCTGTCCATAGCATGCTGCCACAGTGTCACACCCAGATAGAGAATGACCAGAGAAGGAATAATATCACGATGCTTCGCCACAGTAGCTTGTATGTCTATTACTTTTCTTTCCCTAATAGGCGATGCCATTATCATTGGCAATTGCAAGTTTTGTTCTAAGTAATGATGAAGCAGTAGAATGTACACATCTGTATCATCAGCAAGAATAGTCACATGCTTCTGCTCATTGATAGCAACCCGTATTGCTTGCTGTACTATGATATTATCAGCTTCTTCATGAGTAGTGGCAATATCATGTCGTACAATGACAACACCACCACAACTGATTTCCACAGGACTTCTATTTTTCGGTGAAAGTTGGCATCACTCTGAATATCTCTGCATAAAATGTCTATCAATTGCTTTTTGTTTTGTGTGATTGTCAGAGTCAATTTTTGAGAAGGCAAGGGCGATGAGAGGCTTAACTGGAATACCTTACATCCTTCTGCCATTCTAGCGGCTCTGGTGGAAGACTTGGTACTGAAATCGTTATATCGGTCAAATACTAAATAGACATCACTACAGCTTTATCTTGGATGTGATGCTTGAACTTCTTTACATAATCCATTACTGTTGGCTTTGTGTAGAAGTGAACGATGGCCACTGTGGAATCCAGAGGAGCGCACAGCCATCAATTACAGTACAATTTGTTTCTGACATTGAATTTCTCGCTGAAATATCCAACATGGTCAGTTTTTTTAAGTCTGACTTTGACTTAGAAATTCTCATCTCTCCAAATTCACTGAATAGTGCAGTTGGTACAGGTGATAGCTCACTAGATATAACTTCATTGATGTTAATTTCTCGAGAACTGGCTTGAAGTCCCACCACTCTGGAATAAATCAGCTCTGTATTATACACCTTGCTGTCTGCCACCTTGACTGATTTTTTTGTCACTGCCATTGTTTCAACTTTCATTGGGATGCTGTCATAAAAACCATCTGGTAGTTTTCTCTCAAATTCCTCCATTTGTCTGGTTCCAATAATAACTGCTTTGTCAACTGACACAGAAGATGGACCAATCACACCAGTACTTATTGATGATGGTTGCTGGGTGCTGCTCTGGGTCTAGTGGATTGATGCACATCTCTAATTTCTTTCGCAAACCCTCCCTGTCAGCCTGGTCAGCAGAAATTCTTCCCTCAGTCTCTTCTTTGTGAGCTTTTTGAGCACAAGATGGTTGTTCACTCTCTCTTAGTGAAGAGGGGAGTACTCACGCACAGTCAACCTCTAGCGAGTCAGGTTGTAAGGCTGGCCTCTCGGTTGATGTCTGAGACTTCCGCTCTCAGTAACAGACTGGGAACGTTTACTGGAAACAATTCCCCGCTCCGGACTTCTCGCTAATTAGCTAGGTATCAATTATACAGTCTAGCAGTGGCTTGATAATATTCAGATGTAGAACGGTTTGAATAACAACGAGAAGAGAGAAAGAGACCACGGGTAACAAAGGTGATACGTGAATGTGATAGTAATACGCATGTACATAAAACAAGAATTGAGCATGCTCGGTAAGTGTGAAATGATGCATAAGTAAAAGTGAATGATAATTAGTTAGCTAATAGAGTCCAGTTGAAATTAGCTTCTTTGGTCTTCAACATCCTCCCCCACAAAAGAAGAAGAAGACTGCTCATCAGAGGTTGGGGAAAATAACTTCACTATCTTTAAAAGGTCTCTATTGTAAACATGACCATTGCAGCGCAGATCTACAGCTCTGACATGTCCATCTTTACCAGGATAGGTTTTCACAATAATGGCAAGTGGCCATATACGAAGAGACGGAACATCTTCTTTTTTGAGTGTGTCATCCTTAATTATAACACAGTCTCCAACCTTGAGATTAGTAGTGGACTTTAACCACTTCTGTCTTGCTTGTAAAGTCTGAAGATAGACACGTCTCCATCTTTGCCAAACTAGTTGGGATAAACATTTGATCTTGTCCCATCGCTTTAAGAGTTGTGGACTGTCTCCCGCTGGAGGGCGTTGAGGAAAAGAAAGTAAAGATCTGCCAATGATAAAGTGTCCAGGAGTGAGAATATCTTCATCTCCAGGAGTAGCTGTTTCGTCTCGAATAAGCGGCCGACTATTTAATGTGGCTTCAACATGAGTAAGTATGGTAACAAATTCTTCATACGTAAGGAAATGTTCTGGTAGTATCTTGCGAAGTAAAGTCTTCATTGACTTAACTCCAGCTTCCCAAAGACCACCAAAATGAGGTGCTCGAGCTGGTGAAAAATGCCATTCAATTCTCTGAATGGTAGCCAAATGAGAAATTGCCTGCCTGAAATTGTTAGATTGTAATAGAGCGTAACATTCAGTTAATTCTCGAGCTGCTCCCACCAAGTTTTTGCCGTTGTCTGAATGTATAGATGATGGTAAACCACGACGGTCGGTGAATCTTGACAAGGCAGCAAGAAATGTTTCCGTTGTAAGATCCAGACATAATTCCAAATGAATAGCTCGAGTACGAAGACAAACGAATAAACAAATGTACGACTTAACCTTAACTGGACGACGAGTATGACCTTGACGAATGAGAAATGGACCAGCAAAGTCGAGTCCAACACGTTGAAATGGAAAAGGTGAGCTGTTGTCTACTCTGTCAGATGGAAGATGGCCCATGAGTTGATGTAGAGTCTTTGAATAACTGCGACGACATGTAACACATTGATATGATATTGATTTTATCAACCTTCTCAAACTTATGATATAAAAATCAGTAGAGAGAATAGCAATGAGAGTACCTGGACCTGCATGATGACAATCTTTGTGACGCTGATTAACTAGAAGACGAGTGAAGTTTGACTTTCCATGAAGAAGAATGGGGTGTTGAGATGAGTATGGCAAATTAGACTGCTGGAGTCGTCCACCCACACGCATAGTTTTTGTTTCATCCAAGAAAAGGTTCAGTGAGGCAAAACGTCTTGGTTGGCTCACTGATTCCTTCGACTTAAGTTGTGAGAAAATCTCAGGGAATGACTCCTGCTGAGCCAAGGAAATAAATAGAGAATGAGTTTGCTCAATCTCTGACAAGTGCAAAGTTTTACTTAGTTCTCTGTCACTAGCACATTTTCTAGCATTGGATAGAAACCGTCGAACCCAAGTATAAATTCTGACACAGTGATGGAGAGAGGAAAAATTCTTCCAAGGAAGGTCAGTTGTGGTTCCTGAGATCTGTACAGAATTTGCACTTGCAACTTTCTTTTCTTCAGGTAAGTTGACACAAATCTGGGTAGAGACAGGCCATTGTACAGGAGGAAGAGAGAGCCATTGAGGACCCTGCCACCACAAGGAGCAGTTAAGAATTTCTGCTGGCATCAATCCCCTGGAGATGTGGTCAGCTGGATTGTCTCTAGTAGAGACATGTCTCCACTGTAAAGAGGGAACTACAGACAAAATCTCACAGACACGTACAGTAACAAATTGTTTCCAAGGTTTATCAGGTTTACTTAACCAACCTAACACTACCATACTGTCTGTCCAGCAAAACAAGTGTTCAGTAGATATATTGAGGTCTCTTGCAGTGGACTTCAGTAGGCGAACACCTTCCCTTGCTCCAGATAGCTCAAGCTTTGGAATAGTTTGTTTTCGAACAGGAGTGACTCTTGCCTTGGAAGTTAACAGGGTGACAGATATTGATGTGTCCTCATGGATGCTTCTAAGATAGACTACCCCACCATATCCCTTTTCTGAAGCATCAGTAAAGAGATGTAATTGACGATCTATAATAGGAGATAGAGACAGAAAGAGAGGACGAGGAATAGCATGATCAGATAATAAATGTAAGTCACTAGACCACTTATTCCAAACTGTAAGATGTTCTTGAGGAATAGGATCATCCCAATTAAGTTTGAGCTTCCAAAGATGCTGAAGAAATGCATGGATTGTGAGAATAACTGGTCCAAACCATCCCATAATATCAAAGACTTTAGCTGCTGCAGAAGCCACAGAACGTTTGGTGGTTACCTCATCTACGGACAGAGTTGGTAGGGAAACATAAAATACATCACGAAAAGTATCCCAGTGAATTCCAAGACATTTTCCATGGAGAGATGAATCAGTTGGCAAAATCATGGTCTTCTCATTTTCTAGTAAGTCTTCAGGAATACGACTTAGGAATGCTGGTGAATTACTGCGTATTTTCCTGAGAAGAAAACCTGCTTCCTGGCAGAGATCTGTGGATTGCTTCCAAAGTTCATAGGTAGAGTCAACAGAGTCTGAACCTGTCAACAAATCATCCACATAAAAACTGGATTTCATAATACCTGATGCCAGAGGATACTTTAGAGACATGTCATCAGCTGCTTTCTGGAGAACACTGGTGGCAATGAAAGGTGATGCTTTCACACCGAATGTTAGTCTGGTCATTCGACAGTCTTCAATCTGTCCATCCTCCCCCCTCAAAAGAAAACGATGATAGTCTCTTTCAGCTGGGGATAGATGAATGCACCTAAACATCTTGCTGATGTCCCCAGAAAAGACAACCTTATGGATCCTGAATTTATGAATGAGAGTGCTGAGGAGAGGTTAGAGAGTAGGTCCAGACAATAATGTGTCATTGAATGAAGATCCAGACATTGTTGAAGCAGAAGCATCAAAGACTGGTCTGTACTTGGTTGTGGTTGAGCTGATTTTTGTAACCATGTGAACTGGAAAGTAATAACACTCAGACACAGGTTTATCAAGGTCTTTATGGGGTACAAGTTCGGCATGGCCTAGTGATATATATTCTAACATAGCTTTGTGAAATTCCTCCAACAAACCTCTACTCTGAAGAGAACGCTCATTGGAATAGAAGCGTCTAAGAGCCATACTTCTTGACTCACCCAAAACTGGTGGGGACGACTTTCGAGGCAGAGATACCCGATAGGCACCATCAGGTAGACGTGAGCATGAAACCTTGAATTGATCAAGGGCTGACTGATCTTCAGGTGAGTGCTGTGTCTCATCCTCAGGGACTGAATTGATCCTCCAAAGTCTCTCTAACTGGATATCAAGAGATTCCTCAGAGCTATCAGATGTGGCAAGTGTGACATGAGAAGAAGAGCTTTCTTGGACTTCCTGCAAGAGGGTCCAGATGCTGTCCAGCCATTCTTGGTCTTCAGATAGGTAGTGTTCAATTTGGCAACTACCACAGCAGAACCAGTGAGGCATTCCCATTCTCCAACTGTCTTCTGATCTCCCTTCATCCACTTATTTGTGTCTTCAGAAGATAGAAGAATGTCTACTTCAGCACCATCTGAACCTGTATGACAATCAGCATTGGGATATAAATTCAAATCAGACATAACCTTTCTATGGAGATCCAGGTCAACTCCTTGGTTAACCTTGGGGAGTTCATCAACAATGTGGCATTGGATAGTAACAGGTTCTTCTGATGGGTAATTAATTGACTGCAGCTGAACTTGGGTGATGTAAGTAGATTTGACTGTTCCACCAGCAACTCCTAAGATATCAAGATGCCTGGAAGAGAGTGGAGCACGTAGTAATTTAGCCATCTTCTTTGTGATGAGTGTAGCTTCGGACCCTGGATCCAGGAAAAGACGACCAAATCTTGAGGCATGTTCAGATCTGATATCTGCCATAGAAGTTGCTAGAACTCTGGAAGAAGAATCTTTAGTAATTACAGCATTATTCCTAGCAGCTTCAGTCACTGGAGCAGGAGATTCCTCATGGAGGAGACTGTGATGAAGACGTCCACAACTGCGACATCTGCCTGGATTACGACACTGAGTGGCCGAGTGGCCAGAAGAAAGACAATTAAAACACAAGTGTAATTCCCTTACCACCTGGCTGCGCTGTGTAGGTGTCTTGTCTTTGAAAGTCTGACATTGAAAAGCCTTGTGTCCTTCTCCTTTACAAATGGAACAGATAGACTTGTTTTCTTGAGACCTGGCTTCCTGGGACCTGGCTTTATTGTCCCTAGATCTAGTCTGAGAGACTTTAGCTCGTTTAGGTCCTGCAGTAGGCTTGCAATTGGTCCCAGAAAATGTATAAGATGATTGATCGTCATCTTCACGACCTGAAAGGCGTAATGAGGATTGCTGAATGAAGTCCACTACTTGACTTAGGACAGGTGGGTTTGTAGATACTCCCTCAAAGCGGTCCCATTGTTCCCTGCACTCCTTTGAAAAAGATTGGATCACCAAATAAGCTACTATATGCTCAAAACTAGCCGCGTCAATCTCTTGAAGTCCACGTACATGATAATCCAAATCATTGGCCAAATGATCAATATCTTCTTTTTTCCAGTTTACAGTGGAACGAATGGTCAGGGCCTTCCAGTGAAGTGGGAAAAGAATTCGTGGCATGGCATACTTGGACTTAAGGCGATCTAGCATGTATGTGTATGATCCTTTGGATGCTGTTTCTGCAACTTCCCTAGCTTTGGGACACTGCATAGCCTCTATGAGAGCATTTTTCTTGTGAGGTTCAACCATTCCTCGTTCAGCCTTGATAGTCTCCTCGAAATTCTCCCAAAAACTGTTCCAATGGAGGGGATTTCCATCAAAACGTGGTAACTTTATTTTAAGTTTGTTGACTTTGTAGTCAGATGGTGAGTCACTAGTAAAAGAAGAAGAAGAAGCAGAAGTAAACCTTTCATGACTCAACTGCTCTTCATTCAATCGTTGCATGAGTTTCTTAACTCCCATCATGAGATCAGAACGATTATCAGAAAGTGATGATACTTCAGAATAAGTGATAGTGTCCCTGTGAAATTCCATAACCTTTGATTTAAATTCAACTGTTTCAGCTCGACCTGTGATTGTATTGAGTTGATCAAGATCTTGCAGAACAGATAAATTAAATAAGAGTTCTTGACCTTTTAAGTGCAATTGCTTGACTTTAAATAGTTTATGAAGTGTGGTTAGTAAAGCTTCTCCTTTAGCTAGAATTGGTTCCGCTCGTTCTTGCTCTTGCTCTAAGTTGAAATGCTCGTCCTGGGCAGAAAGTTCTTCGAACTTGGTTTGAAGAGCACGATAGAGTTCAGAGGAAAAGGTAACTTCCCCTATTTTCTTTTCGATCTCCATTTCGTTTAAATTCTCGATCGGTTGCTCAATCCAGTCCATCACAATTTTTTCGTGCGTTTTCATAACCCGATCGCGAGCTGCCCGCTTGTCCTTCAATTTACGTAGATCATGGATCCCGTCGATTTTGGCTAATTCGGATTCAAATTTGAGAGTAGACATGGCGACGGCTTTACCAAGTTCCGAAATATTGAATGAAGTAATGGAAGTTTGAAAAACAAGCGGAAGAAAAAGACTGGTAACGATTAGACGATGACTCTTGAAATATTATACTTGTGAAGTGTTGATCGGAAAACGTAATACAAAAAACACCCCAGTGTCTATGGTCTTTGGGTGTATCCGGCTCGAAGGACCAAATGAAGAGGGGAGTACTCACGCACAGTCAACCTCTAGCGAGTCAGGTTGTAAGGCTGGCCTCTCGGTTGATGTCTGAGACTTCCGCTCTCAGTAACAGACTGGGAACGTTTACTGGAAACAATTCCCCGCTCCGGACTTCTCGCTAATTAGCTAGGTATCAATTATACAGTCTAGCAGTGGCTTGATAATATTCAGATGTAGAACGGTTTGAATAACAACGAGAAGAGAGAAAGAGACCACGGGTAACAAAGGTGATACGTGAATGTGATAGTAATACGCATGTACATAAAACAAGAATTGAGCATGCTCGGTAAGTGTGAAATGATGCATAAGTAAAAGTGAATGATAATTAGTTAGCTAATAGAGTCCAGTTGAAATTAGCTTCTTTGGTCTTCAACACTTAGAATTGACAAGTCTTGAAGAAGCTGACCACATACATGCAGACTAAGTGCCCAAGTCTTCAGAGTCTCTGGTTTCAATGTAATACCAATTATGCCCGATTTTCCATGCCCGTATCGCATAAAAGTCATCTCAATAAACATGTCATTTTTTCAATGGTCTTATGATGTAAGGATCTCTGGGATTTTTTAAGTTCCAGTGCATGTGCCCTGGCATTTCTTCAAATACCTTTTCTAAATGTTTCAAAATAAGTCCATATTTCCTGTGATTTTTGTAGCTCGATGGCCCCTGAAATGTCTGTAACTTGATTTTCTGAATCAAAATTTGCCAATACAGTAAAACCTCTGAACAACAACCAGTCTTGGGGACAGATCGTTTGACCTTTGTTGAGAGAGTTGCCTCTCTTCGGGGGTTCTTAGAGTTTTATGCCAAGCAACAATGATAATCCATAATATAATAGAAATAGACCAATGAATGATTTATTGAGGTGAAAAATAATCAAATAATGATCTCTGTGTTAGTGATTTTCTTGCAGAATTTGCTCGCCAAACCTGAACCTTCCAATGTCAGAGACAAGAGTGCTGTAGCAGTCTTCAAAGACGGATCAATTGTTGGACATGTCCCCATTAACATTCTGTCCCAGTTTTTAAGAAGAGAAGTCAACAAGGGTAAAAAGTGAACAGAGGTGGCAGCAGCTATGGACTGAAAATACCCTGTGTTTATCGTTTATACAGTTGGCCATGGTATATACAAAGATTGAAAGATACTCTTGAACCACTGATGCTGCTGGACATTTGTAACTAGCTATTAAGAACAATTATTATATATATTATGTAGCTATAATTTTACTATTTTGACTGCTCTAGGATAATTAACCCTGGCCGTTGTTAAGAATTCCGGGGTGGCCGTTCATCGGAGGCTATAAAACTATTGGAACTGTGCTGTAAACGTTTCGTTCCACGAAAAACTACCGCTGTGGAGAGGCTGACCGTTCTTCGGGAGCCCGTTGTTGAGAGAATTCACTGTACAGGATTAATGACACCGAGTACTTTGGCAGACTTCACTATAGTTGCCCCAGTCTTGTTTTCTCCCAATTCTTACAATGCAGTCTTTAATAATCTGTTGAGGTGCTCCATGTGAAGGTCATTAACCCTCAGCGCGCATGCGCGATAGGGTTACAAGTAGTCAGCACTTTGTCTGTGTGTGTCATTCAACAACGGATCTCGAAGACGACGGCCTTCCGGGCTCTGAAACGATGTAGAGATAGAGAAATTTGCAATGTGCTAGAATTTTTTGTTTCAATTTAGTTTTCAAGAAAAAGCTAGTCGATTTTAGCCCTACGTACGATCGTTGTGCTATTGCGCTACCGGTAACGCCCCTTTACCGCACGTTACTAGTGATGTGCTTGAGCACAAATGGCGAGCGAGCCTAAAGACTATACTATTTTTATATGAATGATTTTGACTTCTAACACTGAAGCTACTGAAAATAAGGTCCAGTTTTTAAATTTAGCATACAGGGTAAAGGGATTTCAGTGCCATAGTAACAACTCTCTGCAACTGCTTGGAAAGAAAAAAACAACAACAAAACAATACACGTTATTTAAAAGTTTTCTTTGTGATATTCTTTAGCTAAGTAGGTTTTACTTTAGGTACTACATTGACGCGCGACAAACGCCGGCGCGTTACATTGACGCAATTGACGCACGGGAATTCTACATTGACGCACGGAATCCCTTTGTCTCTGCATTTTTATAAATTTCAAAGTTAGATTACTTTAATTATTTAGGATGGATATTAACAAAAAATTCAACATATTGATCAGCATAATTAGAAAAGAAGAATATTACATAGCTTGGAATGTGTGATAAGTTATTGGAGTTGTTGTTTAGCATGGATATTGTTCTTTGATGTGTTCATAAATTGTTAAGAAAGGGTCCTGAGCTTTGAACTTTCTTCTCCAGAGGTATTCCGGTAAATAGGTCTGGAAAAGCTCCTCACTGGTGTTGTCAACCCCTTGCTTCCTCATCATTTTCTTTACTTGTGACCAAGTACTCTCTATATTTTGAGTGTGTGCACCAGTTACAGGATCAACAAAATTTATTGAGTGATTCACTGATTGGTGTGCCATGCCCAAAGAGGGTATCCTTGAATAAGCTCTCCACTCATCGGAAATAACAGTAGTGCCTGGCCTTACATACATCTGAATGATGGGTAATAGTGTTGCAGCTGATCTGTCATTTACTTCAACCATAAAAACATCATTGGTACCTCTCTCTACACTGCCAGACACCCAGTGTCCTTCCTTATATCTTCCTCTATTGTACTTTCTCTTGCCAAACTTTGACTCGTCGATTTCAACGACTTTTCCAACACCACCAACTACAACTGGGTGATCTAGGAAGTACTGTGCACATACGTCCCTGTGAAAGTTATACCTGTCTACAACAGTCCTTGATGAATGACCAGTTTCATGCATGGCTCTAGTTACACTAGCTCCATTGGCCCACCAATAACTAAGCTCTAAGATTTCATTCAATTTCAGGTGGCTTCCTTTAAAAAAACTCCCATCCCTCATAGATATGATGCTTTGACAACCACGTTTAGGACATCTCCAACAAAAGGAATTTTTCCTTTTAACAAAATGGGCGCCGCGTTAGGCGCATATTCAGACTGCGCCGCGCGCGTTTGTCGCGCGTCAATGTAGTACCTAAAGTAAAACATAGCCTGGTTTTCAATTCAAACTGTTGCGGGAGCGGTTACTATGACATTGAAACCCCTTTACCTCATACGTAATTTAAAAACTCGACTTTATTGAGTGTTAGTTGTTAAAATCAAATTTAACAATAGTGTAGTTTAAGGCTCGCTCGCCATTTGTGCTCAAGCACACCACTAGTTGGTGAGCGAGCGTAGCGAGCGAGACACTTACAGGGGTAACACAATCGAAATTCGGGGATGTTTATTTATTTATAGCCCGTTACCCGAGCGACCGCGCTTGTCGTTAAGAACTATAAATCTGATACAGTCTGGTATGCTCGTAAGAAAATGTATTAGCGGGGAAAAGTCTGATATAGTTCTTAGCAACCATAATTATGGTGGAAGGCAGATCAAAGCAAAATGGAATAATGAAGAGTTTGGGTACTTTAATACAATTACTAAGATAGCTAACGCTATACTTTGCTCGTTGTTTATGTTTGGGCTATAAAATAGTTATAAACCAAAATCATTAGGTTTGTATTTCGATTTATAAATCGCATACAAACCTCAATTTTGGTTTATAACTATAACTTATTGGCGAGCGAGCGAAGCGAGCGAGACACTATCAGGGGTAACTCAATCGAGATTTCGCTATAATTCAGCGAGCGAGCGAAGCGAGCGAAGCTGACTATCAGTCGTGTTCAATTGAGATTTCAGATATATATATATATATATGTAGGTATGTATGCGTACGTCAAAATATTTCGCCCGCGCTTCTAATTACGTAAGTTAGGTAAAGCGTTCACAGTTCCAGTATTTTTCAATTAACGAGCATGGAGAATCCTGCTGCACTGCCTTACGCAACTTTGTTTTAACCAAAAAGTTTATAGCTACTCTCTTCTTGGCGAAAGACTGAATGGCAAATTGTCAAGCTGCGCTTCTTTGCCACTGCTTTCGAAGTTTATTCAGGTAATTCTGTTATTGTTAACTCTTCATGCCTAATCATTGCTATTATTTAGCGATTTCCTTCACAAATCATCTTTACCTATACTCATATATTTACTCGCTCGCCATGCATTTGCGCTATTCGAGCGCACCACTAGTATTTATTTATCTGTTTATGGGGTACGTGAGACTTCTGTTTTCGCGCGCGCTTCTAATTACGTAAGTTAGGTAAAGCGTTCACAGTTCCAGTATTTTTCAATGGCACGTATTCATTACTTTCTATTCAGTTAAATAAACTTACGGTCCGGGGGGTTGGACGTTATTTCGCTATAACTATGGTACACTTTTGCTGTTTACCTGGGTGTTCTTCCAACTCTTCTCGGGACTGCGATTTGTCTTTTTTTCGTTTGCCACTGAAGAAAAAAGCATTGCTTAAGCAATGGGTACATGCTATTGGGCGAAAAAACTTGCCAATCAATCAGCATACCCGGGTATGTAGCAAGCATTTCATTAAGGCTTGCAAGAGGCTACTTAGGTCAGACGAAGTACCATCCCAGAATATACCTAAGATTTCAAAGCCATCTACTTCGAGAAAGCCACCAAAGGAACGTTCATTCTGTACCTCACCAGCTCTTGTGGCATCATCTAGTGAAGTAAGCACTGTAAGCAATGATGTTGAAGTTCAGACAGATGATATAGAGGAAAACTGTGCTAAAATTCAAGAATTAAAGGAGGAAATTAATAAGCTGAAGTTGTCAACTAATGAGAGTAAGTTTAGCTTGTCCAGTGTATCTAGTACACCTTCTCAGCTGAGCTTTTACACTGGCTTTTCTAGTTATGAGGCTTTGAAAGCTTGTTATAACTTTCTGGGACCAGCAGTGAATCACCTCATATATGATTCAAGTAAAGAAGATGTAGAGTTAGGAGGAAGACGGTGCAAAGCACGATGTTTATGTCCAGAAGATGAGTTTTTTCTTGTCTTAGTTCGCCTACGATTAGGTCTCATGGAAAAGGATTTAGCTTACAGATTCAAGATCTCACAGTCTATACTGTTTCACGTATAATAGTGACTTGGATTAATTTTCTGTATTTAAAGTTCAAAGAGATTCCATTGTGGCCTCCAAAAGAATTGGTTGCTTGTAATATGCCCAAGCAATTTAAAAAGCTTTACCCTACTACCCGTGTTATTATCGATGCAACTGAAATATTTATTGAGCAACCTAGACTTCCAGAAATTCAGCAGATGACATTTTCAAAATATAAAAACCATAATACCTTCAAAGCCTTGATTGGAATTTCCCCATCTGGTGCTGTGACATTCGTTTCAAAGCTATTCTCAGGATCTATTTCAGATAAGGAACTAACAAGAAAGAGTGGGCTATTAGATTTATTGGATGCTGGAGATTCAGTAATGGCAGATCGTGGTTTTGATATAGAAGATGACCTAATCTTGCAGGGAGTGCACCTCAATATTCCCCCATTTATGAGAGGAAAGGCACAATTAGATGAGGATGAGCTGGTTACAACAAGAAGGATTGCATCTTTACGTATTCATGTAGAACGTGCAATGGAACGAATAAAAAACTTTCATATATTTGACAGAACACTACCTTCATCTCTAACTGAAATTGCCGATCGTTTATTTTTTGTTTGTTGTGTTCTAACAAATTTCAACCCTCCATTGTGTTAGCATCAACAATTTTCCACAACCATACAATGTCATTGACCACTCAAGATTAACTAAACTTCCCTTCTTTAAACATGCACACACCTTCACCTTAAATATAACTTGTTATTAATAATTAATATTCAATGTCAATGTTGTGAAAATATTTACATGAATAATAATGATTATTATATTTCATTGGTTTGACAATTGTTATAGATAATAACTAGGCTTGATGACAGGATACACTAATTCTGGTTCTCTACATCTTCTTTACTTGAATCATATATGAGGTGATTCACTGCTGGTCCCAGAAAGTTATAACAAGCTTTCAAAGCCTCATAACTAGAAAAGCCAGTGTAAAAGCTCAGCTGAGAAGGTGTACTAGATACACTGGACAAGCTAAACTTACTCTCATTAGTTGACAACTTCAGCTTATTAATTTCCTCCTTTAATTCTTGAATTTTAGCACAGTTTTCCTCTATATCATCTGTCTGAACTTCAACATCATTGCTTACAGTGCTTACTTCACTAGATGATTCCACAAGAGCTGGTGAGGTACAGAATGAACGTTCCTTTGGTGGCTTTCTCGAAGTAGATGGCTTTGAAATCTTAGGTATATTCTGGGATGGTACTTCGTCTGACCTAAGTAGCCTCTTGCAAGCCTTAATGAAATGCTTGCTACATACCCGGGTATGCTGATTGATTGGCAAGTTTTTTCGCCCAATAGCATGTACCCATTGCTTAAGCAATGCTTTTTTCTTCAGTGGCAAACGAAAAAAAGACAAATCGCAGTCCCGAGAAGAGTTGGAAGAACACCCAGGTAAACAGCAAAAGTGTACCATAGTTATAGCGAAATAACGTCCAACCCCCCGGACCGTAAGTTTATTTAACTGAATAGAAAGTAATGAATACGTGCCATTAACGAGAGCGCGGAGAATCCTGCTGTACTGCCTTAAGCAACTCTGTTTCAACCAAAACGTTTATAGCTACTCTCTTCTTGAAACAATTGTGAAGTCTTTGTCAAGCTGCGCTTCTTTGCCACTGCTTTCTAAGTTTATTCAGGTAATTCTGTTATTGTTAACTCTTCATGCCTAATCAGTTAGATGTAATTTCTGTCCTATTTTTCTGTAAAAAGAGTCTGCTCGCTCGCCATGCATTTGCGCTATTCGAGCGCACCACTAGTTTATTGGCGAGCGAGCGAAGCGAGCGAGCAACTATAAGATGTAGTCTATGGAAATCCTGAATACGTCGTCATTTTGAATACGTCGTCGTTTTGAATACGTCGTCGTTTAAACGCGCGCGCGCATTCCATACGTAGTCGTTTTGAATACGTCGTCGTTTAAACGTGCGCGCGCATTCCAGAACTTCGCTCGCTCGCCCAACCAATGCTACACGAGCATTTTCTAGTTCAGCGAGCCAGCGAAGCGAGCGAAGCTGACTATCAGTCGTGTTCAATTGAGATTTCAGATATATATATATATATGTAGGTATGTATGCGTACGTCAAAAAATTTCGCACGCGCTTCTAGTTACGTAAGTTAGGTAAAGCGTTCACAGTTCCAGTATTTTTCAATTAACGAGCACGGAGAATCCTGCTGCACTGCCTTACGCAACTTTGTTTCAACCAAAAAGTTTATAGCTACTCTCTTCTTGGCTAAAGACTGAATGGCAAATTGTCAAGCTGCGCTTCTTTGCCACTGCTTTCGAAGTTTATTCAGGTAATTCTGTTATTGTTAACTCTTCATGCCTAATCATTGCTATTATTTAGTGATTTCCTTCACAAATCATCTTTACCTATACATGTACTCATATATTTACTCGCTCGCCATGCATTTGCGCTATTCGAGCGCACCACTAGTTTATTTATTTGTATATATGTTTGGACGTACGTATGTCATTTTGTACTTTGACCCTCGCGTTTTTGTGTTAGTTATGTGGTCGACCCCGTTCCAAATTGCACTAAACAGAATCCTCTGGTTTATCGATCAGTACCCGAATCACCCTAGAAATTGAATTGTTTACCGTTTTGAATTCTTTTGCGGGTGCAGTTAAAACTTGAAAACTTAAGGGACTTCCATTTCTATTCGAGTTAATGGCGGTGGTAAGTCAATGCGCTCTTTGTCATGGTTATAAGCCGTGCGCAACAGTATTTACTTGAAAATACATTGTCCACTAGACTACTACTGCGAAGGTAAGTCTGTGTAGGTGCATGTCCAGTTGTGTCAAAGCATTGTGTGTTACAACCACTACTTTGCTAAAGAATATCACAAAGAAAGCTTGTAAATAACGTGTATTGTTTTGTTGTTGTTGTTTTCCTTCCAAGCAGTTGCAGAGAGTTGTTACTATGGCACTGAAATCCCTTTACCCTGTATGCTAAATTTAAAAACTGGACCTTATTTTCAGTAGCTCTTCAGTGTTAGAAGTCAAAATCATTCAGATAAAAATAGTATAGTCTTTAGGCTCGCTCGCCATTTGTGCTCAAGCACATCACTAGTTTATTGGCGAGCGAGCTTAGCGAGCGAGACACTTACAGGGGTAACACAATTGAAAATCGGGGATGTTTGTTCATCAGTATGTATGGACGTACGAATGTCATTTTGTACTTTGACCCTCGCGTATTTTTGTGTTCGCTCTGCGTTCGACCCCGTCCCAAACTTCACTAATCAGTATCCTCTGGTTTAGCGACCATTACCCGTATCACCTTAGAAATTGAATTGTGTGTACCGCTTTGAATTATTTTGCGTGTGCATTTAAAACTCTAAAACTTATGGGAGTTCCATTTCTATTCAAGTTAGTCTCTATTTATCACAGTTATAAGCCCTACTCAACAGCATTTACTTGAAAATTCATTGTCCACTAGACGAACCACGAAGGTAAGTCTTGCGTAGGTATGTTCAGTTGTGTGAAAGTATTGTGCGTTACAACTACTATTAAGAATTTCACAAAGAAATTTTTAAATAACGTGACTTGATTTTGTTGCTTCTTTTTCAAATTCAAACAGTTGAGGGGAGTGGTTACTATGGCATTGTAACTCCTTTACCGTGTATGCTGAATTTAACAACTCGACTTTATTTTAGTAGTTTGAATAACAATAGTGTATTTAAGGCTCGCTCGCCATTTGTGCTCAAGCACACCACTAGTATATATGTTTGGACGTACGTAAGGCATTTTTGTACTTTGACCCTCGCGTTTTTGTGTTAGTTCGGTGGTCGACCTCGTCCCAAACGTCACTAAACAGAATCCTCTGTTTATCGATCAGTACCCGTATCACCCTAGAAATTGAATTGTTTACCGTTTTGAATTCTTTTACGGGTGCAGTTAAAACGTGAAAACTCACAGGACTTCCATTTCTATTCGAGTTAGTGGCGGTGGTAAGTCAATGCGCTCTTTGGCATGGTTATAAGCCATACGCAACAGTATTTACTTGAAAATGCATTGTCCACTAAACTAACCGCGAAGGTATGTCTTGTGTAGGAGTATGTCCAGTTGTGTCAAAGCATTGTGCTTTACAGCCACTATGCTATGCTAAAGAATATCACAAATAAAACGTTTAAAGCGTGTATTGTTTTGTTGTTGTTGTTTTCCTTCAATTCAAACCGTTGCAGCGAGTTGTTACTATGGTACTGAAATCCCTTTACAGTGTTTGCGTAATTTAAAAACTCGACCTTATTTTCGGTAGCTTCAGTGTTAGATGGTATACATTAAAGTTATATCATTAAATGTGAAAGAACCGAGCTAAAGAAAACTGCAGGCAAAAAACCTCTCCAAAAAATACGTAAAAAGAGGTTTGAAATTTTTTTGTAACAAAATTTAATCTTGAAATATCTGTTAAAAAATACAAATGGTATCAAATATTAAGGCTCGCTCGCCATTTGTGCTCAAGCACACCACTAGTCGTAGTCGTCTATAACTGAGGCACCGAAACAAAAGTACTGTTCGGGAGGCGTAAATTCCCGAGCGTGTGGGTCGTTCTGGCTAATACCGTGGCGATGGAATGGCCACGCCCGAAGGACCAGTTATCTAAGGCCCAAAGAAGAAACTACTAAATCAGAGAGCCGCTGTCACCTGAGGCAATTGCAGCCGTCTAACCTAGCTAAAGCCCTACACCTTAACTAATTTAATTAACTAAGGTTTGGGTTTCCTTGAATACAATTTTTAACATGCAGTACATACATACCTTATAAGCATTTAGGGTGATACAACTTGTGCTGGTTTGTGCATATGAATATGATTAAATAGTGTGTGCCATAAGGTAAGGTAAGCTAGCTATAATTAATGTGCTAATGAATTTGTTGATTGAGTCTAATTGTTTGTGTGCTGATGCTCCTGTTCAGGAGGCTGCTGCTGTCCTGAACAACACACAATTGCTTTTTACAGTGCACTGTCTTTGATTTATTTTGTCATTACTGAAGCCTATTCTCAATTTATCAAATTTATCCTTTTTTTTTTTATAATAGTGATACATAACTCTAATAACACATCCACACTCAATGACACTAAACGTTTCTAAAAAGAATTATTAAAATTTTTTTTTTACAACTATCAATTCTAGTATAGTTCTCTTGGATTATCACAGCTCCTCACAAGCCCAGGACGAACTCTAATTATTCTTCTTTCTACAATGCAAACTATTTTGTGAAGAAGCATGGGGAATTCTTTGGCACAAACAGATTCGTATTCAGAAGGCTTCATCATTTCTGCTTCAAATAATTTTCGTGGTATGTCCATTTGTGACAGGACTTCCATGTCGGTATTCTTCAGAGCAAAATGCTTCAGCTTTACTTCCTCAAGTAAGCTATTGGTAGTTAATGGTTTGCAGCTCTTGATATAAGTAAGGGATCCAATTTGATCTTCAAAGTTAACTTTGTTGGGGTTAATGCAAACTGGAACATCTTCATATACAATTTCGCCAATGTCAAGAGCAGCACATCCTAGTGCAGCAGACATCACAAACGGACCAGGTATCAGAAGATCTGTAGCTTGATATCTGATAAGGTTATGATGGTGAGGATTGACTAGGTTTAGAAGATTGCAAAGCATCCTTATTTCAGACTTTCCCATGACTTTAACAAAGTCGTGAATGATGAGATTGCCAGGAATTAGCTTAGTTGTAGACATAATTGGTAAAATCAAATTGTTAGTCTTTTGCAACAAGTCTTGTTGATAGATGGATTGTGTCGGTTGTAAGCTTCTTGGCCCATTTGAACTACTTCCCTCTTTAATGTAGCAGTTAGATGGTGAAAACATAGTGAGTTTGTCGGTCTGAAAAACCACCTCATCTTGCTGGTTTACAACCCAATGTGTGCTGTCAGCCAGGCAGTATTGGTTACCATCTCCACCTCTCTTAGGATTGATGCTGTTGATTACAAACATTGCTCTAATAGTGTCTCCTGCATAAACTGGTCTGTGTTGAAACACATTCTTTAAGCTTAGGTGAACTCGAGCATAATAAGAGAGGTTGGAAACTGAAAATGCAATTCCAATTGATGTAATAAGAGAGAATGGCATTGGAATCCCAGCTAGACCAAGACTTGTGCATCGATGCAAGCTATTGAAATACCCTTTGCTCCTAAGAAATGCAGACTCCCAAAGATTTCGCCAAGCATCTGTGATTGTGACTTCATGAGAAGTGTGTATTACCTCTCCCAATTTGATATCAGAGGCCATTCCCTTGACTAACTGAGTGCCTCTAATACGTTTTTCACAATTTCCAGATGTGTCTAAGTGTCGGTTGAAGTTTTGCATTTCATATTGAAGTTTCATAGAATTTGCAAATTTCTTGTGTGGAGGACCCACCATTTGCCTGCTTTCTTGGACTGACGGCTGAATTAAGTTACAGTTCTTATTATTCGAGCCTTTTTTGTGCAGCACATTCTCCACCCACATCTTATCCCGGTGTGAAACACTAAAAGCATTGTTTATTATGGAGACTTGCTTCGGAGCTAATGCAATGCTGCCTATAAATCCGCTCCTTTTCATTTTGAGGCAAAACTGTTCTAATCCAGAATAATCATCCATTTTGTCATAGACACCGCACACAGCTTCTATCCCTGCTGCTTTAGCTGCAATCAAAACAGATGCAAAAAAGGTATCATAAGTAATGGAATGATCCTGGCAAAGAGTGTCAGCAGTGAAATCTCCACTTCCAGTCATTAAGCAGATATTCCTTTTTGAACTTGTGGAAATGGCAAAAGAGTTGAAATGAGACTCTGGAGCTTCCATCAGAGGGACAAACTTGATAGACATTGGTTTCAAATTGTTTTCTTTTTCTATTTTGGAAACAAAATCGTCAATTTGTCTTATCTGTTCCCCATTTTCTACTTTTGGAAGTACGAAACCTGAAATCTCAGGTCTCGATAATGCTCTCAAATCCTCTTCAACTTCTGCTGTACAGTCGAGGTCGCTAACTCGCACAAATACCTTTTGCCCCGAGAATAGCTGGTCATCAAGGGCCCGAATGTATTCATCCCGCACTGAACGTTTTTCTTCTCTTGCCACAGAATCTTCAAGATCCAGAACGATCACATCTGCACCGAGAGTCCTCGTCTTTTCAAGTCCTTCTCTGCTTTTTTTAGGAAAGAGCCAAGACCTGACGGGATATTTTATACTAAGTTCCCGTACTTGCGCCGCCGCGCGGGCCCTGATTAATGGTACGCTAATACTGTACATGCCGGACAGTAAGTGGCTCGGGACTGAATATTGCTAGCGTTTATATAGTCGTAGGTCGCGAAGAAATTTGACGCTAGTGTTGCGAGATAATGTGATTCGCGATCCTTAAATAGCGGGCCACTGGTATCTAGCGGAGAACAGATATCTAGCGAAACACGGACATCTAGTGAGACTTGTGACAGCTTCCGGTAGAAGATGGCTGAGGCTAAAAAACCAGAAGGGTTATCCATACTACTTCGAGTCGCTTTCGGGATGGGGAATATGCTGAACGTGCTGGGCGTCGTAGGAATGTGGTTCCCTTACGCCTCTGCGTTTTTTACCAAAGTACTAGGACTTTCTGGGAGTCAAGCTGGAACGATTGTCCTAGTAGCTCAGGTGGCTGGTGGCATCTTTGCTCCAATGGTGGTGTTCAAGCCTCACATTACTTCACAAACTTTACCCACTTCTCACCTATTTACTACATTTCCCTGCTCACACCACACCTGCTAGTCACCTCCTCCTGCAGCTAAATAAACATTGATCCATTAACAGTCACCCTACTCTCCATTCATTCTGTATCATTATGCCATTTATTTAATTTGTGGAACAGTTATATACACATGTTCATGCAAACCCTTCTTTTCCATATATGTATATTCTCCACTCATGCTCACCTTGCCTCTTCCCACTATTTAAACTAGAACCTTGTATCATTTCTCTCTCTCTGTTTTTTTCTCCTAAAGATAGTTTTAATCAAGTTTGACTGAGCTATTTTTGCGCATAGCTGGCCTTACAACCCAGCTACAGAGGGCAATCCATTATCACTAGTGGATTTACACAACATTGAATGGTCCTTCGAGCCGGATTACCCAACTCTATTGGTCGATCCTATTCTTCATCCTCTACTCAACTCAACCGCTATCTATCGTTCACCCAACACTTCTACTATCACTCATCATGGAAGCTATGAAGAAAAGTCGTTCTGCATATGGTGGTGCTATCACTAGAGTACTTCGTAGGCATGAGAAACTCCTGGATGCTGATACTTCCACATTCGACATTGCTACTCTCAAGCGTCAGATGGAGTCTGTTCAGGCCACTAGCGAATCCTTCATCCAAGTTCACCAAAACTTACTTGAAACTCATGCAACAGAAGTTGACGACGAGCAAGAAATGAGAACACTTGATTCACACGAGGAGTCAGTTGCACTCACACTTTCCATCCTGCAGCGTTTGGTCGACTTGAAGTCAGTTCACATGGAGGCATGCAACTTCGATGAGAAGCTAGCCAACCTGGAAGCAAAGATCGCAACCAACCCAGAACTCAGTTATCCAGATGCTTTGAAGAAACTTGAGAATACCTTGGCTCAAATGGAGAAAACAGTCAATCAATCTACCATACCTCGCGATCACAGAGTATCAAAGATGGTTAGAGCATTTGACACACGCATGCTTGATTTGTCAGCTTCTGAAGCACGGGCTAGTCCTGCTGATGTTAGCATCTCCAGTTCTACTACTAGTGACCATCATCATCATCACATCAAATTACCAAAGCTCGCCGTTCCTACATTCAATGGAGACATACTGAAGTGGGCCGTCTTCTGGGAAAGATTCAGTTCTATCATCCACGATAATCCCAAGCTTGACAACCATGAAAAACTCACGTATCTACGCCAGGCCATCACTGATCCTGACGCTTCTCAACTCTTGTCAACTACAACAATTGCTCCTGGTCAGTATGATGAGCTGGTCGACACTCTCCAGAAACGCTATGATAAGAAGCGAATCATCCATCAACATCACGTCATGGCACTGATCAATTGCCAAGCTGTGAAGCATGACACTCACAAGGAGCTCTGTGCCTTCATAGATACCTTCTCTCTCAACATCAGAGCTCTGGAGAATGCTAAACAATTTGATGCAGAATCCATCCTCACTTCAATCGCCACTTCCAAGCTCCCAAAGGTGATAACTGACAGATGGAGCCTACACACGCGAGATACAAAGGATGTTCCTGAAGTCAAAGACTTGCTAGCATTTCTCACTGAGCACGCAAACTCCACTGCTACTGCCAGCAACGTCCTCAACAGAGCTGAGATGGGAAGGGATCCAGCACGCAAGCCAAAGGCTGCTGTTCATGTCTCGCAACCTTCCACAAGCCGGAGCAACTCGGGTGCCTGCTCTGCCTGCAAAGGAGATCGTCACAGTCTCTACTACTGCACTGCATTCATGGCCATGTCCCTCGATGACAAGCAAAACCATGTAAGAAAACACAATGTATGTTCTAACTGTTTGACTTCTGGACACAGGGTCAAAGATTGTCGGAGTCTCGGACGTTGCAAGAAGTGTCACAGAAACCACCACACCATTCTCCATAGAGAGTCTGCTCCAGTACTTCCAACTGAGCCACAAGCCCAAGCTGCTTCCTCACAAGCCCCGGGTTCATCCTCACAAACACAGTTGCATCCTCACAAGCCCCAGGTCCATCCTCACCAGCACAAGCTGCCTCATCGCAGGGGAACCAGGCCCAACAGATGCATTCAGTAACTGCAGCTCCCATCATGACCAAGTTTGATCCCACTATTCACATGACAGCAGTGGTCACTCTAGAATCATCTCATGGACGCAAGCTTCGAGCTAGGGCTTTTCTAGACACTGGTTCACACCTGACTATTATGACCAGAAGAGCTGCACAACTGCTACAGCTACACTTGCATCCAGAGAAGCTGGGAATGGCTGGTGTGGGTGATGTCACTACCTGCAGCTCTCATTCATCACACGTCTTTCTCTCGACAGCAGAAGATGCCACACCTCTATTTCTAAAGGTCTTTGTACTCCCCAAGGTGACCGGAAACATGCCAGCTCAAATACCACCTCCGCTCAGACATCTGCCACACCTACAAAATCTCCCTCTGGCAGATCCACAGTTTGATCAACCTGGCAAGATCGACCTCCTAATTGGAAATGATGCACTGCAAGACATCATCATGCCCGAGTTCAGACGAGGAGCTCCTTCTGAGCCAGTCGCTATTAAGACAGTGTACGGTTGGGCAATCTTGGGGCGACTCCCATCAACGTCTAACTCTGCAACATCATCAGTCAATGTGGTCAGTCCAACTCCAACCTCTGACGATCTACTGAAGAGATTCTGGGAAACAGAGGAGGTCTCCACAGCTCCAGTCCAAACTTCAGAGGAGAAGGTGGTTCAAGAACATTTTGTATCTAACCATGTTTTTCTTTCTCAAGGTTTGTATCAAGTGACTCTGCCTCGGAAAGCTGATGCTCCAGTCCTGGGTGAATCCCGCAGTCAAGCTCTCAGACGTCTCAAGACGAATGAACAGTCTCTTCTGAAGAAGGGCATGTGGCAACAATTTCAGGACGTAGTGAAGGAGTACATGGATCTCGGCCATGCGGAACCTGTTCCTGACAATGAACTCAAGCTCCCTGACTCACGAGTCTACTACATGCCAATGCATTCCGTGGTGAAACAATCCAGCTCCACAACCAAGCTACGTGTCGTATTTGACGCATCCGCTAAGACATCATCTGGTCATTCCTTCAATGACACCCTGGCAGTTGGACCAACGTTATACCCACCAATCACAGACATCCTCATGAAGTTCAGGACATATCCCATAGCTCTGTCTGGTGACATCAGCAAGATGTACCGAGCCATCCAACTGTCTCCAGAAGATCGTAATTTTCATCGTTTTCTGTGGCGCCAAGACATCTCTACAGACCCTAGTGAATTCCGAATGACTCGAGTAACATTTGGAGTAGCTGCATCTCCCTTCGCTGCCATTCGTACTCTCCAGCAAGTCGCCGCAGACTTCGGTGCTGACTATCCATTGGCATCCCCTCATGTCAGCAAGTCGTTCTATGTTGACGATTTTCTGGCTGGTGCTCAGACCACAGAGGAAGCCATCAGTCTGCAAGAACAACTTCGAACACTCTTACTCAAAGGTGGTTTTCAACTGAGGAAGTGGAGGTCCAATTCGGAGCAAGTGATGGACACTATTCCTACAGACTTGCATGAGCCTTCTCAGCAAAAAATGCTCAACCAAGACACTGCAACTTCGCACCCAAAGGCATTAGGTATACACTGGGATGCTCAAACTGACTCCTTTTTTGTGTCCATAGGTGATCCAGCCCAACAGTCTACCACCAAACGAAGCATCATATCTGACATTGGCCGGACCTTTGATGTCTTGGGATGGCTGGCTCCAGCAACAGTGAAGATGAAGATGCTGTTTCAGAGGCTGTGGGAATTGAAGCTTGATTGGGACCAGGAAGTACCTCCAGAGGTCCAAGAATGTCATCACATCTGGCGTAGTCAACTGTCATGTTTCACTAACTTTCCGGTTGCTAGATGTTATTTTAGAAAGGGGGAGGAGATTCTGCAAACTGAGCTCCATGGATTTGCTGATGCATCGGAGAAGGCCTATGCTGCTGTAGTGTACCTCCGTACAACGTATGCTGCGGCACCTCCCACCATGGCGCTCGTCACTGCCAAGACAAAGGTGGCTCCTCTGAAACAGCTCTCTATACCTCGCCTGGAACTATGTGCAGCACATCTACTAGCCAAGCTCCTGACTACTGTAGGAGCCGCACTCCACATCAACCTCTCTAACACCTATGCCTGGAGCGACTCCACCATTGTTCTCTACTGGCTGGATGGCAACCCCAGAAGGCTGAAGACATTTGTGGGGAACAGAGTTGCCAACATCCTGGAGAGGTTACCTCCCACTGCTTGGAGACATGTGCCCAGCCAAGATAATCCAGCAGACTGCGCTTCAAGAGGAATGTTTCCTCAAGAACTGCTACAGCACCAATTGTGGTGGACAGGACCGTCTTGGCTGCTCACAGATCCGCCACAACTACCAACCCAACCTCTGACACCTCCTCTCAACATACCAGAGGTGAAAGTGATATGCCTGCCAGTCAACATCGCTCCACACATGGACTTGGAGGAGCGATTCAGTTGTTTTGACAAACTGGTAAGGGTCACCGCATGGATGCTGCGATTTATCGAGCGAACAAGGAAGCTACAGTCATCACCATCTCCAAACCATTGTTCTAATCCCTTCCTAACAGCATCTGAAATCAAAGAAGCCGAGTTGCTACTTATTTCTCGCTCACAGAGACGCTCATTCCCCACTGAGTTGCAAAGACTTCAGAGTGGCAAGACACTCAAGCCCTCCAGTTGCATTGCAAGTTTATCTCCCACTATCAGATCAGGAGGACTCATTGTCATGGGTGGCAGACTCCAGAACTCAGCCCTTGCCACATCTCAACGTCACCCTATAATTCTCAGTGGCAAGGACCTTCTCACTCGCCTAATCGTAACCACCAAACATTTAGCACTACTTCACGCTGGACCCACACTTCTCATGGCAGCTACTGCAGCCAATTATCACATCATTGGTGCTAGGAGACTAATTCGGACCACATGCAGGAGCTGCATAACGTGCCGCAAAACCTCTGCAATTACTCAGCAACAAATGATGGGACAACTACCTGCATCCAGAGTCACTCCATCTGCTCCCTTCAACCACACTGGAATGGATTTTGCTGGACCTTTCATCATCAAGAAAGGTCACACTAGACGGCCAGTATATCTAAAGGCATATGCATGTCTGTTTGTATGTTTCTCCACCAAAGCCGTTCACATAGAACTGGTATCCGACTTGACCAGCGAAGCTTTCCTTGCAGCTCTCAAAAGATTTGTAGCTCGAAGAGGATGCCCTACTCACCTCCAGTCCGACAACGGGTCAAACTTTGTGGGGGCCAACAACATTCTGAAGGATATTTATGCCCTCTTGTCAGAGAAGACTACTCAAACAGCCATCACTAGCTTTGCTACATCCCAAAGAATTGAATGGCATTTCTCTCCTGAAAAAGCCCCTCATTTTGGAGGGCTCTGGGAAGCAGCTGTGAAGAGTGCTAAATTCCACCTCAAAAGGGTTGTTGGTGAGCAGCGACTGACCTTTGAAGAGTTGACTACTGTGCTATGCCAAGTCGAATGCTGCCTCAACAGTAGACCTCTAGTCCCTCTCCAATCACACTCTGACGACGGCATCGATGTTCTCACACCAGGTCATTTCTTGATTGGACGAAACCTTCAAGCTCTGCCTGAGATTGACCTCACCTCAAAGAAACTGCCACTCCTACGACGATGGTCACTGCTACAAGCAATCAGTCAGCACTTCTGGCGCAGATGGTCAACCGAATATCTCCAGCAACTCCAGCGCTTCAACAAGTGGAGAACTCCAACTGCTAATCTGCAGGTTGATGACATCGTACTCATCAAGGAAGATGGATTGGTATCCAATTCTCACTGGCCCATGGGCAAAATAGTCAGAATCTATCCTGGAAAAGATGGACATGTGCGAGTTGTGGCCATAAAGACTAAGACAGGGACCTACAAGAGACCGACAGCGAAGATTGTTCGGCTCATCTCCCAAGAACCTTAGAAAAGAAACTCCCTTTTCGACGGGCGGCATGTTCAAGCCTCACATTACTTCACAAACTTTACCCACTTCTCACCTATTTACTACATTTCCCTGCTCACACCACACCTGCTAGTCACCTCCTCCTGCAGCTAAATAAACATTGATCCATTAACAGTCACCCTACTCTCCATTCATTCTGTATCATTATGCCATTTATTTAATTTGTGGAACAGTTATATACACATGTTCATGCAAACCCTTCTTTTCCATATATGTATATTCTCCACTCATGCTCACCTTGCCTCTTCCCACTATTTAAACTAGAACCTTGTATCATTTCACTCTCTCTCTGTTTTTTTCTCCTAAAGATAGTTTTAATCAAGCTTGACTGAGCTATTTTTGCGCATAGCTGGCCTTACAACCCAGCTACAGAGGGCAATCCATTATCACTAGTGGATTTACACAACAGGTGGGAATTTTATCCGACCTATGCAGGTGTCCTATCTATGGGAAAAGGAAAATATTCCATCTTTTGGGCGTCTTAAGCTTTGTTTGTTCGTTCTTTTTCCTGTGGCACGACTGCTTTGGTTGCCAGAACAAATACAAGACTGTGTACTACTCTATGATAGCAGTTATATTCCAATTTGGATATGCTGCCACACAAATATCTCAACTTGCTTTAGTTCCTGAACTGGCAACCAGCAAACACTTAAAAGTGGAACTCAATTCTATTAGGTATGGCTGTATATAATCATGAAATGATTAAGATTAGGATATCACTTATTTTTTTTTTTTAGATTTGGTTTTCAGGTTGGTGGAACACTATTAACATTTGCCCTATTGTGGGTTCTTCTAGACAGACTACCTTGTCATGGAAGTAATTCTATCATGAATATGACAGTTTGCCCTAATGATAGTTCTTCCACTCTGAATAATGAGGATCAAGAAGCATTTTGGGTAAAAATATGTAGAACATTTGAAGCATTGTTTTCAAAATAACAAATAATATTAGGTTGCTGCAGCAATAGTCATTGGTTTAGGCTTTTTGATGGTTATACCATTCCATCTAGTGGTCAAAGAGAAGAAAACTACCCTCAAGAAGCTTAAAGGTTATAAATGGTTTACTAAGCCCAACTTTTATTTGGTAAGTTTATATCATTAAATGCGAATTCAAACTGAAATTTTATGAACGTTAGAACAAACAAGAACTGAACAAGAACTTGTTGGTGATAAATTTGTATGCTGTAGAGTAGTTGTGATGACATAAATGATATGATATTACTAGGTAATATGTGCATTCATCGCTGCAAAGATAGTCACCATCTTCACCCAGCAGTTCCTTCCCTTCTTCTTCCTGGATACTCTGAATATGACACAAGTATGTAATTGGTGTGCAAAATATGACGCAAATATGTAATCAGTGTGCAATGTGAGTATTAAGAGGGAATTAACAAAATTAGCAAATTACCACTCCATACCGTTTATGTATATCACACCTAATGGCACTGCACAGGAATGCTCATGTAGCAACATAAGGTACCAATTTTCAAATCTGTCAGTTCATACGAAAGCTATAAAAGAGTTGATTTAATACATACCAGTAAACTGCAATGTCCATTTGAAACAATATTAGCAAGAGAAACATGGCATTAAACAAATGCAGGTTAAAATGTCTGTGGTAGACTCTGGCTCCTCTAAGACCACACTGTCTACACTAACTGTGGATGTCACAAATACCATTAGTAGCTAATTGGTGTAGCACGAACTAAATTATGTTTTTCTGCTGAATCTGATGTAAAATGAAATGATTTATTTCTTAGATGAGTGTGTCCATTGGTCCATTGGTACTATATATGGCTAGCTTTGTGTCTACTTTGAGTGTTAAAAGGCTGAACCGGCTGATAGGAGAAAAGGTAAGCGTTGTTATTGGTGCGGGTATTGTGGCCAATGTTAGTAGATGTAACACTCTTCAGCCAGAATATTTGTTGTTTAGTCGCCGCCACAAGGGTTAGGTTAGCCGTGCCAATGCTCTCAGCAAGTTGACAATTTATATATTATTACAAATTAACTAGGTGATGTATGGAGCGATAGCTTACAGCACATTTACCAGAATCAGTGAAATGACAAACAAACTAAACTTAAATGTAGTTTAAGGTAGTTAAACGTAGTTAACGTAATGGAGCCAAAAGGGCTTGGTTGGGGGGAGGGGAAGGAGCAGGCGCGGCCTGCCACGTGTAATATCCACCGCCAAGAGCTAAGGCCTTACCGCGTGTGGGAAGCAGCCGGCGAAGAACGATCAAGTCCTCCCACCTCCACCCCTGGGCTACCACCTGACTAGAACTAAGTAGTTGTATACCTTCCATCCATACAGAATTAGTCTGTATGGGTGTGATATCCGGGTTGGGGGGATGTAGGTGAGCCTTACAAGTGGTAGCTGAGGCCCTAGCCGTGATCCCTAGCTCGCCACATCTCGCCCCAAGGCACCTGGGGAGAAGGCTGATCCTTCAGCGGCACTCAGACGAACAATCAGCCTTCACCAGCCCGGAGTGCCAAAGGGTAGGGAGAAATGGGTAGGTGTGATGAGGTAAGTCGCATGTACTATGAAATAGCGGAATGGAGTTAAATACTAAATGATACACTGCACATGAAAGGAATTTCACCGTTGGTATTTCACTTGGTTACATGCTATTGCACTTTTGCCATGTGATTTCAATTGAACAGCGATTTTTCCACATTGTTGAATGGGCAATTTATGCGCCGTACTATTAATATAAAAAAATGAAGCTACTGTTGGTATATTTCAGCACAAATGGTTGGTAGTTGGCGTCAGTATATAGATTTCATTACAATTATGTTTAGTTTTAGGGTCACTATGAATGCAACAAATTGCACTTACATGAATTGTAGCACAACTATAAAAAAAAAACTGGTTATGTCTTACAAAGATTCACGAGATGTTGATTGCACTTAAAATTTGAATATGACATCTATGTTTTTTGCAGAACTGTTGAATTTGAAACTATTGTGTGAGTTGTGGTTATCACATAAATATTATTTCAGATGTTGTATTTTATTGGAGTGGCCTTTATTTGGGGAGCTCTGTAAGTTCAAAGGAGATTAATATTTAATAGTCTGCTATGTTATTCTTATTAATTATTATTAGAATGTGGTTTTGGATGCAGCCAGCAACTGCTACGACTGGAAGTTTTGACTGGAGCCGGGATCAGATCTACATTGCCATAATTCTGCTTGGACTTGGTGGAGCATGTCTAATGGTGCTCTCCCTGTCCATGATATCCATCCTCATTGGAGAGTATTCAGTAGGGCTAATAGTTTCATTGACTCTTAACCCCTCATACATATACTCAACCTGTAATTTTGTGGTACTCTTTCATCTTCAATTGCTATTTTCATGGCAGGGGATTATTATATAAGTGCCTTTTGTATACCCCTAGTTATTACCATATAAATTTACAGTTGTTTGTCGACCTCAAGCTATAAATGCACAAAGATGCCTCACCAAGCTAGCAGTTTCTATATACATATATATTATATTCATAAATTTGAGGTTAGTAATCACACTCAAGAAGCACATCTATAATAACTAGTAAGGTCAAGATTTCGTAAGAATTAATTTATCCCTTTAATAAAAAACAGCAACATTAAGAAAAGCATATAATATTAATGCACTCACCCCCCCCCCCCCCCCCCCCCCGACTTATGCCTGACAACTTTCATTGTTATGTGGTGTCATTATTCTGATTTACTTCAGGGAAGCAGTGCCTTCGTCTATGGATGGGTTCTACTTTTTGATCGAGTCTCGAATGGACTTCTCAACAAATTAGTTTTTGAACTAAAAGACCATCTTTTGTAAGTCATTGATAGCTGATTATTAGCTAGACTAAAACATGTGTACAAAGATACAATGCTCACAATTTTTGTTTTGCAGTACTGTGAGCTTAAAAAATAACCCTTCAAAGCTTTGACTGATCTCATAAACATGTCCCCCTCTCTGTTGTGCACATCAATGTAAGTGATTTATTGTGTACTGAAGTGGCCTATGGTTGTGATGGCTTTTTTGTCAGATGTCTATCCAAACTTCTTTGAATGGAAGTAAGAGGGCTCGCTTCATACAGACTACCACTTGCACTCTGCATCTTATGATAGAAATGACTGAGAAGTCTGTCTAATTCTTTGGGTGGAATATTCTCAATTTTTCACTTTTCATTTATCCCTTTGCACTAACGATCATGTTCTCAAATCGGGTAATGCTTTCTTTTGAGATTGGAGTTGTTTTTTTTTGCTTGTTTAAAACTTCCGTAATGCCTCATTGTCAAGACTAACTGCTGATTGTTCACTCTCAATGCTACAAGATGGTGGTACTTCTTGCCTTTCACATTCCCTTTATACTCCACCTCGAATATTAGAGAAAAGATTATCAATGACTTAAAAAATTAGAAAAACTTCATGGCAACATCCATTACATTAGCCATTCGGTTTCTATGCCATTTGCACATGATCAGTACACAATAAATTGATTTATCATTGGATACTGTGAGAATATCACTTGTCTGACTCGTCTGACTCGTCTCACTTGTCTGACAGTGGCATTTGCACTCGTGCAGCCGACAGACTCGTAATATTCTGTGGTATTCAATGATTTTTGCAGTGCTGTGAATTCAAATGGAGAGAGTAAGTTCTATAGGCACGTGATAGTCTTCACACCATTTGCTGCCACAGCTCTTGGACTTGGCGCTATATGCTTAATGTCTCTCTATGAAGTCTACCAACGCCAGAGGCAGCAAAAACTTGAGACATATCAAGATAGGAGTGTTCAAATACGTAAGTGCATAAGATGACATGCTAAAGACATGCTACAAACACTTCAGAGAGACAAAATCTAGAATGGCAGGTCCTCTCTAACAAAATCATGTTGCTATAGGGTTGGTTCATTCTGCTATTACTTTCATTATTCTTTTACTCAATTTGGTTAATTTGAATACTCTCTTTTTCCTGTGCTATTACTCTGTTGCATCACTAGTAAGACAAAACCATAAAATTATTTCAAAATGTCTTGACATTTTTTTCAGGCAATACTATTGCTGACAGAGCTAGTTTGTACAGCTTTGCTGGCAATGTACCGAGATACTGCTTTGGATGTTGCTATGCTGAGGATCGAATTGCTGATGAAAGAATTCAAGAAACTGAGCAAAAGCTTCTAATAGATTCTGATGAGGGATCATCACGTGTATATGCCAATCAGGATTCAATGGAGTATGAGTATAGCCTTACTACATAGGTAGCTATGAGCTGAATAATCTGAATACTTTTATTTAGCAATTTAAAAGTGACAAGATTGGTTGAGTTTTAGTCATTTTATTTGTTGTTTTAGTTTTATAGTAATTAAAGCTCAACTTGCTTAGTTATTGATATACATGTGATATTTTTTGTTAAGAAATGTCTATTTTATCATTTCAACTTCAATGTAATGTATTGCTTGAAAGATTTGGGCTGAACACTATCTTATCCTTGATTATTCATATGGATTGCAGCCATTATTACAGTGCAATAGGCCGAAAAAGTACAATTTTGATTTTGTTGTCTATACCTGAAAGTACAGGTTCCACTGGTTCCAAGCTTGGTACAGACATGATGACACCACTACTCATCACATATGTGGTATTAAAAATTTCCCAACATCTCTACTGAATGTATGACGTGTGAATGGACATGTATTTTTTTCACTTGAGTTGTCAAATTACTCTAAAGAACTTAGCTATTTAAACCAAATTTTGGGATTCAGGGCTCTCATATGGATAGACTTTTGCTTAGTAATACCATAATTGCCAATTTAGGACAAATTTGGCTGATTTTCAAAGTTTGGAGGCAACCTATATGAAATATTTGATGTTGAAAACTGATTTAATATTACTTATCTAAGTCTCCACAAACTTGGTGCAAGGTTAGGAGCTGTTGCTTCTCTTCTTGAGAAAAAAAAATCAGATCTTAAGGGATGTTCCTGTTGTGAAGACACTGAGTCAGATGTTAAGAAATATAAGTGCCTTGAGGGGGTGCAGTGCTGCACCAAAATGTAAGTGCTAGATTAAGTCTATTCCTGTGCTAGGTTATAATTTAGTCTCCATAGCCAGAATCTTTACCAAATCTCAAGGTGGGAAAGTGTCTAGACAACAGACATTGAGCAAGTTGTGCTGCTTTCCCCCTGCAAATTGGGCTGGGAAGAACAATAGAGAGGCGGTAATGTGTGGGTGGAGTGGTCTAACCCAGTAAGTTAAAGTATGCGAGCATATTAATTCCATTTCATGAAGCAGGAGCAAAAAAAATGAGTCACTAAAATATTAATTATACCACATCCGCGGGAACTTACCACATCCGCGGGCTCTTACCGCAGTTTCCAAGTTTGCTGATGGTGCAAACACAGTGTTAGTTGACCGGACCCCTTCCGCGTTGCGATTGGTGTGGGTCTGGCTTAGTCTTGTGGGCCAGACCCTCATGCTCCTCCCTCCGTTCGGGGAAAAAAGAGTGTCTGGGGACACTCGCCGTACTTCCAGGTTCTGGCGGAATGCAATCAATGAAGAATCCACGTGACCTGAGCCGTAAAGAATTTAATTGCCGCCTAATGTTGTGGTTAAATTTTTTTAATTTAATCCCAACTGCCGCCTGTGGTAGCTTTAGCTTGATCTGCGGGAATATCTACATCCGCTTTTGAAGACCTTGCTTGAACTGGTTGTGAGGGCGTGAACTTACTACTTACTGTATGGCGGCAGTTGGGATTAAATTAAAAAAATTTAACCGCAACATTAGGCGGCAATTAAATTCTTTACGGCTCAGGTCACGTGGATTCTTCATTGATTGCATTCCGCCAGAACCTCGAAGTACGGCGAGTGTCCCCAGACCCTCTTTTTTCCCCCAACGTGAATAATTTAAAATCAATCTCTTACACTGATTAAATCTTTGTTAATGTAAATTTTCTAGGCATATCCCTATACCACAATAATATAAGGTATCACAATCATAATGCTTATTGCATTTACTAGTACATGACAGAACAAGGTTCAATTGTTATTATTTTATCAGTAACACAAACACTACACACTTTAATTGAATATGTTATTTTCATTATGTCCATTGAAATGGTTCACAACGTTATATAGATGTTTATTTTGGACTAGTTTGGCTTCAAACCTCCACCTTAAGTTTCTTTTCCAGCCAGCTAGAGGGATTATAACAGTTTTGGTCAAATGACTGCGAAGAGTAGTGATTCTTTCAAGCACAAATGTTTTTTTTTTTATACATTAGAAAATATCCAATAACCTAGAAGTAATTATTCCTTGAGTTAATATCAAATATTTCATTATGTAGTTCCCTAACTTTGAAACTGACGAAATATAATAAGAAATCAATTAAGTACATGATATATTTGGAATATTTTAAAGCCACATTATGTGATCAGTAGGGATGTCTTATTCATCATGTCTGTATCAAGTTTGGAACCAGTAGAACCTGTACTTTGGGAAGATAATCGGACAACAAAAACAAAATTTGACTCTTTAAGCCTGTTGCACTGTATATGTGTGTGGCTATATCATGCAAATACAACAAACACCTTAGATACTCTACCAGCAAAACAGACTTAAGTGAAAGATGGATTAGTCACTTGTAAGTAGATATCATCTGTTTGTATACAATATCTTAGACTGGAAGAAAATTTCTCATATCATCAATGTCACATGATTACTATCTTACAAGTAGTAAAAATACTATTCACATAACATACTTTTATGGAATGACCACACAAATATTGATAAAGCTACTATACAAGCAGTTATCAAGTAGAGTAATTCCTTATAAAAAAAGCTGATAATATAGTACAATACGATACTATTTTTTCTATATTTGTTTTTACAATCTGTATTGTTTAAATTCATTACCAACCTAATATATACATTTTCTCCCATAGTGTGCAGGAAATTGTGAGTCAAAATTCCCTCTTTTTGTAGCCTTAGGATGTTTGCAGGAGCATTAAGAGTCATAATATCCTCTTTTTAAAAAGATGACTTTTGCATTTTGTTTTAATTGTGGACTTGTAGTACAATACGAAAGAAATTTGATATAAAATTTGTTATAATAATTTAATGGTCTAAAATAAGAATATATCATTAGCTTTGGGGAATAAACTTAGTCTTTGTGTAAGCCTATTTTATTTCACTTTTGGTTCATCATTGAAATTATTTGTGTTCTTATTGTTGTTGTAATTATTATATTACAGTAGTGCACACAGTGGTAATACTAGTACGTGTGTGTAGTTGTGCTCTAGTGGGTATTCACCTTTTATGTATTTAGTAAGAAGTACAGAACACTGTTTGTGTATCTCTTGCTCATTCAAAGTCATATGACTTATTGTTACAAATACTGAAAATACTATTTACGTTACAATAGCTACTTATAGGAATCAGTTATCATACAGAGTAGTGAATAGTATCCCATGCTCACTTAAACTCACCTGACTTTTTTTATACATATTGAAGATACTATTTACACTACAATAGGACGAGCCATACAAATAAGGATGAAGCTTCTATAGAAGTATTCATTGTCAAATTGAGTGACTCCTTATGAGAAACTAATACAACATTACAATACGAGGAATAACAAAATAATTTTGTAATATTAGTATTTGTTTTTTTTACAATCTAAAAAATTTGCCATTAGCAATCAGAGCTCCATCATGTTCAATTAATATTCTAGGGGGAAAAATAATGTCAAAACCAATGATTAAAGCCAAATTAATGACATAATGAAAATATGTTTTTTATATTGGGTATAGTTGTGATTGTATAGTGATTTGAGGAAGTACAGGATAAACCAAAAGAAGTTAAAATGAAAATAATAAAGACAGTATCAAAAATATTTGGGCAAGCGAAGGGAGACCCTCACTAATGAGTCTCAATTGAGATTTTGGTAATATTATAATATAATTTTTATTTATATAATGTAATAGTTAAACCATGGGTCGAGGAATTACTGCTGATACCCATCCCAAGAAAAGTTAGTTTTGAGGGGGAAAATTATTGTGTACAGTTAATGCGACGAGGGTAATGCCGACAAGATGAATTAATTTCATTTTATTCCACCACTTTCAAACAAAAGTAGCAGTGATTGAGCAATGATATCCAGTGAGGTTCACAAGACAAGACTTTATAAAGAAACAGTTCTTGTTGTCAGGTCTTTATACAGGGATGTTTCATAGAGAGTTTAAATTACACAGAACATCCTCATATTAAAAAAAAAAAAAAAAAAAAAAAAATGACATGAATTATTGAGCATAAGAGTCTAGTCTTCTTGCGAACCTCACCGGATATCATCACGTAATCACTTCTATGCACCCGGTTCAGGTACTTTTCCCGTATTCATAGGGAAATTAGTGGCACTCGCCGCTACGTTTGAAGGGCCAAATTGGCACCCGGTACAAACGCGCATACATGAAAGAAATTTGATATAGAATTTGTTATAATAATTTAATGGTCTAAAATAAGAATATATCATTGCTTTGGGGAATAAACTTAGTCTTTGTATAAGCCTATTTTATTTCACTTTTGGTTCATCATTGAAATTACTTGTGTTCTTATTGTTGTTGTAATTATTATATTACAGTAGTGCACACAGTGGTAATACTAGTACGTGTGTGTAGTTGTGCTCTAGTGGGTATTCACCTTTTATGTATTTAGTAAGAAATATAGAACACTGTTTGTGTATCTCTTGCTCATTCAAAGTCATATGACTTATTGTTACAAATACTGAAAATACTATTTACGTTACAATAGCTACTTATAGGAATCAGTTATCATACAGAGTAGTGAATAGTATCCCATGCTCACTTAAAATCACATGACTTTTTTTATACATATTGAAGATACTATTTACACTACAATAGGACGAGCCATACAAATAAGGATGAAGCTTCTATAGAAGCATTCATTGTCAAATTGAGTGACTCCTTATAAACTAATACAACAGTACAATACGAGGAATAACAAAATAATTTTGTAATAATATTAGTATTTGTTTTTTTTACAATTTGCCATTAGCAATCAGAGCTCCATCAATGTTCCATTAATATTCTAGGGGAAAAAATAATGTCAAAACCTATGCTTAAAGCCAAATTAATGACATAATGAAAAAATGTTTTTTATATTGGGTATAGTTGTGATTGTATAGTGATTTGAGGAACTACAGGATAAACCAAAAGAAGTTAAAATGAAAATAATAAAGACAGTATCAAAAATATTTGGGCAAGCGAAGGGAGACCCTCACTAATGAGTCTCAATTGAGATTTTGGTAAATATAATACAATTTTTATTTATATAATGTAATAGTTAAACCATGGGTTGAGGAATTATTGCTGATACCCATCCCAAGAAAAGTTAGTTTTGAGGGGGAAAATTGTTGTACAGTTAATGCGACGAGGGTAATGCCGACAAGATGAATGAATTTCATTTTATTCCACCACTTTCAAACAAAAGTAGCAGTGATTGAGCAATGATATCCAGTGAGGTCCACAAGACAAGACTTTATAAAGAAACAGTTCTTGTTGTCAGGTCTTTATACAGGGATGTTTCATAGAGTTTAAATTACACAAAACATCCTCATATTAAAAAAACAAAAAAAACAAAAAAAACTGACATGAATTATTGAGCATAAGAGTCTAGTCTTGCGAACCTCACCGGATATCATCGCGTAATCACTTCTATGCACCCGGGCACCCGGTTCAGGTACTTTCCCGTATTCAGTGTAGGGAAATTAGTGGCCTCGTCGCTACGTTTGAAGGGCCAAATTGGCACCCGGTACAAACGCGCATGCACAGAGAAACCAAGCTGAGCTGGAAACTATAGCAACTGTTAAAACTATTGCCATTTCTACATAATGCCCCACCATAGCGGCTCATTTTCTTTTTCTAAATAATACCTGCCTAATGGTCGTGGCTAGTCGTTGGTTTGCGCTTCTAGGGTCCAGGCAAAAGGGTACAGGAGTCTTCAAATAGGCACTACAGATGATTGAAACAAGTCTATTGGAGGAGCCCACCACCTGGAAGCTTCAGTCATTGAATGGGAACAGATTAGAAGACCAATATTGGGCCAGTTGTGGATAGGAAATGATATGTAACAGTTCTTTAAAATAATTGGGTGGAACTAACAAAATCAGACTGGTGTACAATAATTAAACCCAGAGGTGTAGGATGCCAAATCAGATTGATGCAGCCACTTAACCACACCCTCTTGTCAGTGAATGAGACAGTTTTGAAGTTTAATGAACCAAGTCAAATTAATAACTCTATATTGTGTATAGCTAACATAGCCACTTGGACATAAAAGCAAACAACCATTTAAAATTAGAACTTACATATGCCTGGTCTGACTTTTAGCAGTCTTTGCTTTTGTTTTCTATAAGCGTATTTAGCAAAACTACGTCAGCAGACTTCTTATAGTGCTAAATGGCCACTTCTCAAAATCAAACCAATGACCTCTGAACTAACAAACGTGTACGTTTGTTTTTCCCAAAGATAGCTAAAAAAAATAAAGGAGGACAAGGCAGGTGCGGAGTTTCGGGAATATCTTCCAAAATGGTCGGTATTGTCTGTTTACTCCACGCAGAAGACATTGCCACAACGACCACTAGAGTCATTATGAGTCTTGCATCTTTTTATCAAAATAGTGGTGCGGCCATGGCTGTATGGCCGCCCAAAGTTGGGACAAAAGCGAGTACAACTCTATATGCAAGGTTGCTGAATATCCCATTTGCTGTTGTTTAGCTAACGTGTAGAAAAAATTTACGGTTAACTGTTTATGTCTGGAAGTGGTAGTCTCGCAAGCCAGACCCTTTACCAGACGCTACGCGGGGGAAGGGTCTGGTACATTGCGCACATCAATCTCGTATCATTCCCCCAGAATCTGGGGGAAATACTTTGCCTGTACTTCTTATGGAGCGGCTGTGGTTAAATTGTTGGCTGTAAACTTTACGCGTTCATTTTTGCAACTCGGATAGAAATGGAAAGATGCTTGGGTTGTGGAGGAGATGTTTCCACTGCCAGTGAGAGAAAGCGGCGGCGATTACTTGGTAGTTCCACTGCAGAAAAAATCAGGAACACTTTAATTTCATTCTTCTGTCAATGTCATAACTTGCAATTAGATTCTGAGTCTATTAGAAGAGGGTATATTTGCAGGAATTGTGTCAGGTTGATAGAAAAATATAATCTATTGCATGAAGAGGTTGCAACCAATACAAGAAAGGCACTTCCACATTTGCCTGTGACTGCTGGAGGGACAGGTCAAGTCTTGAGCATTGCAAGCATTATCCCCTCCACCTCTAGCCGTTCAACCTCAGCGCATATGCCTCTTACTTCATCATCCATGCCAGTCACTGCTACTTATGCTACAACATCAGTTCCTCAATTCTGTGCAGATCACCTGTTGAGCAAGTAACATTTACATCTGAGGCTCCTTCAACACCATCAAGGCATACTGTTTCTGCAACCCAGATGTCACAAACAGCATTAACTACTACTTCAGAGTCACCAGAAGTCACTGTAAGTATCTTATGATCGGTGTTGTTATAATCACATCATTAATATTAACAATTAAATTGCTACAGTTATGCTAAGAAAGATTACAGAAATAGTCTTTTAAATTACACATGCAAGAATTTGAGTTCTTATTGTACAATGATCACATAGCATAGCATATTAGATTTTGATTCTGTCTATACTAGAATTTAGTCTTCATATATTATTTTCATTCTCCCCCCTCACCCAGGTTTTCAACAGTTTAGGCACCAATCAGTATGGGATTGGCTACATGGCCTTAAAGAAAATTTAGGAACTGCCAAATATTTACATTAAAAATAGTTATGTATAATTCCAATAGTTCTGCTCTTTTTTTCTTTCATTATAATTACAATTACTTTATATATGATCTCATTACAATGACAAATTACAATTGCAAATTCAATTCTTAATCGATAAAAATTTCAAAGTGAAATTATGTCTAATATTTTTTTGGCTACTATACACTACAAGTCAAGGCCTTTGTCTTATCGTGTAACTCCTGGAAGAAGACGCATTTGCAAATCTCTAGTTCGAAGGAACTATCAGTCGTTTGCCCAAAAGTCCGTGCAAAATGTGGTGAGCAGAAAGGCATTGGTCAAGATTGTAGGGCGCACCTTGACTAAAGAAGTGGCAGCAATGTGTTCAAAGAAGTTTAATTCCATCCTGAGGGCAAAAAACCTAGACTCTATGCTTAAGTTTAAATTTAGAACAGTTCTTATCGAACTAAAGAACCAGGCACCCACTCTTCTCTCTCCTTCAAAGTTGCATGAAGACAAAGACTCCTCGTGTAAATTGCAACTTAATCATAGTAATGATTGCTGCTATGATTTGCAAGCATCGTGACTCCAAATGCTCACTTGTACATAGAACAAATAAAAATGTAAATATTAGCATTAATTTTGAACTCTTTCGCAATATTCACATCCATATAGACGTACAAAGAATGTTTATAGTTACAACATTACCAAAAAAATTAGATCTCCTTTTGTGCAAGTCAATTCGCGCCTGCTTGTTGACTGAACTGAGAGCAGTGGCCTCTAATACCATAATCATATTAATTTCTTTCTCCTCCTACTTCCTACCCAATTTTTTATCATTCAAACTACCACTTTATGAATGTAACCACCGTTTCACTTTTGTTCTGTTGCGCATAAATTACTAGTTGCTGGTGGAAGAAGACTGTCATTTTGGGCTAGTGATTTGATGAGTAGTTTGTGCTAAAGGGCCTAGTCCTTGGCTTACTTAGTTTGATTGGAGGCCATAGAAACAATTAGGAAGTACAACCTAATCATTTACACCAATGCTTATAAAAAGTGCTGTCAGTTCCAACAATGTGACTGTCTGTAGAAAACTGGGTATAATGTGCCCCCTCCATATTTCTTTTTAATATCTATTATTTTAGCAGCAAGAAATTGAGATGTCATGTCTAATCTGCACTTTTTTTTCCAATAAGCATTATTTTGACTCCTTATTTATTTTTATGAAATAGAACAACATTAAATACTATTCTCTATGTGTCATTTAATGTTGTCCTCTTAGGTGATATGGAAAAGGCTGTATGATACAAAGTCTGGGATGGAGAGAGGTACATTCTATCAGTTGAGAAACTTGATCAACCGCAGGAATGTCAAGAAAGAAGTGAAAAGTGATGTGAATGCAGCTGAATACTTCATTGAAATTGTGGTGACCGGTTACATTGTTAGTGCAGTCCTGTCCTATCTTGGTATGGCATGTATTGATGATACACCCAGTGATACTATTCTATCTCCTGACCTGTGGATGGAAGATGACTCAGTCAGGAAGTCTGCACTGATGGGTGTTGCGTCTGCCATTGTTGACAAACACATCGACCTAGCTACAGAATTCGGTCAAACACAAGAGGGAAGTGATGATGGCAGTGCAGAGAGCAGTGGTGATTGTGGAGAGAGTGCTGATGATGGTGGAGAAGGCGGTGACAGTCCTATGGGTTCAGCATACGAATATTGTCGGGAAGTGTTGAGCTTGGGCTTGCTGTATCTCAATTTCAAAGATTCAATCAGGGAAGGAGATGGAACACGTGTAATGGTAGCATGGAAATATTTCATGCTTATTTTCAAGGCAACCAAGCACAAGAACTATGCAATGGAAGCACTCACTATGCTCACACAATATTTTGTAATCCTGCCGCCAAATTTAGCGGAACAACTTAAGTGGAGTCGTTTTGTTAATGTGCATGGCTTTCCAGGACGTAACATTAGTGCAGATCTGCACATGGAGCACATGAACAGGACTGTGAAGACAATTATTGATGGATTGGGAGCTAATAAAACTGATACTGCAATTGTTCGAGTAGGAAAGAGTGTGGGACCAGTCAGTGATAGTTTGTCTACATTTGATGATGAGGCAGGAGTTGCTCCAATCAGTGGCAAGCATGCTGAGAAGTCACAACTGAATGATTTGCATCAAATTGTGAATCAACTGATGGAGTCGGAGGTGTTTGATGCAGGTCTACACAACTACAAATCTTTCTTTAACTTAAAAGCAAACCTGACAATAACTTTACCAGAAAAAGACCTTAAGAAATGGATTCTCAATAATTTTTCTAAATACACCCTATCTTAGCTATTGTGTACTTTTTTTTAGAAATATCATTGTCCTGTCAAATGAAATACATTGCTACTACAAATATATGAAGGAATGTGAACTACAGAATAAATGCATAAAAATAGTTAAATACAATGCAAAAAATAACTATTTATTTGCTTGAGAATGGAACAATAAATAAATTAAAGTTTGTATAGATAAATAATATGATAAAATAAGTGAAGGAATGTGGAAACTACAGAATAATACATGAAAAATAGTTGAACAAGTGCAGAAAAGAACTATTTGTTTGTTTGTATATTTGATAATGGAACAATAAATGAATTAATGTTGGTATCACAACTTCCACAAGTACAGTTCCTCTGGCAAATATCACAACACTTGCACCCCTGAGCTTTAAAAACACAATCGTCAAAGTCTGTAAACAAAAATGATCTTCTACAAACTACATTCTTCTCCAAGCAGTAGTCAATCATGTGCTGTGTAGTGTACCTTGTGGTCAAATCTGTTGATGTTTCCCAAATTGTATAAGCACACGATAATTTACCATCTCTTCCTGCTCTGCCACTTTCCTGCACGTACATCTCGGCATCACTAGGAATGCCCCAGTGTATTACATGCCGCACATCTGGGCAGTCAATCCCCATACCAAATGCTATTGTAGCAATCACAACTCTTAAAGATGATTCCTTAGTAAATTGTTCAATTAGTTTATTTTTTACGCTTTCATGAGTGCAATGGGTATACATATCTACTACTCTATTAATTATGTGGTTTGGAGCTCCTTTTGGATCAGTAAAATATTCTTCTAAACTATGCTTAAAAAATTGATATATTGAAATTACATTATCGTATGTCTTACAGAATATTATAATTCTTCCCATGTTACTTCTCTCAATCTTTAACTTCTCCACAGTACCTTGAAAAACTTTACTAATTACATCATCTCCTCTAGGTTTGTCCATCACAGCATATACGATATTATCTCTAGCTGGAGGAATGTAAACTATTTCTGGCATCTGCATACTTAAACTATTTATAATAAATTTTCTGGTAGATTTTGTGGCTGTTGCGGTTAATGCCATCACTCGAACTGTGTCTGGTATGATACTTCTAATTTCATCTAGGTGTGAAAATTCAGTTCTAAATTTCTCTCCCCTACAATTAAACCAGACATTATGTATGAATCAACACAACCACTCGGAACATTATAGTATTATAAAATAGAATGAAATCTGTAACAACTTGTAAGCTAGTTGTTATTGCTATCTACATAGCTACATACCATTTCTTTATGCAGTGAGCTTCATCCACTACAAAGCCAACTAAATTTAAACAGTATATTCTAGATGACAAAATTCGCCTCCACTGAGTACTGAAGAAAAGTGCCTCAGGAGACACAAAAATGACCTGATATTCACCCTTCTCTATTTCTTGTTTAGTTTGAGTAGAGATGGATTCCTTGTCTGAAATAAAAGTTGCTCTGATGCCCATTTTTGTTATGCTTCCAACCTGATCTTTCATTAAGGCTATCAGAGGTGACACGACTAGAACAATTGACTGTCCAGAAACACCTCTAAGAGCATCAAATAACCTTGGCAATAGAATATAGCACAAGGATTTTCCATAACCAGTGGGTAAGGAAACAAATACATCTCGCCCAGAAGCAAACTTCTGCAAACATATCTCCTGTTTCGGCTTCAGAGTTAAGCCCAGGTCAGATGTAACTTCACTAATGGCTAAATCAATCCCGCTCTGCAAAGGAGTCAACGCTTCCGTAGATCACTCTTGAATCAATCTGATCGTATAGTCTGCGCGCAGTCCTGCGGGTTGGCATAAACGTATTCATCACGAGCGGAAATGAATGTGGCAAATACGAGATAGGTATGCGCAATGTACCAGACCCTTCCCCCGCTTAGCGTCTGGTAAAGGGTCTGGCTTGCGAGACTAGGCTCCAACTAGCACCCATCCCCCTACCATCACCTTTTTGACCCTTATACATAGCTACATATAAATATTCATACAAAGAGTTGTGCAAATTTCTCTTGTATTAAGTTTATAAATGTTGTGGAGTGATTATGTTGCAATAGTTTCTTGTTTAAGCTTGAGAATAGTGCTCAGAATTAAACTTCATAATTTAACGCGACTTTTTACCATTTTCCTAAACGGTCGCACTGTTGTCTCGCACTTCTGAACGCGGAGGTGAACGAGGTGGGACTTTTAAACCAGCGGAGAGTAGGAAGATGTTTGGGTAAGAAGATGGAGGTGGGGGTCCAAGGGCGAAGGTGTTCATGTGAGAAATCACCTCTTCAAATTGTGCACCAGCACGTATTAAAAGACCCCAACCCCCCCCTCCCCCCTCCCCCCAGGTGAAGCTGACAATTATTCGGGACGAATGCGGGTATCTTCAGGGCAAAGTTAAGCACATCAGAGATGTTTAGGATGGTTGGAGTCTATGACATATGATTGCATTGTGTTATTGTTTATTTGAAGTCTCAGTGGCTGGGCGGTTTGTCTTTCTTTCAATCAGTCTCATTTGTCTCATTAAAATTGTCATTCTATATAACTGGCTAGCCCTGTTGTGCAGCTTAGTATAAGGAACTTATTAAGCTACCTTGGGAAGATTGTGAGTAGGTGGCAACACACATGAATTGTGTGTTAATAATATTGCTGTTTTTAAAAGGCAAAACAAGGAGCTATTAGAATATTTGATTAGCCACATTGAAAGAGGTTATGTTAGTTTACCACAAACTAATCTGAATTGTATTTAAAAAAATTTTTTTCCTCTCTCAGAACATCATTTTCATAGAATTTTGTATTCATTAGAGGAATGTTGTGTAAATTCTGACCACCCAGTAATGTCACACCAATTTTAAGAAGATGCTTGCTACAAAAATTTCACAAATGATTATGTTCACTTTTCCTACTAGTTGCAGTAATCTTATGCTTTCTCCATCCCACCCCCTCTGTCAAATATAAATACATAAAACAAATAATGCACATACAGACACACACACATACACATCTGCACACATAATATGCACGTGACAGACACATTTCCCTCCCCCATCCAGAAAATTAGTCAAAGGTTGAGGTCAAACTGGTTGTGGCAGGCATAAGATTACAAATGCTGAAACCAATTGGTCACTGTTGTACAAACTAGATACTTCATAGTACTATCCATTACTTCAGAGGGTATTTCTCAGGATATGTAATAGGTCATTTCAGCTGGTCTGTAGTTATTCAGTAGCAAGAATCAAGAAATTCAACGTTTTGTCCCGTGAATTATCAAGCCAAAATTCTAGTGGATACTATATTCCTTACTACTATTAATAAAGTGCAGTTGAAGTGGATGTGACTCAATAGATCCTGGTGGAGTTGTATTACTCTACTTTATTGCGCATATAATTATCAGATGATACATTGGGAAAATATTGGAATTTCCTGAAAAACTTCCTGCCAGGTCAGCGGCTGTAAAAAACTCAACCAGCAAAAAATTACACAGTTCAATAAGTTTTGTAGTTTTGTCCCATATATACTTGGGCCCTTCCCCATTATCAATTCTCGACCCATAAGATTACAAATGCTGAAACCAATTGGTCACTACTTTATACTATCACTACCATTCAGCTCAGTATAGCATTAGTTTTGCTTGGATCAGTCATAAATTAGTCAAAACCCAAGTATCTAACATTAAATAAAGTAACTTGGTCGTGCTACACATGTTTTAATTCTTATAAAAAAAATTCCTTGCATAAATTAAGACAAGTTTGCTATAGTACTTTATATGTATTATTATTATAATTATTATTCTTATTCTTATTATTTTTATTTATTAGAACAAAGACAACAACTTTGTTAGATGAACAAGAAGAATGGTAAAAACTAAACATTGCAATGAAAATGAAGTGCTGGAGGCAATTTAGTATTATCATCATATTCTTCATTGCTATTCTTTTTATACTTATTGTAACTTCTCTTGGCTAACCTGCTGTTCCTTAGCAAATCACTACAATCACAACTATAATACAATTTTTTTTTCCTGTTTGTTATTAATTTAGTATCTAGTCACACATTCTGATATCAATTGTATTATTCCCTGACAGTCTTTTATGACAGATGAGCTCTAATTGCTCTTGGGAATTTTTTTTATTGTAAGAACAAATATAGCAAAATAATCATATTTTTCATCGTATTGTACTATGTAGTATCAGTTTCTCATAAGGAGTCATTATGTTTGATAATGGATGCTTTATAGTAGCTGCTTCATCATTATTTGTGTGGCACATCCTATTGTAGTGTAAGTAGTATTTTCATTATTTGTAAAACAAAGCGTCATGTGACTTGGAATGAACATGGGATAGCTACTTTATCTATCTATTAATAGTGTAAGCTTTTTAATGTCATAGTCATGCCCATGATGCGTACTAAAAGACGAATGATGTGTAGAGCATAGACAGTGTTTGGGATTACATACTAAATACACACAAGCAAAGAGATAAAAGATGATATCATTGCCATTACTAGAGAGCACACATATCTAGGGCAATAACTAGTTAACACACTCAATAACAACAACAACAATGACAACAATCACCAAATACTTACAACAGCAATAAAAAACACAAAAAGCAGCATTAATGATAAGCCAAAAGTTAAATAAAATGGCCTCTTCTAGACAAACTTTATTCCCCGAGTTATTCTGCCAGTGTCTATGTAGTAAGGCTATAATCATACTCCATTGAATCCTGATTGGTAGATACATGTGATGGCTCCTCATCAGATTTTATTAGAAGCTTTCGCTCACTTTCTTGTATCCTTCCATCAGAAATGCGATCCTCTTCATAGCAACACCCACAGCAGCAATGTCTTGACAAATTGCCAGCAAAGCTGTACAAACTGGCTCTGTCTGCAATGGTATCTTCTGGCAACAGAAAATTATATTACAATATAAATGCCAATATTTAAATTTTATTAGTGTTTGCAAAAAAAAATAAATAAATAAATTAAAAAAAAAAAGAAAAAAAAAAAAAGTATATAAAATACAAAATTTTAATTCTCCAGAGTGTGTGTATGTATGTATCAACGTATATACATGAATTAAGATGGATGGATGAAGAGAGCAGAAAAGCTGTAAAAATTCAAAAAGGAAGAATAGAACACTATTAAAACATCATCATCATCATCATCATCATCATCATCATCATTGATAGGGTGCATATAGAAGTATGGCAATTAAGGCAGGAGGCAATAGGAATATTCACTACTGTTCTTTTCCTCTGAGGTATCCCAACCGAACAAACCCCAACTGCTAGTATTAGCAGTAAACACACACAAAAATAGCAATCAAAAGTTTAGTACAAGCATAATAGTAACGATGGGATAGCCAACTGGCAGTGTGGGAGAGGTGGGCAAAGGGTCTCCAAGTAGTGCAGCAAGTAACTTGTCAGAAGAGAGAGATCATTCAATAGAGTTATTGTGTAATAGTTACATGTAGCCTTTAGGAGCAAGGCCCCACGTAGCCAGCCAGCTCCTTCTTCAGAGAGAAAGGAAAATTGTGGAGTAATGGATGGTAGTGAGTAGGTAGTGAAGTGAGTAAAGGTCAAAAGAAATTAATGAAACATAATTAATGAGAGGCATGCCTATAAGAAATGATTACTAGAAGAGAGAGAAAGAGCATGTAATAAATATAACCATGGAGTCCAGCTCCTGTTCAGGATGTGGCCTGAATAATTATCACCATAATAATAATAACAATAATAATAATAATAATAATAATAATAATAATAATAATAATAATAATATAATATGATTATAATAATAATAATAATAATAATAATAATATAATATGATTATAATAATAATAATAACAATATAATACTAATAATAATAATAAATAAATAAATAAATAAATAAATAAATAAATAAATAAATATTATAACATTGTTCTGCCAAGTTGACAACAGATACTGATTTGCTTTATAACAGCCATTATTAACCTAGTGCACATGCACGAGAGGGTTATAGTAGTCGTCTTGTCTGTTTGTCTGTCTGTCTGTCACAATCTGATTTTGGAGATTACTAACAATTTTTAACAGTTGATTTACATAGAAATAAACTTACTCAGAATGACAATTAAAGACTTTTATTGTGCTAGTTTTTTTTATTATTTCGGGATGATTTTTGAGAAAACCTGAAGCTGTCGGCTCCACATGGGTACTTGTTTATTAGGGTAACACTCCCTATTGTCATGTCATAATCACATGAGCAAATAACTTCTTACTGCCCGTGATAGTTTTGATTAATGCAGGGAAGTTAACAGAGTGCTGAAGAGGAAGTTCACATTGACACAGTGAGTGTCCCTGGCCTGTTTAGCTAATTCTCTTATGAAAACAGCAATTACATCTACTATTTTCATTTCTTGAGCTATTGATACCGGATTAGAATAGATTGGCCAATAAAATTAATTATTCTTTTGGTCTGTGATGATTTTATAGCTAGCCAGTGTATAGTAGCACTGAGGGTTTGCACATTCGGAGCTTTATTGGCATTGGAGTAGAGATCTATTATAGAAATAGCCTCTTTATTGGGCTATAAGATGTCACTAAATGCACTTACTGATTAAAACGCCATGGTCTTGATGTGTCAGTACTTGCTGCTTTTTATGTTGGTAAGCTTCATAGAGAGACATCAGGCATATTGCAATAAGTCCAAGAGCTGTAGCAGCAAATGGTGTGAAGACTATTACATGCCTGTAGAACCCTTTTTCTGCATCTGAATGCCCTTTGCTGTAAATTTTAGAAGTAAATAATGTATTTAAACACCAACAAGATGAAGAGAAAGCTTTGTGATATCAATTTTTTTTTAAATTCTCCCAAGCTTATTGTTAAGCAAAGATAATGAAATTGAGTAAAATTGCTCAGATAAGAAGCATTACAGCTACATCCATCTTTGCTAAATGATTAATCATAGCAAATAGAATCTTCTGTTGTTCATTCAAAATTCCTTACACACACACGCTATACAAATTAATTGTTTAATGGGGGGGGGGGGGGGGGGAATTGACCATTATGGCCAATTTTTAGTGGTGGAAGTATTCAGTCTGTCAAGAGGCCACTAATGTAAATATTTTTATAGGTACTTAGCTAAAAATAGACTTATTTTGTTGGTTTGAGTTGCCAGTAATGTGAAAATGGTAGCTGTCTCCCAATATTAGAAAAAAATAAAGACAACGGAAGAACAAGCAATTGATCAGCTGGATATATGCCAAAATTAACTCATATTTTGATATGATAGCTATGAACTTCCAATTTGGTAATTTACGCAGAAAATCAAGTTGGTAAAATCAGAAATAAGGAAAAATGGCTCAGACCCTCACTTAATATGCTACACAGTATAGGGCCTTTCAGCATAGTTAAGACACAAACAATAGCTATTAAAACTTACAAAAGATGATCTTTCAGTTCGAAAACAAGTTTGTTAAGAACTCCATTTGAGACTCGATCTATGAGAAGAACCCATCCATACACAAATGCACTGCTTCCCTGCAGCCAAGAAAGAAAAAATTAGCAACCGGTCATGACAAAAGCATGGACCTTTGTAAACATGTAGAATTATACACTGTTTCATGTTATTCCTATATATAAAAAGAGGAAAGGGACTCATTATTAAACTCGTGTGCATTCATGCTATGAGGGATTGAAATGGCAGCAATGCTAATTAATGTGGGTAGTGCATGCATGGTTACAGATGTATAAACAGGCCCTACTGAATACTCTCCAATGAGGATGGATATCATAGATAGAGAGAGCACCATTAGGCATGCTCCACCAAGACCGAGAAGAATTATAGCAATGTAGATCTGATCTCGGCTCCAGTCAAAATTCCCGTTTGCAACGGTTGCTGGCTGCACCCAAAACCACATTCTGCGGGAAGGTAGATTTTGAAATAAAATTTAATCCCTGCTGTGTTTCAACTTACAGAGCTCCCCAAGTAAAGACCACGCCAACAAAATAAAGCATCTGAAATAAAATGCATGCATTGCATGTAATAATTTATGGACAATTAATTGTTCATTAATTATTATTTATATTTACCTTTTCTCCGATAAGATTGTTAATCCTTTTAACACTCAAGGTAGACACAAAGCTGGCCATATACAGTACAAGTGGTCCAATTGACACGCTCGTCTAAGAAATACATATTCATTGTAATAGATAATACGATGAGCAGTTAAATACTTCCTGTAATAAATATCGTATAGTAGTTCTGACTAATGTATCAAGTATATTGTACAGTCATGGATAACTTTCTTTGCATGATTTCAGTTTATCAAGTGGACAAATTGTACAAAGTAATAGAGGCAAAGCATAGTCTGGAGGAATCAGACAGAGTAGTGTTAGCACTCAGATAACAGTGCAATTAAAGATCCTTTGGGCTATACTTTCATAGCCCTGACTATTTGTGTGTGTGCTATGTATAAAATGTTTTTATATATAATTATCTCCAATAAAACTCAATAAGCAAATTAAATTCATATAACAAGTTAATATAAGCGTATAAATTACATACTGAAGCACACTTTTGCAAATTTCTTAATGTACCCAAGCCAGAACTTCTCTATCTACCATATGGTGCTTAAAACTGCCTGGTTACAAAACACTGCACGGATTGCAAGTGAATACCTGAGTCATATTGAGAGTATCCAGGAAGAAGAAGGGAAGAAACTGCTGGGTAAAGATGGTGACTATTTTTGCAGCAATGAAGGCACATATTACCTAATAATGTGATATACTATATTCATCATTAGCTGTAATTATCATAACTAATTAACATTGATCATCATCTATCTCTACATGTATTTATCTAGCACTGCAATAATAGACAAACTACCAGGTATGTTATGAGATATAGTGTAATACGAAAAATTCCTGTGTGACTAGGTATACTCATTTTCTCAGTTTTTATTCGAATGCACTAGTCTTATTAAATAAAACAAATAGACGTTTCGACCACTCTACAGTGGCCATCATCAGTGTAATGGTAATATTTGATACAAAAAGGAATGACCTTAGGATGTAAATGCTGTGTTACTTTAATAACATGTTTATTTTTGACTTGTCCCTAGGGCTTAGGTGATAAGGGCATTGTACACTTCAGGCAGTGGTCCATTTTCCCTGGAACACAATCAACAGGGAAAATGGACCACTGCCTGAAGTGTACAATGCCCTTATCACCTAAGCCCTAGGGACAAGTCAAAAATAAACATGTTATTAAAGTAACACAGCATTTACATCCTAAGGTCATTCCTTTTTGTATCAAATATTACCATTACACTGATGATGGCCACTGTAGAGTGGTCGAAACGTCTATTTGTTTTATTTAATAAGACTAGTGCATTCGAATAAAAACTGAGAAAAAAAAAGAGATATAGTGTAGTTACTGGTATATTATTCAATAGTTTTTGAACATGTATCATCAGTGTCCTTATAATAAAATCCCATCTAATGTATTTTATAAAATCACAATTTGAACTCATGTTGATCTGCAATACTTACCAAATAAAAATTAGGCTTAACAAACCATTTGTAGCCACTAAGCTTCTTCAAGGTAGTTTTCTTTTCCCTCACCACTAGATGGAAAGGTATGACCATTAAAAAGCCCAAACCAATAACTATGATTGCAGCAACCTATTATGGTTTACAATAAAAACAAAATTATTTCAAAATTGAATTAGTTTTTACCCAAAACGCGTCTTGATCATCCTTATCCAGAGTGGAAGTACTTCTATTAGTACAAGCAGTTGTCATGTTCTTCATTGCAGAACTTCCCTGACAGGGCAATTTGTCAAATAAAACCCACAATAGAGCAAATGTGAATAGCGTTCCTACAACTTGGAAACCAAATCTAACAACAAAAACAACAACAAAGAGACAACAACAGCAAACAAATTAAAACAGCAACAACATTTAAAATGTTTTATTTCTACAGGCAGTACCTAATAGAATTGAGTTCCACTTTTAAGTGTTTGCTGGTTGCCAGTTCAGGAACTAAAGCAAGTTGAGATATTTGTGTGGCAGCATACCCAAATTGGAATACAACTGCTATGATGGAGTAGTAGGCAGTCTTGTATTTGTCCTGACAACCAAAGCAGTCGTGCCACAGAAAAAAGAAAGAACATACGAAGCTTAAGACGCCTAAAAGATGAAATATTTTCCTTTTCCCATAGATAGGACATTTACACAGGTCCGATAAAATTCCCACTACAGGAGCGAAGACGCCGCCAGCAACTTGAGCTACGAGGACAATCGTTCCCGCTTGGCTCACAGAAAGTTCGAGTACTTTCGTAAAAAAGGCAGGTGCGTACGGGAACCACATTCCCACAACTCCAAGCACATTTAGCATGTTCCCCATGCCAAAGGAGATACGCAACAATAAAGATAACTTCTCTTCTTTGCCTTCTGCCATACTTAGATTTACCGCGATCCTCCTCCGAATGACCTTGAACAGTGTAATGCTACTGCTACTACTACTACTACCGCGCTGCTAATGGTAAAAAACTAGCCCGCCACCGTGTAGTTCCTATTTTTCGCGAGGAGCTAATACTTAAGTGGAGGTTGTGCGCTGTATTGTCGTCACTTGCCGCCAGAAATGCTCCAGCTTTGCAGGCGATCACTCAGCACTGGCAAGGTTGCAGCGCAACTGCGGGGATTTAGCGTTAAATTCCCCGCTAGGTCTTGGTTTTTCTCTAAAAAGAGCAGGGAAGGGCTTGAAAAGACGAGAATCCTTGGCGCGGATGTAATCGTACTAGATCTAGAAGATTCTGTGGCAAAGGATGAAAAGAGTCGTGTACGGGACGAGTACATTCAGGCTCTAGATGATAAAGTCTTCGCGGGACAGAATGTTTTCGTACGAGTTAGTGACTTGGAATGTAATTCAGAAGTTGAAGAAGATCTAAGAGCATTAGTTAGGCCAGAAATCACAGGATTCTTACTCCCAAAAGTCAAGTCTGCTGAACAGATTGTACAAATTGACAATTTAATCACCAAGATTGAGAAACAAACAAATGCAAATTTATTGTCCAAAACATTTGTGCCCATTTTGGAAGGTCCCGAATCGTACTTTAATTCCTATCCGATAGCCACTTCCTCTAAGCGAAACATATGCCTGATTGCTGGAAGTGGAGACTTCACTGCGGATACAGTGTGTATGGATCATTCCATAGCTTATGATGCCTTCTTTGGGTCAATTCTGATCGCAGCAAAGGCCGCTGGAATAGAAGCTGTGTGTGGAGTTCATGATAAAATAGATGACCATGCTGGACTTGAGAGGTTTTGCTTGAAAATGAAGAATACAGGGTTCATAGGTGTTGCTGCTCTTACTCCTAAACAAATTCCTATAATTAACAATTCTTTCAGCTGTTCACACAAAGAAAAAGCTTGGATTGACAACGTACTGTACCAAGATGATTCAACAAAAGCCAACTGCAGCCTAATTCGACCTTCAGTTCAAGAAAGCAGACAAATGGTGGGACCTCCTCATAAGAAGTTAGCCAGTTCTTTGAAACTAAGGCATGAAATTCAAAGCTCAGGAGAGAATTCCATAAAATCTGATCACACAGTCAGAGGGACTCCATTGATGACTAAAGGCATTGCTTCAAATATTAGCTTAGGAGAAGTGATTCACACACCTCATGAAATCACCATCACAGAATCTTGGAGAAACCTCTGGGAGTCAGCTTTTCTGAGAAACAAAGGGTATTTCAATAGCCTCAACAGATGCACCAGTCTTGGTCTCGCTGGAGTCCCTTTACCATTTTCCCTAATAGCAACAATGGGGATAGCCTTTTCTGTGTCTAACCTCTCATACTACGCTCGAGTCCACCTCAGATTGAAGAATGTGTTCCAGAACAGGCCAGTTTATGAAGGAGACACAGTTAGAGCCATGTTTACCATCAACAGCATCAATCGTAAGAAAGGTGGGGATGGCAACCAGTACTGCCTGGCAGACAGCACTCATTGGGTGGTTAATCAGCACAATGAGGTAGTTTTTCAGGCTGAAAAGCTCACAATGTTTGATCCTTCTAACTGTAAAGTTAAAGAAACAAGTAACTCTAAGCATTCACATCGTTTAATACCTTCGCAGTCCATATACCAACAGCAGATGTTGCAGAAGACCAACAGTTCAATTCTACCTATTACCTCTACCACTGAGTTGATTCCCAAAACGCTCATTGTTCATGACTTTGTCAAAGCCATGGGAGAATCTGAGGTGAGGATGCTGTGCAATCTTCTGAATATAGTAAATCCCCACCACCACAATCTTGTGAGATATCAAGCCACAGATCTCCTGATACCTGGGCCGTTTGTGATGTCTGCGGCAATAGGGTGCGCCGCTCTTGATATTGGGGAAATCGTATATGAAGAAATCCCTGTTTGCATCAACCCAAACAAAGTGAACTTCAAAGATCAAATTGGATCAATTACTTACGTTGAAAGTTGCAAGCAATTAAATAGTTTGTTTGAGGAAGTGAAGCTGAAGCATATTGCTCTAAAGAATACTGACATGGAAGTTCTCTCACAAAAGGATATGCCACAAAAATTATTTGAAGCAGAAATGATGAAGCCTTCTGAGTACGAAAAAATTTGTGCCAAAGAATTCCCCATGCTTCTTCATAAAATAGCTTGCATTGTAGAAAGAAGAATAATCAGAGTTCGACCTGGGCTTGTGAGGAGCTGTATTAATCCGAAGGAACTACAATTTGCTTGACATTGAATTTGAATGTTTGTAGAAATTAGTTTTGTTTGTTTGTTTGCAGAGTGTATTATTATGATTATGCATCCCAGTTTAAAAATATGAACATATTAATGAGTAACACGATATACAATTGAGGTTAGAATAAGTATAGTTACATTAGAATAAGTATAGTTACATTAGAATAAGTATAGTTACATTAGAATAAGTATAGTTACATTAGAATAAGTATAGTTACATTAGAATAAGTATAGTTACATTAGAATAAGTATAGTTACATTAGAATAAGTATAGTTACATTAGAATAATAGTTACATTCGAATAAGTATAGTTACATTAGAATAAGTATAGTTACATTAGAATAAGTATAGTAACATTATCCTACCAATTTTTAGTGTACAGATTGTGCATTCATTTTTGTTTTTGTTCAAATATTGTGGGCTTAGCTTTCTTCATTTCATCTAAATAATTATAGTGAAATGCATTTATAAACCTCACCTCCTGCTAGGTTTTATCTAAAAGATCAAGTAATGAAGCTTACTGGAAGCAAAATAAGTGATTACAACTATTTCTACAGTTTACCTCCATGGCATAAAATAGTATGGGGTCAGTGATCTTGACTACAAAGGCAAGTATTCGCCAGTGAATTGTGAGTTGCAACATAAATTCACAAAACTTCGAATTGCCCACCTAATTTACCTTGATGTTCAGGCAGGAATAAGGGGGAGGATGGGTGAAGGGGAGAGGAACTAAGGCTACCCCAATTTTAAGTTAGTGGGGGGGGGGCTTAGCCCCTAATTTATTGTTTCACTAGTAAGCAAGTATATTCCAATAATAAACAGACAACGAGAAACTTCTTAATTCATGCAGCATGAAAAAAAAAAAGGTGCAATTGCCATAGTAATTGATATTATACTGCAGCTGCTATAGTTTAAAATGATAGAATACCTACCACGTTCCTATAAACCACACACCTGAACACTCCCACTAGAAACACTGAACACATCACATTATTATTAGATTATTAGCATGCCGTATTATTCTATTGCTTTCTGTACTAGCTAATTACTTATTCCATTTATCTCCCACTTCCCATTGCATCATTCCTTTCCTGTGTCACCAGACTTTCATTGAGCATGCCCAGACTGGTTTTATAATGGCTGGTCTGAGCATGTGTTTCTCAGTGTCATGCCTGAGTACAACTAACACACTTAACTCTTATGAACCTTCTGTTCTGCTTTAAACAGCAGCAGCTGGCTAGCTAAGGGCCTGTGAAAGGGTTGTGTAAGTGCTCTCTGACATTCTGGTGGCAGCCTACTTGGTTCTCTCCCTGCTGCTTCCACCACACAGCTCTTTCACAAGATTAGAGTGGACTACATACAGGTCAATAAATGTGTAAAACATTTTTCAGCTAGCTAGATGTGGTTGAGTGAGTGAAATTATTTTGCTACCACATAATAATCATTTGACAATTTTTTCCAGGTTTCTTCAGTACCAGAAATTTTCTTGTTCTGTTTTCTGATACTTCATGTACAATACTGGAACACTCGATAATTAAAAGGAAATCTACCAAACTTTTTAAATCCATACTGGTTGCCACTAATGCACAAACACTTCATACATGCATATTAACACATCAGCTTCATGTCTATTTTAGTTGCCAAAATGCTGCATTGCTCAGATTTAAATTAGAATAAGTGACTTTACATCGCTATAAATTGAAAGTATGTTGATGTCTTAATATCCTATAAATTTCACAGTATATAGTTCTATTATTGTTAAATAACCCAATCATCTGGCCAAGGTTTTACCATCGATTATCTTGTTATAATAAAGTTGGCTATATAACGAATTAAAGGAATAGTAACATGCATTCTTCTGCATTTTTTACGCTTCTTTTTGTGCCTTAGTAAGCCATGAATTACTTTCTTCAGCTTTCCTAGCTAATACGATTGATAATTATATGTTTTATAGTTGGTATTTTAATCTTCGCTTACTCTATTTCATCAAAACAGCTGGACTCACCATTAAACCCACCCAATGTGTGTCTGGGGAGCTCCTTCTGTGGAGTGTATTGGCATCAAGATCAACATTTCACATGCATGCACACAGGCACTGTCAGCTTACCTGTAACAAAATCATTATCAGCTGCAAGTTCTAAATCTTCATTGAACAATGCTTCTTTGTCATTCCTTATGATATCTGATATTAATCACATCCTCTCTTTTATTGCTAGTCACTCCTCCTTTATTGTGCCTAACATTGATGGTTGTTTGTGCTTGGCGTGTGATGCCTCCTCCAGGGAGGGTTGGTGGTGTGTTATTTTTCTTTGTAGGGATGGTGCAGACTTACCTGTGACCTACTTCAACAGGCAGACTAGCTAAGCTTCATGAAAAGAAACATTCCACCACTGAGCTGGAGTTCCTAGCCATTTTAGAACACTTCAGGGTGTATCTTATTGGAAAACACTTTAAGCTCTACACAGACCATAGTGCCCTCAAGTCACTTCTGACTTCAACAAGTCCCTCTGGCATTGAATTCAAGCTTATGATATAGAAAGGGAAATCCTGGATGCCCTATCCAGGAAAGGTTGGTAACTACCTCATCAAGAATGTGTGAGCTGTGAATCAAGTCGAGACCCCTCCCTTGCACTCTGCCCTTAGACCATGTGGTAATTCCCAGAGTAGAGAGTCCACTCACCTTGAACTATGTTTCATGTTAATTGGCTGTTTTGTAACCTCTCCCACACTCACCTCTAATTCATTGCTGTTGCAGAGAACAGTACAGTGTCCTTCCCAGGAAGCTTCAGTGACTAAGATTCCTTCACTCCAAATTCTCAAATTCCATGCTCTGACTGTTCTTTCTTGTGAACAGAATCATCTTTGTTTCAGTTAAAGGAGAGCAACAAATCTTACTTCGCTTTATCTCTCACTCTATTTTTTTTTTTTTTTTTTTATGCAAGATCACAATCATTATTAAAGTTCCTGGCTAGCCCTTTACCACGTGACTAGAGACGCGCACCAATCCTTGCTCGCGCACCAATTCCGTTGGAGTTCAACCTATATAACGCAACTAAGAGCAGGCGTTTCCTTAGGTTCTCTCCTCGTAGTACCTCGTTGAGGTCGCGGGTTGCAGCTATGGCCGTGGCGAGTCAGTCTAATCTAGATTTAGCCCTAATCGAGAAGACTCGACAGGTTAGACTAGCTACTAATTATATTATTAGAAATGAAAATATACTTTATATTTTTCACAGGGGGCTGTTCACGTAGTAGGCAATTCGGACTCCATTGATGATGAGGATTGTCACTCTGATGTTCATGCACCACTTGCTACAAGATCTAAATCTGTGCAAGGAATGGGTATGTATGGGGGACCTGTATGTTGATAAGGATTGATTTGGAGATGCATGACGATAATGATGGATTAAAACTCATGTTAATCTCTTTGTTGTTATAGGATTCGTGAAAACTATTGATGAATATGTCACAAAGAGAGATTTGATCTCTGGCAGCGTCATCCGCGAAGCTACTGATGTTCTGAAGATAGAAGATGTGCTCACAATGAATGCTACTCTTCTGACTCGAGTTATGGATTCTAAGAAGCATGCTCCTTGCATAATCAACTACTTGCAATTCTCTTTAAATGGAACAGCTCTTGACTATCACCAGGAAAAATTATTAAAGTATTGGGTTACTGTACAAACGAAAGTTAAAGAACTGAATGGTCTAAACTCAACTGTGATGAGTCAGGCTACTTTTGCAGTGGTTGACCCACATGGTGAGCACACGTGCATGTATACGCTTTGTCTGGAATCTGACCTCAAGAAGCTTGAAAAAGATACAGTTCACGTGGAGTATCGAGTAATCGTTCTTCCTTTGAATGGGGCTGATGATGACATTCTTGAAAGCATTCGAGAAGATGTGTCAGCACCAACCTAACTGCAACAAATGTTTTATTCTGTTGTATTTTTGTGCACCAATTGACTTGCGCATGTAATGATAAGTATCAATTGATTTATATTGTAATGATAAGTAAAGTATAGCATTTTACGACCACACAAACAACGTGATGGTATATATAGCAATAATACAGTATTCATTAGAAAGCCATGTATAGGCTTGCTAATGAATATCATTGTATTTAAATAATGCTGACTTTGAACCATTAATGTAATTCAGTGTTTGGGGGATGCTTATAAGGAAGTTATGAATTAGATGAGCCCATCCATATGTTGTCCATCAATCACCATATGCTGTTTTCTTTAAACATGTCTCTGACTTAATATGAGCAAGGCAATAAACATATTTCACAATCAAGCATTAAATTATCATTGTTAAATTTCTCTATTTGTTTTTGACTGGCCAGATCAAACATAAATACACGTAACCCTGTCTTGTCAATCTTGCATTCAAATGGCCGACGTTGCAGAGTCATTTGATGTTCCATATCAGTTAGTTTCAAATATGCACGCACAGTATAAGACGTGAATGTTCTGAGACAGCTTTGAAGAGCTTTATCTTTTAGTTTAATAATTAGATGAACTACTGGATTGTCTTCGTCATTGGAGATACGTTGAATAGCTTCAACGCTGGAACTGGAGACTTTAGGCAATATTGACACATCTATGTCTGCCATGTCTGGCACACTAGCTTTCACAATATTAGGAATAATTGTTCCACTTCTTATAAGCTTCTCTTTTGTAATTGTGGCTGACCTTGACTTTGTAGTGTGCCACAATACCTCTTCACCTATATATAGTTATTTGGAAAGAATTGCATGAAAGATTGTAACTGGAATGCAATCTAACTTGAAACATTCATTGTATTTTCAATTGCTACTCCCTCTTGATCCAATCATAGGTTACACTGAATTTGTCAAACCTACTTACTTGTTTGATACTCTGTAGAAGTTCTTGAAAGAGCTTTACTGTATCTTAGTGGTATACTGCCTCTGCTGCAAACTATTGCAGCACTAGCTGCATCAGATAAAGCCTCAGTTGGAGCACTAACTGCCATTGACACTTCTTGCTGATAAGATTCTAAAGATTCATCAGCAGTGAGGTTCTCCATCATACTAGTGGTAGCAGGAAGAGAAAAAAAAAGAACTCTAATGATTATTTTATACTACCCAATTGTGGTGGTCACATGACAGATGTCCTGTTTATACCGGCTATCACAGCTGGAGCAAACTGAACGATATTCATTAGGTTCAGTTAAAATATGAGAAGAATATACAGAGGAATTCAGCCTTTGCAGGCGTGCATCCAGTAATAAATGCTAGCTACTGAATCTATGAAGCAAAAATGATATATGTATTCATACAGTATATTTCCCCCGCTTTTATTTTCATAATATATTGCTTTTCTTGTCTGTCTGTCACACTCTGATTTTGGAGACTACTAATAATTAACCCTTGATTTAGGTATGAACTTACTCAGGACCTTCTTTCTTTAATTTCGGGCTGATTTTGAGAAAACGAGGAAGCTTCAGCTCCGCGTAGGTACAGCTTTTGTGGAAAACGCCCCCATCGTCACGCCATAATCACGCGAGCAGAAATTTCTTGCTGTCCGCTGTAGTTTTCCTTTATGCTGGGAAGCTTTTAACCAAGTGCAGAAGTGAAGTTTCGGGTTGAAAATATATACCGGTTAGTGTCTCCAGCCCGTTTAGCTTCTTCCCTTACAAGACAGGGTTTACATGTATCGCTTTCATTGCTCGAGCTATATTGATGCCTGATTAGAATAGTCAATACTTTTTTTTGGTCGGAGATGATTTTGTAATTTCTAGCTAGTAGCTAGTAGCGCTGAGCATTGCATCATTTGTGCTTCATTTTATCCCTTACTGGGCTTTATGAATTTCAACTTTATATAAGAATAAGCTAAATAACCATCTTTTTTTTTTGTATAGCTAGTTCTAAATTCAACATATAGAGTCAATAAATGTGTAAAACTTTTTTCCAGCTAGCTGTGGTTGAGTGAAATTATTTTGCTACCATTCAATCATTCAACATAGACATGCAATTTTCCATGTTTCTTCAGTAACTGAAATTTTCTGTTCTCTGATACTTCATGTACAATACTGGCACACTCGATAATTAAAAGGAAATCTACCAAACATTTTAAATCCAAACTGGTTGCCACTAATGCACACACATGTCACATACATGCATATTAACACATCAGATTCATGACTATTTTAGTTACCAAAATGATGTAATACTCGGATTTAAATTAGAATAAGCAACTTTACATCGCTATAAATTGAAAGTATGTTGATGTCTTAATATCGTATAAATTTCACAGTATAGTTCTATATTATTGTTTAATAATCTAATCATCTGGCCAAGGTCTTACTATCAATTATCTTCTTATTTAAAGTTGGCGTCATAACGAAGTAATGGGAAGAGAAACATGCATTTTTTCACCTTTTTTACGCACCTTTTTGTGCCTTAGTAAGCCATGAATTAGCCACTCTCTTCACTTACCTAGCTAATAAGATTGATTATTGTATGTTTTCTAGTTGGTATTTTAAGTTACACATCACAATACACTTTTTCAAACTACCCATTAGCTACATTATGTGATGAAAAAATATTGTATTTTATACACATCGGTGTTAATTTTAAAATTAATTTCATTGTTTGAAGAGATTCACATTAGAATTTTAAACAAGCTACAAAGTTTACAACGACTAGAAGTATGTGTAAAACTACAGCGCCTAGCAGCACTATAATCATGAGCACTTGAAGAATGGAGGATACATGAATTGCTAATTTGTTGGTGGATGCAGTTGAATCTTCTGAACTGGCAGTCGTATTAAAATCTGCAGATATTATTCTTTTGCCACTGTCATCCTTTGTAAGTTCTTCAGTAACACTGGGATCACTACTTATGTGTGTGCCTTCTTCATTCCGATTTATGATATGTTTTTCAGTTCTACGACCTCTTTCATTGCCACGGTCTTCTTCTGGTTGATTATAGTGATAATCCTCTTCAGTTGCTCGACCCATATCTATGTTTTTATTTTCAGAATCCTCTGCCTGCCCATTTGAATCATCCATTGGGGAGTCTTCTTCAGACAGTTTACATCTGAATGGGATCGAAGTTGCAGGAAATAAGGGTACAGGTTGGGGATCAAACTGAGATTGGTGAACCATTCCAAAAGACACACCTCCATCATGGTGTTGCAAGGTGATATAAAATGTCCCTAGAGGTTCTGGCTTTGCTTTAACTGACTTGCTTGCAGTGAAATGGCCATTAAGTATAGGTAGTCCTTTCAGAAGACTTGTATTGACATGTAAGTAAACTGATACCGGTTTGGAACAGGGATCGAAAGAAATGATAGAAAAAGCCGTGTTGGGTGCAGGTATTGTTAATTCAGCTCGGCATGCCAGCGAAGTACAGTCACTATTAATAATACATTGACCAACGCGTTCTTCATATCTCTTAGCCACTAAAGTATTCAATGCATCACAGGTTTGCTGAGCCTGTTTCTCACAGTAGACTTGACCATCTAAGAGCGACAAAATAAATGGAATACATAGAATTTTAAATTTTTGCAGAGCCATAACGTCACCCGGGCAGCGAGTAACTTAGCGTATGCGACCCTGTACCTTCCTTAAGGCGGTGTGGGTCGGCTATACCCTTCCTGACGAATTTTGTGTGTTGACTTTCTAACTGCTATGTTAGTGGGGTGGATTCCACTATTGGAGAGGAAGTGAAACAAAATACATCCAACCCCGACGATTTTCTACTCACCATGCCTTCACAGTGCTTTTAATGATATTCGACTTCATTATGCTGCTGAATTGAGATTCAAGGGGAAAAGCTATAGAAGTTTTCACATTGTTCTGGATTTTTTATGCAAATCATAGTAATCTCCCTCTGTCTTCTGGAATCACTTCTTAATTATTAGCTTTGTAGTATTGAAAATGCTCAAAAATTTTCTACCTGTGGGTTTTCATCAGTTGTGAAAAGCAAGAATGAAACACCAAGTAGCTAGAGTTGATGCAACAAAAGAAATGAAGAAAAATCCAAAATACTCGATACCATTGCTTACTATGATAATTTCCAAGTCATTGGTATTAAATTCTTAGCCTTAACTTAGAAGACACATCCTTACATGCAAATAGTTAGCTGCAGGGATTCTTCTTTCAATGTACTTTTCATTACTTTTTTTATCACTCATTATGAACTGAATGACATTGGTTATATCCATACCAGAATGACTGCATATGGATTTTTCTTCCAGCACCTGGCATAATATAGACTAGAGCTAAAGTTATTATTATTGTTTTTATTATTATTAGGTTGTACTTTGACCATTTCAAAGTTTCTAGTGAAGTTAAAGAACTTCCTATGCTCTTCAACATTGTATGTATTAATAATAAAGCTTTGCAGCTATAAAATTTGGACAAATTTTTCTTGCAATATACTCAAAATACTGCTCCAGACTTGTGGGCAGCATTATTTACTAGAATCTGCTTCCATCCTGATGAGAGAATGGATTTGGTGAAGGATGAATTGTTGGCCAGTCTTGTAGAACAGAAAAGAAGCTGGCTGGACCTGCAGGGACAGTCATAATATCATCTTTACATTAATACTAGGTACTAGATTTAAACATGAAGTCAACTGAAAATTTAATTAGCACTAGTCAAGCTGTACTTATACAGTTTCATATTTTTTTTTTATTGAAAGATTAATAATGGGAAGGCATAAACAATCTATTCTACTATCTATAGAGATTTTACTCTCTGCAGTGACAGAACTATAGTGAAAATTGACTTTAAGCCAATTTCTACATAACATACTATTGCACTCTTAGCTACTGACAGTGCTAAGATAACAAACTGAATTTAGAATAGTTTAGCTTCAGCAATGACGATGGGGAGGAGCAATATGAAATTCTGCCTACTCATCCTTTTCACAGGCCTCTTTAAACAATACAGAATTAAAAATATTTGGTAAGACTTCTAGAAGCCCTGCAGGCGCTATCAATTCAATTAGAACTGCTTGAAAGTGTCACAGCGTAGAGGTTTGGTAAAGGGTCGTGCTGCGCAACTAATCATTGCGCAAGTGCGTGGAAAGTTCAAGCTTACGCCAGTTTCCTAGTATATAGAGTCGTGAACTCGTAAACGCTGTCATTAAAAAAAATCAATTTCGAATTACTTGTGTTTTAAATAGCTGACATAACTGCTGTATATTTCCTGAAAGTTTCACCTGGTTCAGACTTGTTTCCACACGCTGGAGGCGGATGATTACGGAATGACTACCTTGACCTCGCTGAAAGTATACATACCTCAGTTGCCTTTCGACGTCGATACCTGTCCTCAAGTTTTAGGATATACTCTTGAGAAAAATTGGGTAGTGGGAAGTTCGCTGAGGTCAAAGCTGCTTGGTCACCTTATAAATATTTTTTGCTTAGATTGACATCAAAATAGTCAACAAGAACAAACTGGATGTGGAGAAGTTTTTGCCTCGAGAAATCTCCACTACCCAGCTGGTCTCCCATCCCAACATCATCAGGGATGGAAGAACTTCTGGGGAGGGCAGATTTCTCGAGGCAACACTTTCCAAACTGTGGAAACAGAGCGCTACTGCTTTAGCTGAGAATGGGGACCTTCCGGATTACTTCAACTTGAGAGGACATCTTCCAGAGGAAGAGGCGAGGCACATCATTCTACATAATGTGCCATGCAATATTGTACATCCATTCTTTAAGTATCGCACATCGGGATATCAAGTTGGAGAATGTATTCTTCAACAAACACATGGACGTCAAATTAGGTGGTGAGTTGTGGCTGAGGGTCAGTTAATAATATATTTAATTCAAGTATTTTGTATTAGATTATATATTTGCCCTGGGGCTCCTGAAATAGTTCTCTCACCACAACCGTGCTGATTTGTGGAGTGTGTGAGTTGTACTACTTGCTTCATTATTCTATTCTATTATTACCTCACTTCTAGGGGTGTGGTTCTGTACACCATAGCTGTGGGTGTCTGTCCTTTGGAGATGACAACCAAATCATCAATGGCCTTGCAGCTTCCTTCCTATGGAAGGCAATCTCATATCTGAAGGTAAATCAACATTAGTATTTTATTGATCTTACGTCATCATTGTTCTTATTATTTCTTTAGAATACGAGCAGTTGGTGAGATCTCTTCTGACATCACTTCATTGTTTCTGAACCAGAGTTATCACTGGTTTTGAGCAGGACTATTGACCAAGCCGGCTACACAAACCAGCCTGCATGTTACAACTACACCAACTATTGATATATAAAGCCTCAATCAGTGCATAATTTAGACAAAAGCAGAGGAAAAAGTGTACCTTTAGCTAGACTCCAAAGTGCTGTTTACGGAAGAATTTTCTCTTTTTGAGAAAAAAGTTCAATGTGCAATTGACATTCATTGAAGTTGATGTTATAATAATTATTATCAAGCAACAACAACAACAACCACACTACGCATACCTAGTAGCTAACTATAGAAATATCAATATTCTTAACAGACACATTCCATTGAGAAAGATATCAAGAAAAACAGTATTTGATTTGTACGTAGCTATTACTAATTCCCACATTTTAACAATAAAAGTTACTGGTGAATCAATAGACTTTAAAAGTGGAAATTTTTTATTCTACAACAACATAATTTGAAGGTCCCTAGTCATCAAAGATTAGAAAAGGAAGATTACACTAACATTGTTTAAGTTTTACATTGAACATTCCATCCAATTATTACTAGGACTTTCAACTAGTGTTGTTTTAGTTAACTAATACTAATACCAAAACCCCTGAGTTTTGAGGTATTTTACTTTTGGTAAAAATAACTAAAACTAAGCTGTAGAGAACATGAAAATTTAAAACTAAACATTTTAGAAGACAGAAAATTCGATAATAATTGGATGACAAAAACTAAAACTAAGTAATTTTTATTGCAAACAATTCACCTTGAATTATATCATTATTAAATAAAGGTATAAATTGCTATCAAGTAATTATTCTCTAAACTATATAAAATATATCATACTTTATTTGTTACAGTAGTCATCCTGTCTGTGTGTCATTCAGTCATTTGGGAAAGTACTGCTTTCTCAAAGGAAGCTAAGTCAATTGATACTAGTATAACTAGCTAAATCTTCTACATGTTGAAGAAATACTAAAAAAACTAACTAAATCTTCAGGGAGAATTTGAGAAAAACTAAAACTAAGCATTCAAGATAATTTTAGCATAAATAACTAAAACTAGGAAAATCTGGACTCTCTAAACCAAAACAGCACTGCTTTCAACTATTGTTAGCTTAGCTAATTTAATTTATGAATTATAAAAAAAAAATGGTTTCATGAAACAAGAAATTAGTAGCTAATTTGCATCATTATACATGTGGGCCTGACCTTCTAGCTACTCTTTGTAGTCAGAACTATAAATCTCCACCTCTGTCAATACTGTAAAGACAACTTAATCTTTCACTCGATCAGTGTCTTCTTATTCATAATTTTCAGTTGTATAATATCATTTATTAGTCACCTCCTCAATTTATTTCATAATTGACTACTACCTCCCCATTATTATGTAATAGCGTTCCCCTGGTTATTCTATTTCCAAATAATAAAAACATAGGACCAAATGTGCCTCTTAATATTAAATTCACGTCTTTTAAATGAATGCACTGTAATTATCAAGGAAAATCTTTGTGCACATGTGGAAACACAGGAGGGGTTCTGTCCAAGACCACTATACTGGTCCTCACATATACAGGAGAGTTGATACTTAAACTCTCAAAGTTGAAATAAATAATAAAATTTGGAGTACACAAATGCTTCTGAAGTCCTCAATCCACAACTATAAGTGTAAGTTAATGGATTCCTCCATAATAGCATATAAATCTTAGAAACCATATAAATACAGTCAATGTTTATAGAGGAAATATTAAGGGAAATGTACGCACAGTGACCATTAATTTAAGATGGAATGTCTGCCATCTTTCCAGAATTACATTAAAAGTTCCATATATATACATATATATATATATATATAGCACTTATTACATGAGTCAGAGTGTGACATGGCAGAAATATTTCAAGAGCAGGCTAATTTAAACCACTTATTACACTTGTCAGATAATACTAGATATTTCACTCTCAGGCTTTATTTTCACTAGGCTCTGGCTTGTGAAAATAAATTATCCTGCTCATGAAATATTTCTCCATATCACACTCCGAACTCATGTAATAAGTACTATATTATCACCTCTGCCTTCTGTAGACTTCTCAGTTGATGTTTAAATCACGTCATAATTCATTCCCCCCTCCTACTCTCTTTTGTTTACATTTTCTGTAAGATTATGCCCGAGGTTAAACATATTATGCATCTTCTTACAACTATTACTTACTATCAACAATTTGCCTACATAATCTGTTCTATTGTATACATTCTACTGCAGTGCGTTAAAAGATCTGTCCTACTTCTTAACAGCACATGATCTAGCTTGCATCAGTTCATTCTTGATATATTTACAATGATGATTCAGATTCTTGTCCAGTCTTCTTATCCGCCATAGATCTATCATCTGATATTCCTCCTTTATCTTCGCCAGATTTTTCTGTATTCATTTCGGCTACTCCTTTAGGATTTCCTGTCGAGAATATGACCACACCCACTGCTACGGCGACAATTATAGCCTGCACGGTAGCTGTGAGTGTGAATGCGAGTCTGGTAACAATGTTGCCATGGATATTACAGCAGTGGCGATCCAGTAGTGGGTGGGACATATTGACACCACTGGGACCGTTAGCATCGCAATGAAACCCGCAATCCAGAGGAGTATCATTGTCACCAGAGAGGTAGAAGAACAGGAGGGCAATCATAAAGATGACTCCTCCTAGCATGAAAAATAACGTTATGGGACCAGTTTTGATATCTTTCCTGACGTTAATGATCTTTATGGTGATGTATATGGCCCCTCCTACTGTGCATGTGATGAGGGCTATCCAGTTCAGTACTTGGTTCGTTGCATTGCAGCTGTCGGTGATTTCGGTAAAGATCGTCAGTGCCGTGTAAGCGGCGTCTACCTTAACGATGTTTCCTATCACTCCTAGTAAGGTTTTCTCATTTTCTATCACGTACTCGTACTTAAAAGAAGCCTGCACATAATGGTGAAGAAGATATGGAACATTGTTAAGCAGCAAAATGGCGCCCACAGACAAGATGGAGGACACAACTTGGATATTCCTGGCGCATGTATTGCTGCAGCCAAAGTCATCTCCGTTGGTCTCGACAAGCGGTCCGAGGTTGTCGCTGATGAAGTATACGGTAACCAGCAGGGATTGTATGAGGCCAGCGATGAATGACATGTGGGAGTGGTCTGCAAAGATGATATCACTCTTGCCACAATAGAATAGAGTGAAGAGTGGAGAATGGTGGACTTCACCATTCGTCTTGGACTGTTGTCGAGCAGATATTATGTATAGTATTATCATCACAAAAAATACAACAATCAGTGGAAGAAGAAGGACAGAGAACACTATGATTCCTCCCAGAGCGTTGCCATTGGTCTCGTTGCGGTAAACTTGCAGTGCCGCTCTTACAATTTTCAAGCTTGAGACATTAAAGTACATGCTACATGCTTCACTTGGGTCTGTTGATGATGGAGTAATAGCTAGAAATATGGAGAATCTGGCCACAGAGTTTATCAGATCCAGCATGAGGACAATGCCCAAGACGAAACCATCCTCAGGAAATTTGTCCTGAAACAAAATCAAGACAGCAAGCAAAAAGCTATGCAAAACTTAATCAATCTATCTCTCTAGTTACTGGCAAGAGGCTAGCTGTATAGTGAAAAAACCTGCCTATAGCAAAATGTTAATATAACTATATACACATACATGCATTTATACAGTAGCTATATATACAGCATAATTATGTAAAGGAAAATAATCTTTGAACTTACCTTAACTCTCATTAGGAGTAACAGTAATAGACCCTTTCTTTGTCACTAGATTTGTGCAATTGTAGAAAAAACAGATCTTGAGTACTGTTATGTACTAGGGTGTTGTGTGAAAAGAAGCCATGTAGTGCCGCAATGATTGCATTCAATATCATATTTGTGATGTTGGACTTCTCAGAATCCCCAAAATTTCTCTAACAAATCATTATGTGAAGCATTTCATTGATGCTGTCGAGAACTGATTGAGCTTCCTCCATATGTGTGACTTGACTATATTTGTGAAGTTTCATGTACACAAGATTGTGTAGAATTTGGGCCAAGAGAAGCAAGGCTCTCATGGAATGGATGCAGTATGGCATGAGACAAATATAATAGTTGAAACAGACACTCCATTCTCTGCTATTGTAATAGTTACTGCTAAAGCTTCAGAGTGTCCTACTCTGTTGTATAGTAAAGAAAGACATGCTACACACTTTTTATACTAGTTCAGAGATCATTCTATTTGCTGCCATAATGAGAAGTAATAACTGGGAGCTCAAATGCAAAGTTTCAGTTCCTTCTATGGCAATTAAGTCGCTGAAACAGAAAGAACAACTTTAGTACATCCTAATTGTACTGCACAATATTAATACAAGATCCAATGAGGAATGGCAATTTGGGACTTGCTACTCCTAGGAAATTTGTAGATAAGTAAGTTCAATTTGTGAGGTAGGTTCCTAGTAACCATGTAGTCTTGGCCACAGTCATGTGACTCCTATTAGGATTCCATTGGCTGGACTGTTGTTGGGTTCTGAGAGGATTGGTTGGGTCACCAACATCTGTTGAAATCTAAAATCACTTGTGCTCCTACACACCACTATCCATAATCAACCAGCTAAATAATACTTAATTTTTAATATAGCACTTAGAAATTTGTTAAGTATCATTCCATCATCTGGTATGGGGGGACATCTATCTGGTATGGGGGGACATCTATCTGGTATGGGGACGGGGGATGGGGGGATGGGGGGATGGGGGGGGGGATGTTTGATGGGGGGAGGGGGGAGGGACACTTGGCACTCCTACAATAGTACGAGCACTGATTCCTGTATTTGTGCACCTTCTTATCCTGACTCTTCTTCTTCATTATAGTTGGAGTAGACAGGAACATCAGTACACTCTATCATTAGTACTAGAACAATGTACCAAATTCAATTGCTGGCCTGAGTACCAGCAAGGCCTTCGAACTGAATCAGAAGAAGTTCATTATGTGTAATAGGTCTGTACATTTTTTTTACATGTTCCCTGTATATTTCTTACATGTTCATTTACTTTTTATGTCAATCTTTTTGTTCATTTGCTTTTTGGGAAGCCTTAGCAATAACTACCACTTGACCCTTTACCGAATGGTTAGTGGTTGGGTGAAATGGGTTGAACTAGCTCTGAAAGTGTGCTCAAGAGTGATGGTGAATGCTGACTTGTCTCTGACACCCTAATTAAACTACTGTGAATATAACTTTTTGAGATAGAATTGCTATGTGCTTCACAAAGGCAAGGACCAAACTATTTAAACTAAAGAAAGCTGGAAAAGTTAAAAAGGTGGATCTACAGAGAGAGTGATTATAAGTAACCTTGTGACAGATGCATTAGTAGAGGAGGAAGAAGTACTCAGCACTTGTATCAAAACATGCCCCAAATACTTTATATCAATTACTTTTGGAGATTACTTCTTAATTACTCACTATATATACTCGTTTTCAATTCTCCAGCTTTTTTTTTTTTTTTTTTTTTGCTTACAAACCTATCACTAATTTCTAGCGCAACATGTTTTGATGCAATACTTTTTTAAATATTGATATAGGAATACCCTGATTAGAAACAAATTATGTTAGCCTAGAATAGATATCTGTACAAAATGCTGAGTGTTTGGTTTGAAGTTGCAAAAGGAGTATCAGGGCCATATTTAAGAGGGGCATGGGGGCATTCTCCCCCTCCTTGAGTAATTCTTGCCTCCCTTGCATTTCTTGAAGTTCTATATATTTTTAAGACCTGAGAATAGTTCA
>WLWD01006281.1_pt1 | contig 103503 bp, 83 predicted proteins | sample 6712731 | NCBI WGS metagenome assembly WLWD01 (sample SAMN12718690, study PRJNA576275) | sponge metagenome | isolation source: marine sponge | host: Mycale hentscheli | place: New Zealand: South Island, Marlborough, Capsize Point | collected 2014-11-01 | reverse complement strand
TTCATGTGTTTGACAACTACAGAACTTAAGTTGAAAAATGGCAAGTTCTAAACTTTGGAAGTCGATAAATGGTAAGTTCTAAACTTTTGAAGTTGACAAATGGAAAGGCAGTGATTTAGGAGTGTAAAATCCCCATTCTCAATTTGGGCTGCAATAGGCAATCATCTCTCAGACGATATAACATGATGTTAATTTCTAATCCACGGAGTGCATAAAAAAAAAATGATAAAAAAAATAATAATAAATAAAAAAAAAGCTATGAAAATTTCAAAAAATTTAATATCTCCATATCATCAACTTTTCCTTGAACCAGCCTAGAGAAAAACTGTACGCATTTCTGGGGCTACTAATAGCATAAATCAGTAGCGCTTTTTCCAAAGTAGGTCCACGAGCTTTCTGAACACTGACATGTTTGCCGGTATTGCAGAAAAAAAAAGAAAAGAGTAGTGTAAATCGCCACTTCTTCTTTGCAGCAGCCATTGGAGAACCAGTAAACGCTTGGCGTAGATTGTAAACATTTAGTGATTGTTTTAGAAGCTGTTCTGGATAAAGGTGATGTGAATGTTGAAAAGTGGGAAGTTGAAACTAAGGTGTTGTAAGAAAGCATAATGGAACTGGAATGACATACAGAGATAAATAGTGACCATGGCAAAGGTTGTAAGAAAAAGTTGTAAAAAAAAAACATTTTATAAATGTTGAAAAAAACATTTAGGGTTGCTCTAAAAATATGGAAATAAGGAATTTTAACCCTTTGCGGACGAACGTGGGCGAGCAATTATGTAATTAAATACGCGCACGCCGTAAAACCAATTAGTTGCCCGAGACGACGATGTTTTACCAGTGGAGTTCGACACGTGGAAAAAGAAAACGGGCGAGTGTTTCGTTTGTGTTAGGCCTCAAATAATCGGCCTCTAGCGTTGTAGCTATGGTAATTCGTTAGTTTATAGTTTATAGAGTTGTTTTGAATACAAACTTTGTTGGAATTATCGAGGAGGCCATAGTTTGTTAGCTATTTTTTTTAGCTTATATTTATGAAAGGAGAAATCACACCCAAGTGTAAGTTCTAGTTTTAGTTTGCTTATTTCTAGCTACTTTAGGCCTTTACTTCTTAGTAGATGTTCTATTTGAAAATAGCTAGACACAAAGTGTAGGAAAAAATTTTTTTTATTTAGTTGGTGCACTTGATAGAAGTTATACTTATTTTATAAGACTTATTTTGTAGAATAGAGATTGCAAAATGTATACTATGTAAGCTACTGAAAGTTTTAGCGCGCTACGCGCTCTGTAACTGTAATAACAGAGCAAAAAAGAGCTTGTCACGAATTCGTGACAGCCGTATTCTCTTGACGCACCCGGTGTGTCACAGATTCGTGACCGTCGTACGCGCGCGTTAAGTTACGGCGGTCACGAATGCGTGACGATCGTACGCAAAGGGTTAAAGTCAAAGTGTTAATTTGAAAGATGAGCATTACAAAACTTGCCCAAATTGAGAATGGTGATTCCAAGATGTAAAAAATTTTTTTTTTAGGATTTCTCAAAAAAGTTGGGGATCAAGAAAGACAAAAGTCAAACTATAAAGGTTTCATGTGTTTGACAACTACAGAACTTAAGTTGAAAAATGGCAAGTTCTAAACTTTGGAAGTCGATAAATGGTAAGTTCTAAACTTTTGAAGTTGACAAATGGAAAGGCAGTGATTTAGGAGTGTAAAATCCCCATTCTCAATTTGGGCAAGTTTTGTAATGCTGCAACCCTAAATTAGACTTTATCCAAGAAAATTGGGCTGTCTTGCCCCCTTGAGTAATTCTCGCCCCCTTTTTCCCCCCCTTGAATTTCTGAAGTTCTACCCCCTCAAAATAGCTTTCGCCCCCCTTATTTTTTCATACCCTAAATTCGCCCCCCTTGGGAAATTTTTTGTATACATACAGCCCTGAACATAATTTGTATCAGCACCAGGAGTCTACCATTACACTATAGAAGGCTTACCTCTACTACATCTCCTCCCACTATATTGAGTCCCCTCAGGCCACGCACAATCTCCAGAGCTTGAACTGTAGTCAGACCACCCACCTCAGGAGTACCTGGACAAAGTACCACACACTCACACCTTGAACCTTGAACCTTGAAGGGTGCCACCCTCAAAGGGTGATGCTCCTCTGCTAAGCAGATTGACAGTTACATAGTGGTTAATCATTTTCTTGGTCTTGTTGTAACACATCTGTGTCTAGCTAAATATTGGCCCCTTCTAAATGACCAACTACATCTATTGCAGGTAAAGAGTCGGAGAGTAGGGACCACACACACACACACACACACACACACACACACACACACACACACACACATCACATCACAAACACAGTCCTATCCTTCATTGTAACACAAATTAGAGGCCATTAGGTACACAGAGAACAAACACAAACACACACTAACAACCAACCACAACAACACAACAACATGAGTGTCACCTGTGCCCGGACAATCTGAAGGATCAATCCCATCTATGTCAAATGTTATATAAGTGGGAGTGTCCTTCAGATGACTACGAACTTTCTCCATGAGCGGACTCATTGACTTGTGCCAGCACTGGGATGCAAATATTTGACACACACCCTGTCAATATAACACACACACAGTACTGATTATATGACACATTTCTTCCTTTTTTAACTGCGACATCCTAATTATATAGGATAATATGTGACACCCCCACCCCCCTGATTGAATAATATATACATCTGATCTTCACTTGTTACCGTTGTTGTTTACTTTTGTGCACCAGGAAGTAAACATAATATTGCCCAGTTTCTATTATGAACTTTATTTCCGAGCGAGAGAGACACAATACAGAGGTAACAAATTAAGGATATTTGTTTATATACATACGTTTGGACAATGTATGTCATTTTTGTACTTTTACATTCACATTTTTGCATTCGCCTTGCTTAATATAGGGCTAGGTTCAAACCTGTTCAGTAATTCCTTTGAAATGCCTGTAGTTGTTTATTGTTTAGCTTTGTTTTAAGTCAAACAGTTGTGGCGAGTTGTTACTATGATATTGAAACACCTTTTCTGTATAAATACATAATTTAAAACTCAACTGGCGGGTTAAAAATCAAATTTAATCGTACAACTATACTGTAGTTTTGTGTAACCTAACTGGGGAGGCTCGCTCGCCATTAGTGGGACACACTGTTTGTACTTAGCAAAATCAACCTATACTACTGCATGAAACCCAGTACACACATACCTTTTCTTTAGACCAATCGTAAATCTCCTCGCATTCATCGGAGTACATGCTACCTCTCAGCCCAATCTGGATCACTTTCTTGGAATCGACAAGCTCCTCTTCAATAGCTCGTCTGAACGGTGTTCCATGGGCTACTTTTACTCCCATCATAGAATCTGAGAGATCGTGATGGGCATCCACCTGCACGAGTGCTACTGGCCCGTGCTTCTCCTTGATGGCACGCAGTATGGGATACGTCATGGTGTGATCTCCCCCGATGGCTAAGGGGATGCAGTTGGCTGCCATGATCCTGTTAAAGTAACCTGTGATGATGTCTATGGTCCTTGGAAGGCTGTAAGGGACTATTGGGACATCTCCAATGTCTGCCACTTGTATGGACTCGAATGGAGATGCTCCAGTCATGTTGGAGTGGCGGATCATGCAGGACTCTTGTCTCACTGACCTGGGGCCAAGCCTGGTACCTGATCTGTTGCTGCAGCCATGGTCCATAGGTATACCTACAAAACAGGCATCTAGGCCACTAGGGTCGTCTTCTTGAATAGGCAGTCTGAAGACCGATGCAATTCCTCCAGAACGTGTTAGTACGCCTCCATCTTTAGGCTGATTAAAAGCTTTTTGAGAAAAGCACCGCAAACATGCTCCAAAAGATGTTGATCTCCTGAATCCAGCCGCTTTCATTGCATTGCCATGGTTGCACACCTATTACAAATTGCACTTCCGATATAAATAAAAAAGTTCAGACGGCCCATGCGCCTTGGCTCAATTAGAGCTAGACCCTTTACCTGTTCTATATCTATCGCCTGTAATCTTTCTCACCGTTAGCGTACTACAGTAGCAATAAAGGGAAAAGGGTCGGCCACGCGAGACTAGCAATGATATTGGTGGGGGATGTGCTTCATAAAACAATTTTTGCTCTATTACTACACATTTCCACACCAACTACTACTACTATAGACATTCAATCTCTTCTCTGGCCTCTGCCCCAGAAGATCATTGACCAGGATGAAAGAGTACAGGTGCTGCTTCCGGAAAGATTTTATTTTACAACTGCCACGAGCAGTGAGATACTTCGCCAGGCATTCCAGCGCTACATGAACATCATATTCCATACCCCTGTCCCTTTTTATCCTAGTGAAGCACCTTCCGACGTACAGGAAATAATGCAGACTTTGGAGGTTTCCGTGAACGATGACCACGCTAATCTTAACGTGGACACAGACGAGAGCTGTAAGTATCTGTGACAACTGATATTATTATACTAGCTAGTGGTGTGCTTGAGCACAAATGGCGAGCGAGCCTTAAAATACACTATTGTTAAATGATTGATTATAACAACTAACACTCAAGCTACTAAAATAAAGTAGAGTTTTTAAATTACATATGCGGTAAAGGGGTTTCAATGCCATAGTAACCGCTCCCGCAACTGTTTGAATTGAAAAAGAAAAAAAAATCACATTATTTAAAGTTTTCTTTGTGATATTCTTAATAGTAGTTGTAACGCACAATACTTTCACACAACTGAACATACCTACGCAAGACTTACCTTCTGGTTCGTCTAGTGGACAATGAATTTTCAAGTAAATGCTGTTGAGTAGGGCTTATAACTGTGACAAATACCACCGCCACTAACTCGAATAGAAATGGAACTCCCATAAGTTTTAGAGTTTTAACTGCACCCGCAAAAGAATTCAAAGCGGTACACAATTCAGTTTCTAAGGTGATACGGGTAATGGTCGCTAAACCAGAGGATAATTTCTAGATTAAGTTAGTGGACTACACACGTCGTTTTTAATCTAGAAATTACCGATTCCACGTCAAGAATGACCCTTCGAAATCATACAAACCAGAGGATACTGTTTAGTGAAGTTTGGGACGGAGTCTAACACGGAGTGAACACAAAAATACGGAGGGTCAAAGTACAAAATGACATGCGCACGTCCATATATACAAATAAACAAACATCCTCGATTTTCAATTGTGTTACCCCTGTAAGTGTCTTGCTCGCTCGCCAACTAGTGGTGTGCTTGAGCACAAATGGCGAGCGAGCCTTAAACTACACCATTGTTAAAGGATTGATTTTAACAACTAACATTAAGTCGAGTTGTTAAATTACACATATGCGGTAAAGAGGATTCAATGCCATAGTAACCGCTCCCCTCAACTGTTTGAATTGAAAAAGAAACAACAAAATCAAGTCACGTTATTTAAAATTTTCTTTGTAACGTACAATACTTTCACACAACTGAACATACCTACGCAAGACTTACCTTCGTGGTTCGTCTAGTGGACAATAAATTTTCAAGTAAATACAGTAGGGCTTATAACTATGACAAATAGCGTATTAACTTACCACCGCCACTAACTCAATAGAAATGGAGCTCCCATAAGTTTTTGAGTTTTAACTGCACCCGCAAAACAATTCAAAGCGGTAAACAATTCAATTTCTAAGGTGATACAGGTAATGATCGCTAAACCGGAGGATTTTGTTTAGTGCAGTTTGGACGGGGTCGAACACGAAGCAAACACAAAAATACGTGAGGGTCAAAGTACAAAATGACATACGTACGTCCAAACATATATATTAATAAACAAACATCCCCGATTTTCAATTGTGTTACCTCTGTAAGTGTCTCGCTCGCTCGCCAATAAATTATTCTTACTCTCACAGCTTATGCTGATGTCATATGAAGCAGCCCCACCCCCCTTAAATTTTATCTTCCTGGTGATAACTTTAAAAATGTGGGAGATATAATGGGATGCAAAATAGTGTATTGTATGTATTCTAGACACCCTGGATGTTCAGGCTGGCACTCTTTCAGCTGTAACAGTTTTCGGAGCTCTTAGAGGTTTGTTTTTGTACAGTTCTGGAAGTTTAATACACTAGCTATTGCAAACAGGTAAAGAGTCATCAAATCTAAAAGTATGCACTGTGAAACTATATGCTCAAGATCTCATGGGTTAGAATCAAAAGCTTCATCAAATAAACTTGTGAGAGTGAAGAGTGAAGATTTTCCAACACTGCCTTAAGGCAGCCCTGAGAGCTCATACTCCCAATGCTATCACATCATCTATTCTATTATTTGACTTTCTTAAAATCTGATATTTCTCAAGAACAAATCATGATATTGAATTTTTGTTTGCTTGATTATTATTAATGCAATTTATTTATTTAATTTTATCTATTAAATTATTTATTTTGTATTTTTACCTGTGGGAAAAGGTGGTCAACCTAGTTGAAGGTAGGTATTATGTGTATGTATGTATGTGTTGCAGGACTTGAAACATTTAGTCAGCTTGTTTATCGCAATACTGACAATCAGGTAAAGAATAGAAAGCTGTATATAATCTGAACAGTTGGCATTTGACAGTAGTCATCATAATTTTATTTAGTTTCTCATAAACGATGTCTGCATCACAGATGCTCCTCGTTTCAAGTTCAGAGGCGCTATGATTGATACTTCCAATCACTTCCTTCCTCTCCAGGTCATTTTGGATCATTTGGTAAGTAGCACTTGATCAAAAATAAATATGCAACTTTTTATTTCTTGACAAATCAGCAGAAAAACAGAAAATTAATTTTATCTGTGAATTAATTTTTACGTGTGAATATTTTCCCGATTAATGAGATGGTCACCGTGTACGGTGTGGCTTGCATCTACGACCCTCTTTAGTGCACAGAATTTTCAGGCCGCAAATATTATCAATGTGCTACGATTATCCCATATTTTGATATATTTTTTTTTCCTTTCTAATGTTTTTTTTTTGTTGTTGTTGTTGTGTTTCCAGGATTCCATGTCGTACAACAAGCTGAATGTCCTCCATTGGCACATCGTGGATGATCCATCTTTCCCATACACCAGTGTGAAGTACCCTAACCTCACCAACGGGGTAAGTAGGTGGATCTATGTACGCACAAGCTAAGCAAGAATGTACAAAAAAAAGTTGTTCAATGAAGTACAGGAGCAAAAAAAAAAAAACTGGTGGGAGGAATCTACAGATTACTGCAGAATTATAGAGCAAAATAAATCGTGCTATTTTGCTACCAATGGTAACAAATTGGCGAGAATATTAAGGGGTGTGGCAGTCTGGAAAAAAAGAGGTTCAGATGAACTAAGTTATCAATCTATGCTCGGTTATGGGACGAGAAGTATTTCTCTTTCTTGCATGCTATTCAGTTCCTTTGTGCTTTTAATGATGATATTTATTGTCTAATCTCATTAAATGTGGAGGAAAATTAAAAGTGAAACTAACTTACATATCTTATTTTAAGAAGCCTTGTACTGCTCTGCTGTGACGATAGCCGGTGTACTGACTTGACTTAATGAGTCAGCTTCAACACAAATGTCGCGTGAGCTAGTAATCCTAACACACTACTGTCAGTTAACTCTATAGCTAGGGGTTATTTCATCTTTTCTTCTTCTGTGCCCCGATATTGTGTGTGTTGTTTTAGGTTTTCAAAATTTTCCTATTATCTACTTTTTTGTTAACAAGTAAATTATATAAATTTCACATATTTTATGACCCGTACCAGCATATATTATAATGTCTTTTCTGTTAAAAATTGTAACCTTTGATGTTACTACATTAAAAAAAAACCCAACTATGTCTTGAAGTATTAGACGTTTTAGCGTTGATGTTATGACTTTTGAAAAAAAAAACTTGAATTATATCACTTGGAGAAAAGCAAGTTAATTACTGCAGGAATCACTGGCATTATAGTATTAATACTGCATTTGTAGTTATGTGGATTGTCTCACTCAAAAGGGTCAAAGGAAAAACAACAACAATGATAATGTGCGTCATAAGAAAACTTTGTTGTCAAGGAATTGAAGCTAGGTGTCCTAACTTCGGCCACCATGTCTAACCTTGGAGCTACAATATCCATCTTCAAGGATTTGATGTTTTGTTGTTTGAATAGTGCCACTCACTACAGTCTCAGTACTCCACTGACCACCAATTTCATGTGTTGTCAGAATACGAGTGAAATGTCTGAGGCACGACAAGTTGGTTGGGGTACCTCAGAGGCCAGAGCATTGATGGCTAAGTGTCTTGAGTTCGCTTCCTTAGCAACAACAAGTTCTCTCCACTCTCCGTCATTGAATGAAATCATCCTCATTTTTTTTGTGAAGAATTATAACTTGGTAGTCTTGCAGTTGATGGTATTAATTTTGCTGTAGCCATGCTGGTTGCCAATCAAGAAGATAGAATGCTTTTCACATTGAAGAATTACCCGTGTCTTGAAGTCATATGTGTTGTAACTTCTCTTGACATTTTACAGCTTAATGACTTTGACTTGATGTCTAGTGGACAAGCAATAAATGATAGTTTTAGTTCTCATTGAGTTCAGTATCAAGCAATATAAAATACATAATAACTTATTAACCCTCAGCACGCATGCGTGAGAGGGTTAGAATAGTCATCTTGTCTGTTAGTCTGTCTGTCACATTCTTGATTTTGGAGATTATTGGCGAGCGAGCGTAGCGAGCGAGACACTTACAGGGGTAAACATGAAAAAATCGGGGATGTTTATTTATTTGTATATATGTTTGGACGTACGTATGTCATTTTGTACTTTGACCCTCGCGTTTTTGTGTTAGTTATGTCGTCAACCCTGTCCCAAATTACATTAAACAGAATCCTCTGGTTTATCGATCAGTACCCGTATCATACTAGAAATTGAATTGTTCACTGTTTTGAATTCTTTTGCGGGTGCAGTTCACACTTGAAAACTTAAGGGACTTCCATTTCTATTCGAGTTAGTGGCGGTGGTAAGTCAATGCGCTCTTTGTCATGGTTATAAGCTGTGCGCAACAGTATTTACTTGAAAATACATTGTCCACTAGACTACTGCGAAGGTAAGTCTGTGTAGGTGTATGTCCGTTACAACCACTACTTAGCTAAAGAATATCACAAAGAAAACTTTTAAATAACGTGAATTGTTTTGTTGTTGTTTTTTTCCTTCAATTCAAGCAGTTGCAGAGAGTTGTTACTATGGCACTGAAATCCCTTTACCCTGTATGCTAAATTTAAAAACTGGACCTTATTTTCAGTAGCTTCTGTGTTAGAAGTCAAAATCATTCATATAAAAATAGTATAGTCTTTAGGCTCGCTCGCCATTTGTGCTCAAGCACATCACTAGTAGACAATTAATAGTTGATGTGTGAACTTACTCAGAAGGAATATTTAAGACCTTTTATTGTGCTACTTTTTGAATTTCTGGCTGATTTTTGAGAAACACGAATCTCAGCTCCACATAGATACTAGCTTTTGTGGGTAGTGCCCCTTTTGTCATGTAATCACCTGAGCAAATCATTTCTTGCAGTATGCACTAGTTTTTTTATGTGCTGAGAAGTTAACTGAGTGATTGAAATGGTGTTTTGCATTGAAACTGTCGGTGATTGTCCCGTACATCTTCATGAAGACAGCATTTTCATCCACCATTTTCATTGCACAGACCTGATTGGTCTGAGAAATTATTTAATAGCTAGCTAGGGCATTGTTTTATTTGTGACTTGCCGAGCTATGCCAAACCAGCTTTGACACGTCACATTGTTGGTTGTTCATGTAAGTGTCTCTGACAGTTCACTGAATTTCTGGTCCATTACAACTGCTCACTAGTGACATCATGTAGCTCCACCTCTTGAGCCCACCCATTAAATACATGGCATATACGTACATGTGTATCCTCAGAGACTTGTGGCAGATTGTTATTGAGTATAAATAATTTCACAAATGACACATGTGTGAGTGTGTGTGTGTGTGTCCTTGTGTGATGTGGTTGGAGGGCCTGAGGTCCCTGAGTTTAATCCCACTCAGGCAATTTTCCATCTTGTTTTCCATCGGCCTCCTACCAGCCCCACCAGTCCACCCAGCTGTGATTGGGTGGGGACCTGGCATTTGCTGAGGTGCAAATTAAAGGCCTTTTCTCATGAAAAAGCAATGATCCAGTTGGAACTTTGGGTGCCCACACCACTTGCTGTGAGGAAAGTCCTGTTCTCCTGGAGTTCCTAGCCTGGCTCCAGGAGCTTTGCTTGCACGGCTCACAGTGCCTGCTTAGTGCACAGGCATCTGGCTCTGCCAGGGGCACATAACTGCTAGCAGTTGCAAGTGAATTTGTGTGTGTGTGTGTGTGTGTGTGTGTGTGTGTGTACAGCTACAGATAAGCCATACCAGTGTAGTGTGTGTGTGTGTGTGTGTGTGTGTGTGTGACTTTGTAGGCTTTTGACAGCAGTCATGTCTACAGCCAGGAAGATGTTGCTACAGTGATAGAGTATGCTCAGTTCAGGGGAATCAGAGTGATGGTGGAATTTGACACTCCAGTGAGAAGACTATACAGTAGTGAGATTGTGTGTTCTTATTTGTTTGAATGTTTGTTTGAGTGTTCTATGTTCTATGATTACTAATTATTTCGGTAAACTTGTTAATTATTACATTTATGCATTCATTTATTTACATTTAACTATTTTCATTTACATTTCATTCGGATGATTTATTCATACTTTTATCTCTCTCCCCTCCCTTCTTTTTCTTGACTATAGGCTCATGCATCCTCATGGAATGTTGGTCAGCCTGGATTACTGACAGAGTGCTACTCAAATGGAACACCAAATGGGTAAACATGCTACAACACCTAATGGAGTTTCAGTTTTTATTTGTTGTTAAAGCACACAGTTTTGATGCCATTACTCTCTCTCACTCACACACAAACACACACACACACACACGTGACAACTTCAGAGAGCATGGGCCCATCAATCCCATACTGGACAGTACATGGACTTTCTTAGAGAGTTTCTTGAAAGAAGTATTTCAAGTTTTTCCTGATGAATATTTCCATGTCGGTGGCGATGAAGTCGATTTCCCGTGTTGGCAAGTTTCACAAACTAGATACACTCTTGAAATTTCTTTCTCTTTACATTTCCTCTCTTTTCCTTCTTCTCAGGAGAAGCAATCCTTCCATCAGGAAGTGGATGAAGGAGCACAGACTCAGCAAGTACTACAAGTTGGAGGAATTTTATGAACAAAAGTAAATTCATAAATTGAATTGTGATAGAATTTATTGCTGTAGATTTTTTCCCCCGAAGGTTGCTTGATTTAGTCACTTCTCTTGGAAGACGACCAGTCGTGTGGCAGGACATGTTTGATGACAATGTGAAGGTCTGTGGGCACAGCTACACATGGTTGTTATTATTATTACTATTTACTATTACTATTACTATTACTACTACTATTATTATTACTACTATTATAATTATTAATTATTATTATTATTACTATTATTATAACTATTACTATTATTATTACTATGATTACTATTACTATTATTACTATAACTATTATTATTATAATTATTATTATTACTATTATTATAACTTAATTATTATTACTATTAGTATTACTATGATTACTGTTATTACTATTACTATTATTATAACTATTATTATTATTATCAGTATTTTTATTATTATTCACTTCATGTTGTCATCATTAATTAATTAATGTTTAGCTTCGACCTGATACCATTGTTAATGTATGGAAGAAACATTGGCAAGACGAAGTAGCCACCATCACGGCAGAGAACTTGACGGTGATCTTGGCCTCCTGTTGGTATCTTGATTTAATCAGCTATGGACCAGACTGGAAAAATGTGAGCTCAGCTCATGGCAAATTGAAATGATGTTTATAATGGCACCTCTTCTTCTTCTTCTTGTCCTCTAATGTCTCCTCCTAGTACTATAGCTGTGATCCTCACGATTTCAATGGTACATTTATAATTTGACATTCAATTATATGTTGTAATACAGTGTTGTTGTTTGTTGTTTTTGTTGTTGTTCCATTTGGAATCTGTGTAGGTACTGATGCCCAGAAGGACTTGGTGATAGGCGGTGAAGCTTGTCTATGGGCGGAGTTTGTGGATGCCACTAACTTCCTGTCACGATTTTGGCCTAGAGGATGTGCTGCGGCAGAGCGACTGTGGAGTCCAGCAGAGTTCACTATCCAGGCTGACACTGCACCTAGATTAAACCACATGAGGTGCAGGCTCGTCAGGTGAGTTGGAAGTCGAGGTGACTGTCAGAGCTTCTTCAAAAATATGTTATTTGCTGTTTATTATTATTGTTGTTGTTGTTGTTTTTGCTGTTGTTGTTGCTGCATTGTTTAGTCGTCAGATTCCAGCAGAGCCAATTGGACCGAGCTACTGCTCTCACGAGTGGAGATTGAAATAAGAATAAACAAATGGCTGATTAAATTTTTTACTTTGTGACATAACTATTTTTGTTAACACCTGATTACCACTTTTGTTGCTGTAGTTCATATATGCCACAGCACTCTTAAAATTCATTATCAAACTTATTATTATGGTTGATTGTTTTATTGTCCTCGTGTTTAATTAAAGCGTGTGACTACGCCCACTGCGGTCAAATTAATCCACAACTTTGTCCAACCGATTAAAGAATAAAGATGGTTGCTGGCGGTGCTTTCACAGCTCTGTTGCTCACCTCTGTCCTGGCGCTGCACGGCGCCTTTGCTGCCGTTGATGTCAACTCTCTCCTCTGGCCTATCCCCAAGCAAGTTACCGTCACTGACGACACGGTGAGAGCTCTGGACCCGGACAAGTTCCAATTCATGACAGACGTGAACAGCGCGATACTCAATGAAGCTTTCATACGTTACATGGGCGTCATCTTCAAGGCTCCTCTGGCATTCATACCTGACGGAGCTAGTGAGAATGTCAAGGTAGAGATGGCCATGCTGAATGTGAAGGTTACCAGTGGCGATGAAACGCTTGGAGAAGACACTGATGAGAGTTGTAAGTAAATTCATAAGTATGTGTGTGTGTGTGTGGCTGAGTATGGAGCCCCAGAGAAGACTACTTATTCTGCTGATGCAGTAGCTGAAGTGTTATTAGCGATTTTGCTTTCGTCTCAAGGTTGTATACTGATGGTAAGTATAATGCATGTCTGCAGCAACTACCTAGCTATTACAAAATCATCTTGGACCAAAAGAATAACTTATTGGCTATTTGATTCAGGCATCAATACAGCTCAAGCAATGAAAACGGTAGACATAAACGTAGTCTTCATACGAGAAGCTAAACGGGCCAGAGATGCTCACCGGTATATATTTTTAATTCCACTTCCTCCAGCACACTGTTAACTTCCCAGCATGAAGCAATACTAACACGGAATGCAAGAAATTATATGCTCATTTTGATTACGACGTGATGATAGGGGACGTTAATAAAAGGTCTTAAATCTTCGTTCTGAGTAAGCTCATACCTAAATCAGTGGTTAATTGTCAGTAATCTCCAAAATCAGAGAGTGACAGACAGACAAACAGGACTACTATAACCCTCTATAACCCTCGCACTGAGGGTTAATTACCAGCTGCCTCAGCAAGCTTTTAAATCTTTATCAATGAACTATGTGCATCATTGACAGCAGCATAGCATCCTATTCCAGTCTCAGTATAGTAGCGCTGAGAGTTTGCACCATTAGTGCTTCATTATTATAGAAGTGTAAAATAAAAATATAGTAATTAGAGTTAGTATATCCAGAATATTGTCTCTTCCACAGATGTGCTGGACAATAAGGCTGGAACTCTGACAGGTGCCACGGTTTATGGAGCTTTAAGAGGTAAGATCAATGGGTAAGGTAAGTCCAGATGCTGGATCAGTCTGATGTTAGAAGGCTGGGTAAGGTTGAGCTGGCGAGGTGTTCATTGTTTTAAAAAAAAACGATTTGAAAAAGGTCAGTATTTTTATTTTATTTATTTGAAGGATTGGAGACTTTTAGTCAGCTTGTCTATCGCAACATGGATGAACAGGTAATGCAGTCATGGATAAGTTAAATCTGTCATTAGTTTGTCTGTTGTATAAATAGTTCCTGATCAATGATGTCACTGTGAATGACGCTCCTCGCTTCAAATTCAGAGCCACCATGATCGACACCTCCAGGCACTTCCTTCCTGTTCAGACCATTTTTGATCACTTGGTAAGGGGTCATCCAATAGCCCTTTTGCACAATTTAGTGTAGTGGGTGTGGAAAAGGTGGGAGTATGGAGTCCAAATAAAATGTTCATAAGTTCTTGTAATGTTCTGTTAAAACTTCACCAGACGATTGTGACGATCGTGGCAGCCTGGACGAAGCATAAAAGTCCCTCATTATCATCAAGCACAACAAGTGCACCATGCTTTTTTACCAGACCTATTCATGCTAGCGGTTTGGCAAAGGGTTCGCTACACAAGGAGTGTTGCCTTTGTAGTGCGAAGATACCAACTGGTGTTGTTCAAACAAGCTAGCCCGCTACAAATAGGTTTTTTGTTGTGATATTATATTTATAGTTACTTATCGAGATAAGCATTAAAATGCTTTTTTTTAATTTTTTTATATGGATGCGCAACCCCTTTTTTCGCCTGCGACACTAATTACGTAAGTTGGTGAAGTGCCATGATAAAATAAAGAACTGGATCTGCCTAACCAGCAGACCCAACAGCACTATTTATCTTCGTTGTCATTGAATGTGTAAGTCAAGTTAGCACATTTCAATTTCAAACCAAACTAGCTCATTCGCCATTTGTGCTGAAGCACATCATATTCTATATAATATACAATACATATACATATATACGTAACTATTCACACACCCACTCGCCAAATTAACTTTCTGATCGAGGAAATGTGGTGTTTGTCTACACTTACATGCCTTGATTTCAGAGCGTGCATGTACATGTGTATGTGTTGCTAGGATGCCATGTCCTACAGCAAGTTCAACGTCCTCCACTGGCACATCGTGGACGATCAGTCCTTCCCCTACACCAGTGTCAAGTATCCGAACCTGACGACTGGGGTGAGTGAGAGAGGGAGCTGGGGCAAGTGAGTGAGAGAGGGAGCTGGGGCAAGTGAGGGAGAGAGGGAGCTGGGGCAAGTGAGTGAGAGAGGGAGCTGGGGCAAGTGAGGGAGAGAGGGAGCTGGGCAAGTGAGTGAGAGAGGGAGCTGGGCAAGTGAGGGAGAGAGGGAGATGGGGCAAGTGAGTGAGAGAGGGAGCTGGGGCAAGAGAGGGAGCTGGGGCAAGTGAGGGAGAGAGGGAGCTGGGCAGTGAGGGAGAGAGGGAGCTGGGCGAGAGAGGGAGCTGGGGCAAGTGAGTGGAGAGGGCGCTGGGGCAGTGAGTGAGAGAGGGAGTGGGCAAGTGAGGGAGCGGAGAGGGAGCTGGGGCAGTGAGGAGAGAGGGAGCTGGGGCAAGTGAGTGAGAGAGGGGATGGGGTGGAGTGAGAGAGAGAGGGAGCTGGGGCAAGTGAGTGAGAGAGGGGGCAAGTGAGTTGAAGTGAGAGAGGAGATGGGCAAGTGAGTGAGAGAGGGAGATGGGGCAAGTGAGTGAGAGAGGGAGATGGGGCAAGCGAGGGAGAGAGGGAGCTGGGCAAGTGAGGGAGAGAGGGAGATGGGGCAAGTGAGGGAGAGAGGGAGCTGGGGCAAGTGAGTGAGAGAGGGAGCTGGAGCAAGTGAGTGAGAGAGGGAGATGGGGCAAGTGAGTGAGAGAGGGAGATGGGGCAAGCGAGGGAGCTGGGCAAGTGAGGGAGAGAGGGAGATGGGGCAAGTGAGGGAGAGAGGGAGCTGGGGGAGTGAGAGAGGGAGCTGTGGCAAGTGAGTGAGGGAGCTGTGGCAAGTGAGTGAGAGAGGGAGCTGTGGCAAGTGAGTGAGAGAGGGAGCTGTGGCAAGTGAGTGAGAGAGGGAGCTGGGGCAAGTGAGTGAGAGAGGGAGCTGTGGCAAGTGAGTGAGAGAGGGAGCTGTGGCAAGTGAGGGAGAGAGGGAGCTGTGGCAAGTGAGTGAGAGAGGGAGCTGGGCAAGTGAGGGAGAGAGTGTGGACAGTTAAGACAATACAATTAATATTTGTAGCTCTATCTATACCAAAGCTAATATTGTGTGAGAGTTTGATAGCATTACAAAATTCCTTATGCATTACTGCTGAAAATAATTAAAGCAATTGGTTAACGTAATGTACAGTGATTCTATATGTATACACACATATGCACTAACACACACACACTAACACACACACATACACACACAGGCCTATGACAGGGAGCATACCTACAGCCAGGATGAGATAGCGAAGGTTATACAGTTTGCCAAGGACAGAGGAATCAGAGTCATCATTGAGTTTGACACTCCTGTAAGTTCAGCAAGATGGCTTCTGGTTAGGATGTGATGTATGTCCATGACTGTTCTTCGTGCAGGGACACACCCAGTCCTGGGGGATTGGTCAGCCTGGGCTTTTGACAGAATGCTACAGTAATGGCAAACCTAATGGGTAAGGGGTGAGCTGTGGTTAGTCAATAATGGGTAAGGGGTGAGCTGTGGTTAGTCAATAGTTCACTTATGTAGTGTATTCTTATAAGTTTACACTGTCAGTTGCACAATCACACACACACCTCTAACTCCAGTCTATACTGTGTATGAGTTCCAATTGCTTAAAAGCAAAGCCAGCCACTTTGCCTGCATTAATGTTTATACATTTGATAGTTGTATTTGTATTTTTCTCTAAGTCTGATGCTTGTGTGTGTGTGTGTGTGTGTGTGTGTGTGTGCAGTAATTATGGTCCCATTAACCCGATCCTTGATTCCACGTGGACATTCTTGAAGAACCTATTTGGAGAGCTGGCCACAGTTTTCCCTGATCAATACTTCCACCTTGGTGGAGATGAAGTCAGTTTCTCTTGCTGGTGAGCTGAAGTTTGCAGGACATTGTTCAGTGAGTGAGTCACTTTATGTTGGGCCATATTAATGCAGGCAGAGTAACCCTGACTTACAGCAGTGGATGAAGCAGAAAAACCTTACCGACTATTCAAAACTGGAGCAATACTATGAGCAAACGTGTGTATGGCTTCAGGCCATTAATTATTGCTTTAGGCCATAAGTTATTGCTTTTAAACTGAAAAAAAAATGCCCTTTCTTTTAGGTTGCTGGATTTAGTGGCTTCATTGGGAAAGAAGTACATTGTCTGGCAAGAGATTTTTGACAACAATGTTCAAGTAAGTGTAGCGTAAAATGTATCCTCAGTTAACCTGAATTCTCTGTTCCTCCATTTCTTCTTCTGTCAGGTCAAACCTGACACTGTGATGAATGTTTGGAAGGGAGGCTGGGAGGAAGAACTGGCAAAGATTACTGGTGCCAACTTGCACGCCATTATGTCTACTTGCTGGTACCTCAACTACATCAGTTATGGAGCTGACTGGACCAAAGCAAGTTCCTTTTCTTTTCTATTCTTTATGTTTCGAATTATTATATATTGTTTTCTTTGCTTGTGTAGTATTATGCCTGTGACCCTCAAGCATTCAATGGTAAGAATTATGGTGTATTATGCACGAACACTCAGTAAACTGGTACTGTGGCCACTTATCCACTTTCTTTGGCAGCAATGACTTTATGTAAGACACTTCTTTAAAAAACAAACAACTGAATATACACTAGTGATATGCTTAAACAAATGGCGAGCGAGCCTAAAGCTACACTATTTTTTAAAAAAAAAAGGTCGAGTTTTTAAATTATGTATAAACGGCAAAGGGGATTCAATGCCATGATAACAACTCCCCGCAACTGTTTGAATTGATAAAAAACAAAACAAAAACCAAGTCACGTTATTTAAACGTTTTCTTTGTCATATTCTTATTAATAGTTGTACTGCACAATACTTCCACGCAACTGAACACACCCACACAAGACTTACCTTTGTGGTAACTCTAGTGGACAATGTATTTTCAAGTAAATGCCGTTATGTGGGGCTTATAACTATGACAAAAGGTGTATTAACTTACCACCGCCACTATCTCAAATAGAAATGGAACTCCAGTAAGTTTTTAAGTTTAACTGCACTCGCAAAAGAATTCAAAACGGTAAACAATTCAATTTTTAGGACTATATGGGTAATGGTCAATAAACCGGAGGATTTGTTTAGTGAAGTTTGGGATGGGGTCGATCGCCAAACTAACACAAAAATACCAGGGTCAAAGTACAAAAATGGCATATGTACGTCCAAACATATATAATATAAACAAATATCCCCGATTTTCAATTGTGTTGCCCCTGATAATGTCTCGCTCGCCAATTATCAAGTGTTACAGATATTTGTACCATGGTACATTCAAACTGTCCAATCAGATTGCTCAATTCGAGGTGAATATATTTCATACCCACCTCCTAGGAGATGAATAAATAAACTGTCCAATCAAAATTAGTTTTATACGTTTCCTATAGCCCTAGAGCCACGGCACAAGTCAGTTGCACCCTCCGTTCGGTTGGTACAGGATTTACACAACTGAGGTCCAACCTATATTTTACCATAGTTGCTGTGGTAACAGCCATGGATTGAAGATGCTATTCCCCTGTATTACTGTATTATTCCCCTCCAATTGTCTGCGGGGGGGGGGGGGGATTGTATCACGCTGAGTGTTTAAATTGCATGCAGAAGAATGTTGTTGTTTTTTTAACAAAATAAAGAGAGATGTACAAATAATTATAGTATAAAGTGAAGTATCATGGTTCTTTTGGTACAAAACTTCGTTATCTCGTGTTAATTCTGAGACTGGACATGGTTTAACCATAGTTACCATTTTGAACAGTATAAAAGAAGAGAGGATGTCGTGTTTTGTGGGGAAATAATAATAATATGTCCAGTTAATGCAGCGAAGGTCACTCCAAAACACAGACATTTCGTTACATTTCTTCTGCCTTCAAACAAAACTATGGAGTGATGATATCCAGTGTGACAAGACAAGACTTTATACCTACTACACAATCCATGCTAAACTTCTAGACAAGAGTACGCCTAGCCTATATCAGGCACATTCTGAATGCATTGATTTGAACCAGCTGGATTAGTAGCACACTGCATCATCTCTTTTACCACCTCCGCCTAATCTCTTCACTCCTCCTCCCTCACGTATGTTTCTGTTCTCCCAGGTACCGATGCCCAGAAGGCGCTGGTGATTGGAGGGGAGACGTGCATGTGGGGAGAGTATGTGGATGCCACCAACTTCCTGTCCAGGTTCTGGCCACGGGCATGTGCAGTGTCTGAGAGATTGTGGAGCCCGGCCGAGAACAATAACACCAACACTGCTAAACCCCGGTTGCACAACATGAGGTGTCGACTCGTGAGGTAAGGGGTGTGGTTAGGCCATTACACTGCACTAATGTTATAAAATGTCTCGTCTTTCTAGTCGCCAGATACCGGCTGAGCCATTGGGACCGAGCTACTGCTCGTACGAGTGGTCCGGAACTGAAGACTAAGACATACATGACCTTCCTGTTGTTGTTGTCTGTATTTGTTTGTTGTTTATTTACATTTTAGAGTTAATACCATTTTGAGTTTTTACTTATTACGTAATTTTTTAATTGCTATAAGTAGGTACAATGATAATCAAAAATAATGTTGCGTCTTTGACAGTGACTTTTGACATGCTTCCATTTTTTGAAAGTTTTTCCATTGAGGGGTTGAGAACTGTTTCTGAGGCTTGTAGAGAAATAAACTAAAATAAAAAAATTAAGTATAAATAAAATTATAGGAAGAACAAACGACAACAACCAATAAAAATAATAACAAATGCCAATAATAATAAATAGAGGCAGGTGAATTAGATAAAAATCTACAGATTATTTTTTACCACTAAATCACGAATGGGTAAAAAAAAATAATTAATGACTAGAAAACAATCAAATAAAAGATTTCAAACTCCTTTCTCCAAGTCACTAATCAACAGAGTCTAAACATTAATTTGAAATTATATAATATTTTATGATCATCATTGTACTGCAGTTACAACATGGAATGATACAGAAAAGCAACATGTAATAGTCCTGTTCTGCACCTCTCTGAAATGTCTTGGTGGTGCAAGTAGTGATGGACAGTGTTGTTTTGTCTGCTCTCTAGTCATGAGTTCGTGACCCGGTCACTGTTCAGAGGTCTTTAGTAGTTAGCTTTATACTTGCATTATTTTGGACTATGCTAAATGATTAATATAAAATTAATCTTCATTGAATAGTTGACTAAAATACAGTAATACAGTGGAACTTAGTAAACACTATTTTCTGAAAGCCTGGTCCCAAATTGCTCTCAGGTGGGAGGTTCTACTCTAAGTGGCTTGATAGGTGCCTTCAGATGTTCATATATATATATATATATATATATATAATATATATATACCCTACTATACGGAGACTGTCAAGTTTCACCACAGCTGTTTCACTCAAATCAGATGTGTGCAAAAAGCTATTATTATTTTTAAATAGAATAAAAAGAGATTGAAACAAGACGGGCGTTAAAAACTGTGTATCAGTCACAAACTAAACACATAGGGTGAGAGAGAAAGTGCTAATGGAATCAGTAATAGTGACATGAATATATTATGGGAACACAAATGAATGAGTGTATCATATTATAAAAACAAACATGTACAATTTCAGCTACTACAAAAGTTCCTGCTCACACACCAGACACGTGCAGCAGAGCGAATGCGTCGCTATTAGTAACATCAGTGCAATAGTGCCAGAAAGATAGTGACAGCAAAGAGGATGAAGGAGAAGACGGGGCTCACCGCAGCTGGGGCACCATTCTTGTTGGTAGGTTTAGCAGTTGTAGGAATGTTTGGAGTACCTATGTAATACATGCACACACCATAAGGTAATTCATAAAAAGGATGACACGCCTCCCCCCCCCCTCCCCCAACATCCAACTTGTTGCTGATTTTACATTTGGAACCTCAAAAAGGCACAAGACCTGTGTTACCCTAAATTACAAACACAGTTAGCGAGACTGATACAAATCAGAAACATTACCTCATAATTCTTATAAAAACCAATACTAAAACACAAATTAATCATTAGCTATTTATTGTAAGGATCCACTCTAACTCTATCATCTAATATTCTTATTATTCAGCGAGTGAGCGAAGCTGACTATCAGTCGTGTTCAATTGAGATTTCAGATATATATATATATGTAGGTATGTATACGTATGTCAAAATATTTCGCCCGCGCTTCTAATTACGTAAGTTAGGTAAAGCGTTCACAGTTCCAGTATTTTTCAATTAACGAGCATGGAGAATCCTGCTGCACTGCCTTACGCAACTTTGTTTTAACCAAAAAGTTTATAGCTACTCTCTTCTTGGCGAAAGACTGAATGGCAAATTGTCAAGCTGCGCTTCTTTGCCACTGCTTTCGAAGTGTATTCAGGTAATTCTGTTATTGTTAACTCTTCATGCCTAATCATTGCTATTATTTAGCGATTTCCTTCACAAATCATCTTTACCTATACTCATATATTTACTCGCTCGCCATGCATTTGCGCTATTCGAGCGCACCACTAGTTACTATTAATTATTAAAAGGGACTCCATGACTCAAGAAGAAAGAGCTGAAGAAAGGAGAGGTGGGGGATAAGAAAAGCTCAGCTAGTTCAGGAAAAAGAGAGCAGGAGAGAGAAACGAATGTAACCTTAACATTGGTAGAGAATGATAACTGAGCAAGATAGCATGTGCTACTGCATTCTTACTTTGTAATACGTCAAGCGCCACTATGTGGCAGGGTACTTGCTAGTTACTATTATTATTACTACTATTATTTTGACCTTCGTTCATCAAGGCAATAAAGGTCCTTGCCTATAGCTCGTGTACAATCACCTAGGTAAGACGTGCATATGCACACACACACACACACACATTGGCCACACCCACCTGTGATATTGAATGGCATGCTGGAAGTAGTCATCGCCTGGTTGTCCACTGTGAAGGAGGCGTGACAGTGGTGTTCTCCTTGGAGGTTATTGGTCACATCCAAGTTGAACTGAGGGTCTTGTGATGACCCGGAGACCGTAAGATTCGTACTCAGCATACCTGTCCCATTCCGCACACCCACCGTGACAGCTGACAGACACGTCTGGACAAGACACAGGACAGGTAAAGTCCCACCAACATTGTGGTCGCTGATATCGTACTCATTGTTGCCTGCCAACAAGGTGACTGCATCTGTGTTGAATAAGAAAACAACAACAACAACAACAACAAACATTTCCAATCTATTACTCAACCAACTGGAATTTATTAATTATCCTTTATAAACGAACAAGAGCACCTCCAGTTAATGCAAAAAACTGCCTTTTTAAACGCCCTTCTTGGCTAAAAATTTTTGAAAATCTGTAACAAGAACTTTTTTTAACCGAGTAGAATTATAACAACCTTGCCAGACATAGTATTAATATTGTCTCTATAAGAATGCCCTAGTTTTAATGTGACACACACTGTGGATATATTCTGAGAGCATGTTAGACTTCCTTCCAGTCATTACGGAAAAAGTTTTAAGAAACTTTCAAAAAACTTAAGTACGTGAGAGGATATTATTATTTCAGAAATGGGAAGACTTTCACTCACCATCACCAATTCTAAGTAAGTTATCATAAAACATCAGACACTCAGCGGAACAATAAATATTAATTACAACCCTGCCCTTCTCACTGTGCCCATGAAACTCATACTTACTTACCGGTAACAGTCAGCCGGATGGTCCTTGTGACTTGCCCTATGGTGCAGGTGTAGGCTCCAGCATTGCGCAAGGAGATAGGATTGAAAATGAGCATACCAGTCACTGGGCCCGGATCTGTGACCACTGGGTTCTTGAAGAGAAGAGAATAAGAAAGTAAAAAAGTGTCCAGTAAATGAGATATAATTATGTACAGTCATTTCTCCTTGCCACCTTTAAAAACTTAACCAATTTAGCTCTATGGGTGCCTTACTATGACTTGGATGGTGCTCTTGGACGCTATGGGTGCTCTGTCACCAAACACTCTCCACACAGGAACAGTGCCATTACCGATGCATGTCAGATGTACGACACACCCCTCCTGTATCTCCGTGGCCCTTTGGTTATTAACCTTTGATGTCACTACAGAACAAACACACACACAAACAAACACCAACTACATTCACAATGAAATGTTTGACTGATGTTTGCCCTGTAAGTGTTGAACCAATCTCCCGCCACACTTCCTCTAGAAGGAAGTGTTTCTATAGAGCCACTAGTCTGCTCTTGTCCTGAGAAATTCAACACAGGTGAGCAGCACGAGCAAGCATGTGTTAGGTGGGAGTGTATGCAGTATATTGTAATGTGGATGTGCAGTGTGTATGTGAGTGTGTGTGTGTATGTGTGTGTACACGTGTGGAAGACAGTATTGAGAACAGTGGTAGCAGTACAGCTACAGATAAGCCACACCAGTATGTAGTGTGTGTGAGAGAGCACTCAGAAAGCAGAAAGCAAGACATGCAGACACATGTGTCACCACTCGTCAGAAACATTAATTAGTCTGTCACTTGTGGGAGAGAAGCATCATCTGATGGGTGGCTTCCTTTAAAAAAAAAAGAAGGGGGGAGGGGGGAGAAGATACCATGATTAGAAGCTTTCTCAATATTATGTAGCTAAATAGTACAAGTTGTACAAGTTCAGAGGTCAACAGGCTCTGGACCACACTGTTGTAGCTGGAGGAATTATAATTATTTTGTTCCAATGCACTTCATAACCTACACAAGTGGACAGCAGCCCAAATCAACCATTCAGAAAAACACCTGGAGAGGAGGGAAGGGCAAATGCCTAGCAACACTAGAATCTGGCATTTATGTACTTCAGATAGGGAGCCTTCATAAACTAAATAACTTGACCATATTATTACCAACACAACAATACATACTCTGAACTGCAAAACTTTGTATCATATCTGACATTCTCTGGTTGTGTCAACCGAAGCATGAGGTGTTAAAGGACAGTTAAACCCACAATGACGAGGACATGTGCCCACACTCATGCCAAGTCATCAACATGAGTAGAAACACTTGCCATGTCAGGAAATCTGAGGCCAAGCTTCAACAACATAGGGCAGTCCAGATATCCTGGGGATTCCCTATCCTATGACTTATAGGTATGATGAATGGACAAATCCAGAAACTAAATTGGGTCAGTAAAAGGAACAAAAGGAATGTGCAACCCAACCCAACCCAACAGTTGGTTCTGACAAATTTCCTAAAACGATTGCTTTAATCCCAATAATTCTATTGACCGGGTGGCCATAAGATGTACATGAACAACTTACGTGAAGTCACGACTGCTTCTGACCAGTTGAAGAGACAAAACAGAAGGACACACAATCTGAACAGGTCCCCACGGCCTGCCATTTTCATCATCAAACTGGCAAACGAAAAATATAAAGCATAATTTAGAAACGGTGGTTTGTGCTCAACGATTTCTACGTAGGGTGTGTGTGTATGTATGTGTGTGATAAACAGAATAGTGTCATGTAAAGTGATGACTTCTCCCAGACAATTCACACCTTACTGCTATGTTTTCACCACCTCACACTCTCTCCTACCGTCCAAGTTATTAGCTTAGATATGACACTAATGTTGTATTCAGCACTGGTCATAAAAATAAGTTTCAACCCTGCTATAGTTTTATGCCATAACTTAGTCATTTCAACATGTTAGTTTCTCGAAGACATGTTTCGCGTCACTATAAACTATCATTTACACACGGATGATGGCCACTGTAAGATGGATGATGGCCACTGTAAGATGGATGAAACGTTTGAGAATACCAACATATATTCAAAATAGCAGCCATACGCACACCAGCTTACCTCGAGACACTCGGTATTCCACACTATCGTGACTCGGTGCGTTTTGCGCTACCAGTAACTAAAACTTAACACTAGTAACCACTACACACACAATCTGACCAAGCTGGAAAACTCAGCAAAACATCCGCACGCCACACCCACTTACGCTGGTAAAGGGTTGTCTCGGCAGAAATGCCAAAACACAAACTCCAGGTTCACACACAAACAACACAATAAGCTTCACACAATAAAAATACATCTTGTGCTTAAAGATTTGTGGGAATGATACAAAACTATTAAAAAAATGGAGCATGGAAAAAACCTGTCATGAATTCATAAAGAGCAAATGTAGATAGATATAATTATTTCCACTTCAAAAGTGCACTTCCATAACCTAAAATACAACAACAACAACAACAGAAAATAAAAAAGCAAATTAAATAACTTTAAGGTTGTAATGCAACTAAATTGGCCTTCCAGCAAAAAAAATCTCAAGATCTTGACAAGATTATTGGTTCCATAATCTTAGTAATTCAGCTAAGATTAATGGTTGACAGCTACATACCACTTCTAGACAGAATAAAAGCTCTTCCAATAAATTAAATAAGCAATATTGTAATCTTATGTAACCTAACTACTGGGAGGCTTGCTTGCCATTTGTGCTATAGCTAGTAGTTACGAATGAATACTAATTCTTCATTTCAAGTCTATAATCCTCATCTGCATACTGAGCTATGCACTGTGTTTATTACTGTCACATACAAGTAGTGTATTATAACTATTACTACTGTCATCATTTCATTAGTGTTGATAAGGAGGACTTTAGCACGAAGTGGAAACATCGGGTCAAGTCTTAATTATATACTGTATATATATTGGCTGTTATAACAAAGGAAATCTGCTATTATATTATTATTATTATTATTATTAATTCAGCCGAGATGACTGGATTATCATTACTATTGATATGCTACAGACTCCATTTTGTATTTCAACTCATGACTCATTAGCTTGGCAGTTCTTTATACTTCACCTTTACAGTCTGTGGAATAATTGACGTTTAACAACATTGTCAGCCTCACTCATGGCCTGACAGACATAGTCTCCAGCCTCCATCTGGTCTTCTGACAGGTGCCCCACCCACCCCTTCTCTGCCGGATTTGTGGTGCTGTCTAGAAGTTTTGTGCCTTTGAAAAACTGAATTACCACGTCTGTCAGGCAAGTCTCAACAGTGCAATCTACTGGACCGGTCGAGTTGGAGACATTCATTTGTATTTTACCTTCACACAACACAAGAGGAACACAAACAACAACAACAACCAAAATTAATAATAATAAAATATTATTATTATTATTTAGTTCCATATACTTTGTATTTCACTAGTCCATATACGAAGTACATGGAACTAATGTCTATACCTAGTCACAGAAGAATTTTCAAATTATTATTATTATTATTATTTGATGAGCGGAGACACTATACAGGGGTACGGAATCAGGGACATTTGTTTGTTTATATATGTTTGGACGTACGTACATCATCACATTTGTGTGTTTGCTTGGAGGCCAACCCCGTCTCCATACTCCACTAAACGGAATCCTTTGGTGTATCGATCTTTATGTGTATCATCAATTGTTTACCTATTTGAATTAGGTTGTGTCTGACATATCTGATTTTGTGCGGATGCAGTAATGTCTTACAAACTTAGGAGTTCATTCTTATTTCAATTAGAGACGGTTGTAAGTTATTTTGGTTAATGCGCTGTTTGTCATAGTTTTAGCTCTATGCAACAGTATTGTTCTTACTTGAAAATCCATTGTCCAATAGTCAAGTCACAAAGTAAATCTTGTGTTGATATATCCAGTGAACAAGTGTGTGTGAAAGTGTAGAGTGCTACAGCTACTGCTTAGCTAAAGAATAGCACAACTACCAACTAAACACATTAGCTTCCTTTACACAGCTTTTTCAGTTACTGCTGTAGTAAGCATGTCACCATTTAGAGTAATACTATAAACTGTGCAGTAATTCCTTAGAAGTGCTTGTTTTTTTTTGTTGTTGTTTTTTTCTTTTTTTTTTCCAAGTCAAATATTTGTGGCGAGTGGTTAATTATGGCATTGAAATGACCTTACTGTATATGTCATTTAAAAAACTCGGCCGTTTTTTTTAAGTAGCTAAAGTGCCTTTTTGTCAGGAACACAGGTCATCTATATGAAGCTATCACTACTATAATCAATGGCTACATAACTACTTATAGTTAATTTTAGGACTGAATAGACTGAATGATGCCTTTTAGATAGAAGTGGTGCCTTTCTTTAGCAGACTAATACCATAGTTGTCTTGGACACTCATGGATTAAAAATGTTTTCCCCTGTATTATCCCCTCCAAGCGCCTGCAAAAAGAAATATTTTTGCACCACAAAGAGTGTTTAAATTGTATGCAGATTTTTTTTTGTTGACAAAATAAAGTAAGGTGCACAAACAATTATGGTATAAATATCATGTTGTTTTTTTAGATATAAAAAAAAATCTATAATTTTAAATTACTTATTTACGTGTACAACGCTTTATTTGCAATTACTTTATCCCTGCGTCTAAAGAAGACTGACACGGAGAATTATTCATTGGAGTGTAACATCTTGTCTTGTGAACTCACTGGATATCATTGTCCAATCACTACTGTTTTTGCTTGAAGGCGGCAGAAAGGGAATGAAATGTACTTCTTTTTGTGAGTGACCCTCGCTGCATTAACAAGACATACTTTCCCCCCTCAAAACAACAATCTCCTTTCTTTCTATTTGATACTTTACACTATTTGAAATGGTAAAAAACCATACAACTCTCAGAATTATCGCTAGATAACCACCCTCTCACTGGATCGGGATGGTTATATGCAACAATTCCTCGAACATGTGGCTTAACTATTACTTGTAGGACACCATGCTGTGCTGCACACAGTTGTTGATAAAGTAAACAAAAGTTCAAATGCTTAGGTCAGCCCCAAGGCTAGGTTGAAAGTCTTTACTGTCAAAGTTTAGGCTATCACATGTACTACTATGTGACATGTCTATGTTCCTATATATTCTTAATTATGAGATGTCTCAATCACCCGAGGCGGAAAAGCTCATGGGAGAGGGATGTTAACTAGTGATATGTTTCCATTGCTCAAACTATATTGGTACCTGACAAGAATAGCCAATAAATTATTCTTTTGGTCTATTTTTTCAAAAAAAAAAAAAAAAAAAAAAATTCTTCTGTGTTATGTAATTTATACACTTTTTTGTGGTACAAAATTTTGTTTTGTCGACAGGAGATTTCAGTAGGGTGATCTCATGGTTTGAGTGTGATATCACTTTTCTAAGGCTTTCATCACATGGAAGTTACTAAGCAAATGGTATAAATAATACTTATTACATGAGTTGAGTGTGATATGGCAAAACATTTCACGGAGCAGGCTAGTTTATTGAGTATATCCGAGGGTAATGAGCGTGCTCAATACAGAATGAGATCTAAGTATAGGTTACACCACTTGTGGAGGTCAGTAGGGGATTTACATAACTGAGGGCCAAAGGTCTCAGGATGTTGTAAACCCCATACTAGCTGAGGAAATGACTTGTGCCATGGCTTGAGGCTGTTGGAGATGCATAATAACTCATTCAATTGGACAGTTCACTTATTCACCTCAAAAGGTGGGTATGAAATATATTCACCCGGAATGTACCACGGTATATATATATAATATAATGAAGTTTAATGGCACATTAAACGGGGTTAACAGAATACCTAGGCCGCAGACGGTAAAGGGTCACCCGTTAGCGCACGCTCAGAAGGCGCGGATCCGCATGTCAAGCGTCAGTCAGCGATTGGTATTAGCAACAGCCATTTGTGAGCCAAACTGAAGGCAAGTATCTGTAACGATTTCCCACCCAACCCAGCCCCATAGTGAGGGTAAAGTTAAAAAAAAAAAAAAAATAATAATAATAGTAATAATAATAACAATGATAATAATAATAATAAAAATAAGGGGAACAACAACAACAAGAGTAGCGGAGATGATGGGAGTGGGATAACGAGAGCCTAGGGCTATCTAGGACTACAGATCTCGACCACCGAGAATTCGGTGTGAAGAGAGCGGGGTTACGGGTGTAAACCGCACTACACAGGTGCTAAGTAGTGCGAACTACCACAAAAGCCCAATCAATTGGGTGTAAACAGCAAGTGACCCCGCCCTCACAGGCAAACTGTAAATACTACACTCTATGTATGATGTTAATTAAAAATAAATAATTAATATTTAATATATATATAATTATATATATATATATTATTATGCTCAACAGGGGTAGAGCAGCTGCTAAAATATCAGCTGGGGGTGTGGGTAGCCCCTACAAACAACTTTACCAGTGAGTTACCCTCCTCTAGTACTAACTAACGCCAGTGAAGATATCAAGTGTGGAATAAACCACTTATTATACTTGTCAGGGTAATATGGCTAGGCTAGATATTTCCTCTCAGGGCTTTAAATTAGCCTGCTCATGAAATATTTCGCCATATAATATATACATCACTGGCTGATTTATATACCACTGATGATGTATTGTATTGCTTTGCTTGCTAAGTACAGTGTGATATTATATTAGTTAAGAGCTGATGGTTTCACCTAGTAGGTGTGATTATACAGTTAACAATTATATATACCGGATTGTCAATGCAAAAAAAAAAAAAATCATCAGAATCTTTGACAACTAAACTTCATGTTTTGAGTTAAACAAATTTTCCAATAGCTTCAAAATTCAATGTGAAACAAAACCACAGCCTCAATGCCATTTAAAAATGCTATACACCAGAAAGCTGGAAGGAAAAAAATGAGAACTTTTCCTTCCTATCCTGTATTGTCACCATCACCATTGTCATCATTTTCTACTTTCTCTCATGAAAGCTCAAAGTCAAAAACATGACATCTATCCTTGCATTCATACCCTGAGCAAGTCTGTGATTGTGGTTTCCAGTGACCACCCTATTGTTTCAATTTCCAGATTTCGTTAGGTTGCTTTACCAGATCTTACTGGTACAAAGTCGCCCAAAATTATGTTATATATTCTGATGGAACTTTACCTGTGCTTGCTAATCAGTTTATTTTTTTATATTACATGTTTGTGCAATGAGGAACACAATAAAGCTTTTTTTAATAGCTACCTGGAAGTTTGTATAATATTAATGTCATTGTCGGCTATCTGTGAATCATAATTTAACACAACACACACCTGCTCATCCACCCTCACCTATCTGGCCACACCCACTCACCAATCATCAACATTCATCCCCCCCTTCTCCACACACACACACACACACACACACACACACACACATACCTGGCTTTACAACCAAATCTATCTGAAGTTCTCCTTCTGGAGCACGACAAATGTAACGACCTCTGTCTTCAAACTTTACCGATTCAATTATGACAGAACTGTAGAAGATACCATTCTCCTGGCAAAAACATTAACAGATAAAGTAAATTCTACTATAACAAACAAACAAACAAAACAGACCTCAAAGGTGGTCACTGAAGATATTTCAATTACATCTCCATGTTTCTCCCATTCAACTTGTCCACCCTGACCAAGCAAGCAAGTCAGCACTAGTCTGCATCCTTCCCTTGCATTTATTACGTTGTTTGCTTTAGTCAGTGTAATAGTTTCTGCCAAATAATACATTGCATGATTATACATTAGGTAGCATTGAGTGAGTGTCAAGTTATGGACATCATCGATAAGTGATTCTACACATACACAGCTTGACCATAGACAGTGACAAGCTACAGTCTCTTCTAAGGCATGTATGTATGTATGTATGTATGTATGCATGTATGTATGTACTATTATACATTGAATATATTCCTTGAGTATTTCCTCATCATGCAAGCATTCAATTTTCCCATATCGAACACTCTAATACATCCATGCATAATTCTGGACAACTGAACTTTTTTAAGTATGGCTGAGTTACCTTTGAACATTTAGCAAAAATATCCAATGTATAATAAATATTAGTTGTACAATAAATGGTGGATGACATTACACTCACAAGCTTGTATTTTCACTTGCCTCACATAAATGAAATAAGCTCTGAGCAATGAGTATTATATATATGTTATTGGCGAGCGAGCGAGACACTTACAGGGGTAACACAATCGAAAATCGGGGATATTTATTTATTTATTTGTATATATGTATGGACGTACGTATGTCATTTTGAACTTTGACCCTCGCATTTTTGTGTTAGTTACGTGGTCGACCCCATCCCAAATTGCACTAAACAGAATCCTCTGGTTTATCAATCAGTACCCGTATCACCCTAGAAATTGAATCGTTTACCGTTTTGAATTCTTTTGCGGATGCAGTTAAAACTTGAAAACTTAAGGGACTTCCATTTCTATTCGAGTTAGTGGCAGTGGTAAGTCAATGCGCTCTTTGTCATGGTTATAAGCCGTGCGCAACAATATTTACTTGAAAATACATTGTCTACTAAACTACTGCGAAGGTAAGTCTGTGTAGGTGCATGTCCAGTTGTGTCAAAGCATTGTGTGTTACAACCTAAAGAATATCACAAAGAAAACTTCTAAATAACGTGTATTGTTTTGTTGTTGTTTTTTTCCTTCAATTCAAAGTTGCAGAGAGTTGTTACTATGGCACTGAAATCCCTTTACCTTGTATGCGAAATTTAAAAACTGGACCTTATTTTCAGTAGCTTCAGTGTTAAAAAATAGTATAGTCTTTAGGCTCGCCATTTGTGCTCAAGCACATCACTAGTTTATTCCACCCTAGATATCTTCACAATGATATTTTTAGGTACATGACCCGTGACATTACCCCCCAGTAGTTAGTTATAGCAACCGGCCAAACTTTTCAAACTTTTCAATTTTCTTGGTTTTACGAGCCACCCCGAGCCATCCCGCAGTTTTCTTATCAAAGAATTCTTCTGATTGGTCCCCTAGCCCTAGCCCTAGCCCTTGCGCTGCGGAGCTATAATTGGTCACATGAACCAATGAAATGAGTTTTTTGATAAGAACTGCGGACCGTAGGGTTTTACAGCTACCTTCCTGGTGCCCTGCTCAACGGGGGTTAGAGCAGCTGCTAATGGGGGTGTAGGTAGCCCCTACAACCAACTTTAGGCTGTGAGTTACCCTTCCTCCAGTACTATACTAACTACAGTAGTAAAGATATCTAGTGTGGAATAAACCTCTTATTACACTTGTCAGAGTGTTATTTTCACTCTCTACTCATGAAATATTTCATCATAATCACACTCTGACTCATGTAATAAGTATTTACCAACCCTAAAAAACAACAAAAACAACAACAATTACTGCAGTGAAGATATATCTAGCATAAAATAACCACTATTACACATCTCAGAGTGATAGGGTAAGATATTTCACTCTCTCTTGGCTATATTTTCACTCTGCCAGGCTCCTTGAAATATTTCTCCATTAGCACACTCTGACTCATGTAATAAAGTACTATACATAACTTGCCCCCTGATAGACTGTGCTATACAGGGCCATAGGAACTGCAACAGTCACAACATGGCGAAATATATACTAAATAGGTTTTAGGCAAGTGGGTGTGGCACAGATAAACACAACCATCACCAAACTCCGGCCATGACTACTATAAGTGCATGGAAACAATTCATCACATCTTGTACACTATAACACATGCTCTTCCAATTAATAAATTTCATTTAATTAACCAAAAGTAGGTGTGTTTTTTAAAAACACAGTTTTAATTTGTCTCCAGTGTCCCAGAGCACAGCCTGAGCTGAAGTTAGAGAATAGCCAACTCAGCACAAACAGACTGACAGATCAAAGAAGTAGACAGCTGATGAGAGCAATGGCAGACTTACTCCCATATGCTTCAGTTGTGGGGAACATGCAGCTGCTAATTGTACCGTGCCTGTCAGGCTTCCTCCCATTGAAGCCCAACTCTGAAATATCCATCAAAAGGAGACTATCCTCCTCCCTAGTAGCCATTGAAGCCATCCAACCCATACTCCACTGATGAGTCACCATGGAAGCACATTGAATGTATACTAAAGTGTAATTGGTTATTCCTAGCTCTCCAACCTTTCCTGCTTGATGACCAACCATGCTCCACTAGTTGTGAAAAGTATATGTACATAATATACAAACCATGGGTTTGATGGATTATCACTGATAACAGTCCCATATTGAGGGGGCGGATAATGATAGATCCAAGAGTTGTGCCTTCAAATAAAAAAGATGGTGATAGAGCGATGTTATTCAGTGAGGTTCACAAGTCAAGACTTCATACTCCAATGCATAATTCTCTGTTTTTTAGACTGGGATTGAGTGACCATTCGCAAAGCAAGCCTTGCACAAATACATTTTTTTTAAATTTTATTTTGTAGCTGAAACATATCCTTTTATACCATAATTATTATGTGTGTATCTCACTCTAAAATTATTCTGTGTTGTAATTAATACATTCTTTGTGGTACCAAGTTATATATAGACTGCAGGCGGGCTTTTGAGGGTGATAAGTTACTAAACAACTATGGTATATATATATATAATATATATATAATATATATTATATATAGAGAGAGAGAGAATCATGTATATAGTACTGTGATCTAGTAGAATGTTATTAGTTTTACAAGAAAGTACATGTACTCTAATATTTTTCTACCAAGAACATCCTGGCCATAGCACCCTCAAATAAACAAACAAACAAAAACTACCAACAACTGAGAATTCCTTCAAGACCTGGAATTAACGCAACAACAAAGAATACACTGGCATGGTTAGGTATAGAGGGATATTATGAATACCTTAGGCATTGATTGATGATAATCCAATTGTCACAATAACCTCGGTTGTTTGCTGGGCAATTTGCAAAAAAAAACAAAATAAGCTCCAACTCTAAATGAAGCACCAAAGGTACAAATCCTCGGAGTTACTATAAAGTAGCTAGCTAGCTATTACAAAGACCCAAAGAATAGTATATTCGATGTAGTATTAATATATCTGTATGTAGCTCATGCTAGTTGATATGTAGCTCCTACAACGAAACAGTAGACATAAATGCTGCCTCCATAAGAGAGCACAAGAGACACCTATCAGGTAATTTCAACAGGAACTCCAACCGTGAAACCCCGAGACTATGAAAGCAAAACTATCGTGGGCGTAGGGATAAGAAATTCTTTGCTCACATGAATACGGCTGTACAATCACTTACGATCATACAGCCAAAATCCGGACTGACAGACAAACTGAGTACTGTAACCTCTCGCGCATGTGCGCTGAGGATTAATAAGCATAGCTGTATCTTCAATTTGTATGAATTTTACTATAGCCATATCCTACCACAGTGATAGCACACACAGACACACACACACAATTAAATAGGGATGTCCACATAATGCCATAGGTATTGCTACAATTATGCACCTAAATTACTAAAAAAAATATGGCATATTACCTGTGCACAACATTATACAAATCACAAAGTAACAGTGCTAGAAAACAGGTTGGTAAATACATAGGCCTCAGCTGTATTTTGTTGTACACGGTAACATCAAAGAAGCGGACCAGCAAATACCTATGAAGTACATCTGAAGTCAATAGTTTGACTGTGCTAGAAAACTGAACATATTGGGCTTAAATATGCCCTATGCTTTTGTGTACTTTCTCCTAAGCCATCAGTTATGCTACCATGGAAATCCTACACACAATGCATGACACACTAGGTAGGTATGAATATCATGTAGTTCTAGTTCTAGCATTGTGATTCACTTAGCCTCGCGTGCTCTCGTGAGCTGGAGTATTGAATATTGTTTCTAAACAATAAACGAAGGACCGGTACCGACCCTAGGTGAAAAAAAATTCTCGCACAACCATTTCTCGCAAGTAACACCAACAAAAGAAATACACAGCACAAACTTGGCTTGCAGCAAGCTAAAAATCTTACCTGAAAAAACATGTTCCAATCTGAATGTCAAAACAATTTCAAACACCAGCAGTAACAGTTCAACGAGTTTAGCCATCTTTGAAGAGCTCGCCACCCCCACCGACCGCAATCCAGGAATTCCTCACTCTAAAAGGGAGGCATGCAGGCTAGGCGGTACATAACCCGCAATGACGGAAGAATTATATGTCGCATTGTTGTATGTGCGGAAATAATAGAAATTCGCTGTGCACATACACAATGTATAGCTACTACTAGAAAATGCATACGGTGTCCGGAATTTTTGACACACGTTCAACGCAAAATCTGCAGTAGGTGGGCGAGGGTATTTATTTGATTTCTTCTTTATTAATTTTTTTTTGTCCCGAAGACCGTGATAGTTGTTGGTCGTTCACCAAGGATGTAGAGGTAAGGTAAAGGGTTTTCGCCGTTCCCCGTGCATGAAGGGGCGGGGCAGAGAAAGTCCGAGTAAGTTAGAATTGTAAACATAATCTTTCAATACAATTTTATTTAGAGTCCATAGGCGGTAGGTGTATAGGACAGATGTCTTCAAGCAATTTTCTTTTTTCTTGTACTATTCCTTTCTTGATGAGAGGGAGGCAGCAGCTGGAGAAGATTAGAGCAAAGAGTGTTATCTGCATAATTTTTGGTTAGCTAATTTGTTTCAATTATAATTGTATGTGTTAAGTTGTTACTATCATTCAAATTGTTGTAGTTGTTTTTTGTTTGTTTGTTGTTGTTGTTGTTTCTTTGCTTTTTTATTTAATGAGTTGGGCTGACTGTGCTATTTATAGTTGTACTGCATGATTTTTTGGTTACTAATTTGTTTTAATATTTTGTTATATCACCAGAATATGAAAATTGATGGTTTTTGACATTACAAAATCCTGTAACACTAGGAAATTACATGTGACATGGCCAAGCATAGCTAGTTACCAACTATAATAATAAACAATAACATTGAATTTTTTTCCTCAATGCTATTGCTCCAAGACTCTGTAGCTACCTACTCAAGGAAATACAGTGGAACCTCTGAATAATGGACACTTGAGGAACAACCAGATTTGTCCATTATACAGAGGTGTACTTTACATAGAGGTTCTTATTTAGTTATGGTAAGTCCCATCGGTGCATTTACTATTGTCCATTATATGGAATGTCAAGTTTCACTGTAGTCATGACATTAGAGCTACAGAGCAGATCTTTTCCAGTGTTCATCAAATAGTGCTACAAGACTAACTAGAGTTAATGTTGCAGGTTCTCATTCTGGCTAGCCAATTCTTCATGCTCAAAAAATGGATAAAAAGTTAGGCTTGCAAATTAAGCTTCGCAATCCTCCAATTATTATTTTTAAATTTTCATTGAAGCTCACCTTTAACATAATGATAAAATAAATGGTAATAAGAAAGTTGCCCATCCTTTTATTGGTTTAGCTATGAACCCAGCCCTATTAGGCAACCAGCTCTAGCTAGATAGGCCAAGATAGTTCAGTAATATTATCAAAAGTGCTGATAAATAGACAAAGCAAAGCAGAATGAAAATAAAGACAGGACATGAAACTTGCCACAAACAAACAAAATATTGGAGTTTTTTTCTTTGTTTGACCAGATGAAGTGAAAAGACTTGAGTAGAACAATCATTGTAAGGGCCTGCTTCACAGCAAACCATTGCAGCCTACAAAGATAAATGAGGGATAGCAAAACTATTATAAATAACTTAATATAGACATGACAACAGCTCTTGACTTACTTTACAGTTATGAGAGAGTTATGGAGCGCCGAAGAACCAGATTAGCGGCATCACTCATTGCCTGGCACACATAGTCACCAACATTGTTTGCATTAGGCTCAACCTGAGCTGTTCCCAGCCAGCCCCTTGACACTGGCTCAGTGGTACTCTTTAGAAGCTTTGATCCGGTGAAAAACTGCACGGCTACATCTTGCAAGCAGGTTTCCACACGACACTGAAGAATAGTCCGTCCGTTAACAACCGATTGGGAAATACTAATGTCCATCTTCCCTATAAAAACAAGTTTTACTGTTATAATTAATACACAAAGAAAACGAAATAAAACCTAGTTTGCACTAGTCATATTATTGTCCATTTTGTATTATTTGTTGTAGAGCCGACGCTAGGGGGCGTTGACCATAAATGCTGGTACCTACCGCGGAGCTAAAGCTTTGCGTTTTCTCAACGATTAGCCCAAAATAAAAAACAGTAGCACAATAAAAAGGTCTTAAATCTTCGTCCGGAGTAAGTTCATACCTAAATCAACTGTTAATTGTTAGTATTCTCCAAAATCATAGCGTGACAGACAGACAGGATGACTACTATAACCCTCTCGCGCATGCGCGCTGAGGGTTAATAATCTTATAGGTAACTCATTATTGAGTATAAAACAACAAAAAAATGTGTGTGATTTCTCTTAATTCAACTGTGCAAATTGATCACTTACAGAAACGGAACTAATGGCACAATACTTGGAAAAAAAAAGGTCTAAAAAAGTTCATCAAATATCTAACTTGAACCTCATCATATTACTACCATACTCCAGTCTGTCTACCACATACCTGGCATAACAGACATTATTGTATTGCTTGAAACAGAGGAGGACTCTGGATGAATGTCACACCAATACTGGCCGCCATCCCCTACTGTGAGGGACTGAAATATCAATGAGCTGTGCCAAGTTGCAGTATTGCCTCTTGTGACCTGCAATAATATATAATCATATTCTAAATTTACAGGCAGAATAAAGCATATTAAAAGAATACTTGGCTGTCAACTGACAATACAGACATCATTTAATAGATCTGATTGGAATTTGGAAAAGAATCATATCAACTAGATTGACACTTTCTCACAAGGGTCAGAACTTGATTATAAGAATCATATCATATGGCAAAACTGCAAGCTAAATTTTTTTAGGACTTATAAACTAGTGATGTGTTTGAGCACAAAGGGTGAGTGAGCCAGTGCACAAATCAAACACTTTAAAAGAATCTATCAGTCCATTTCTAAAAGTATAAGTACGTAGCCATTGTGACCATTATATACTTTAGCTAACAAACACGGAACTACTTTCCTACCTCAATTCCCAGAGTACTGGTATTATCTGTAGTCTCTGACTATCTGAATTACTAGTCGCTTTTGACAACAAACACTCGCAGCAACTAAAAAGGCAGAGTTTTAAAAAATTATGTCTGGTAAAGGGTTTCAATACCATAGTAACCATTCACCATAACATTTTGCGACTTGAAAACACAAGGAATTTTAAAGAATTACTGCATGTTGTTGAGTCTAACAGCAAGTTTTAAGACCTAAGTGCGTCTTGTGTCATTCAGAAACAACCTAATACGAAGAGATAAACAATTAATTTCCTTGAATGATACAGGATCGCTAAACCGAAAGATTCTGTTTAGTGGAGGTACGGAAAGGGATAGACCACAAAGCAAACACAAAAACGCGAGGGTCAAAGTATAAAATGACATATGTATGTCCACACATATATAAACAAAAAAATATCCCCGATTTTCAATTGAGTTACCCCTGAGAGTGTCTTGCTCGCTTCGCTCGCTCGCCAATAACATCAACCCTCCTTTAAAGTTTCAATGGGAATGTATAAAGGGAAATGCATGGAGTAATTCTATTCAACAGATGATTAAAGCAAAACAGTATTGATTTAATTATGTATATATATGTATATATACATTGTAAGTATATACATATGTATTAATGAGGGAAAAGTCCTCTGACTTTCCATTATTCTATGTGGATTTAGAATGCTTCACCTAGTTATTATTTTCTAACTGTGAATTTAATACCTTGCCCTATCTTTTCACCAAGGCGCCTTCCCTCGCTGATTTAACGTGTTTTCTTCCAATGTAACTGAAGGTGATGACCTTTTACCAACTTAACTGGGGGGGGGGGGGGGGGGAATTAAACATTTGTGCATCAATAAAAGTTAATTAATTTGTGCAGCCAGGCTTACATTGCATTTTAGAAATATTTACTACAAAAATAACAACAAGTGTGCTCTACTGTAATAGCAATATTTGACTGGCAGTATGTATCACCTGATGTTTGATGTGGAATGTACAGTATTTGAGCTGAAGTTGATGTTGTTTGCTAACACTTTTTTCTCTCACTCCAATGTATAAAGTTGTTATCACTTCCGTGAACCACTTGCGAAAAACATTGATTAATTAAAAAAAAAAAAAAAAAAAAAAAAAAAAAAAAAAAAAAAAAAAAAAAAAAAAAAAGAAGAAAAGGTGTGCTTTTTAGAAGTTCACAGCATGATGAATTTTATGTTGTGGTTTCTTTCTGACTCACATCGAAATAGAGCATTTTTTGAAAGCATATTTAATCCAAATCATCTAAGTACATATATCTTAAATCCACAACCTTTACACCTCAATTTGTCTCCTCTATCTAAAGACAACTTTAATTACCAAATCATCCTAACAGTTGTTTCATGTATGAATAAAAACGTCAAAAAAACAACAAAAACAAACAAACAAACAAAAAACAACAGTATGATGTGTCCCTTTCCATCCTATTCCATTCTGTTCGGGCTTTTTTCAGGGCTAAATAATTAGCACTTCTCAACTTCAATCAACACACAGCTAAGGGATGTGGTTGAAAATATTCTTACAAGTTCCGTTGAATGAGCGTAATCTGTACAACTGGTATAAATGTTTTTGTTTTAAAATAGGCCGCAAGTCATCAAAAAAACAACAAAACAATTAATCTTTAAAAAAAATTTCAATTCATAAAGAATGCTATAACTCAAAGATTAGCTGTATGGGTTAAGAACTTGTCATTTACAATAAATTTATAATTAATGTAAAAAAACCACCATACAACTAAAAATCAGGAGGTTGATTTTATCTAACCAGTGACAATTGATCCTAAATAGATATGATTGGTAGACTAAACACAGACTCCACTTCAAGCAAACCACTTCAGCCTCAATTCTAACCTCTCACGGCAACACTCCACTTTTGTCACCTTTACAATTATTTTGAAAACTTAACAGTAAGCCATTTGTTCACCCTTGGGAATACCTTCTAAAAAAATGACCCCTCTTTCCTATGGATTGAAGGAAGTACATTCTAATTATGTGTAACATCAACGGTAGGAATCATAGTAGCGTGCATAGGTTTTCCATATACTACCAGGTTCATTGTTCAACTTCATGCAAGCAAACATGACCTTACACACTACGAACAAGAGGACAAAACTGGTGGCAAAATATATGTGAAATTCTGAAAATTCTTCACCATTTTTTTTTTGAATGTCACCCATAGGGATACTATCTTGATCACACACATGATTAGCATACACATTCATCACCAATCAGTATTTTACCCAGTCAGCCATTATTCAACCATATATGCCATCAGTTGGTGCTAGTCTCAGTACCACATGACTTACTTTTGTAACTTTGGTTTGAGCATTGTCGAGTTCATTATTTCCTGCTCCTCCTCGTTTTCTCCATTCAGGTTGAATTGTGGATTCTCCAGCACAGGTTAAGACTATCGAGCACCCTTCTCGAGATAAAATGAAATTCTCTGCAGAAGGTATCTCTAGGGCCTTGATAAGGCCTACAATAATATATTGTTGCCGTTAATTTGAAGAGAGATAGTGCAGTAACAGCTTAATATCAACTCACCAAGGCAGGCCACCCAAACGAACAACAGCGCTGAATCCATCGCAGACCAACTGGGCGACGAGAAAGTGTCGCAACGTTACGGAGGTCACACTTTAGTGAGAATTTTACCTCTCCATCTACTATCTTTCGCGGGCAGAGGTCCACGCCCCCCATTCAATTGCACCTGCTGGGGGCATGGTTAGCATGGCCCTTAATTACCACAATCATATGTTCTTGCCCTGTTAGCATATATCCAATTTAAGAATGCTGGGCGGTACCCACTCTTGAGCGAGCATATTATTTCGCTGCTTGCCCGCCAACGTGCACTCTCCGTGAGGTTGTAGCGCGCGCATGCGTGCGAACAGGGACGTTTTGAGGTCGCGCGAGGCGGGATAATTGGGGAACTAGACTGGTACCAGCATATCATGCACTTTGGGGGTGCCTCGGTGGGTAGTGGGGGAGGGTATAGTAAACGGATGTTTGTTGGGTGGAGCATCCGATTCGCGGAGCTGTAACGGATATTCATGACGTCAATCAGCACGAGATTAGGTCAAGGTTTTGAAGAACGCGTAACTGGCTGCGATTGCTGACGGTACATAAAAAGCTGTTCAACCCTTCTGGAGGGTTAACGCAGAGAAGTCGCGTAGTTGTTTGGAAAGTCTGTCCCGTTGTTTCTGTGGGTTTGTGTCCCAGTCGTTGTCATTGTTGCATCCTGTGCTCGAGTGTGGTGGAAGGAGGTGTCAATTTAAATTTGGCTCTTTGTATGTCAGCCAGTCTAGGAGACAAGTAAGGCACATGATTCTGCTTGCTATTTTGGTTGGGAAGTATTAAAAATATCCTGGGGATTCTGTAGGCTGTGCAAGTCGTTAGTTAAATTGTGAAATTACTTACTGCTCCTTTTTTTTTTTAAGGAATAAGCAGGAGGTCATTGCTAGCTTTATTATAGCGAGGCTTGCTTCAAGTAATAGTAAGATGGTGCACTGCTTCTGCTTGTTTTGTCCAGTATTTCTTTTAGAAATGCTTAGCTGCAAATGAATGTGTGAAAACCCAATTAGTACCATTTATAAGAATTCCAGTAATAACTTCCACCATCTATCAATTACCTGACATTCAACACCTGCCACTTCCCATAGTCTGGAGCTTCCAATGCAACGGCCGTGTCCGACATGGGGATATTAAACAAAGACCAGCATTCTTATGACAAGTTTGCAGGACATTTGATATGGTTCCTAATCCTGCGTTCTCTTTGCCGTGACGTATGAAGATGAGAATCTAATCTTATCAAGCTTGCCTCTGATGGTATACTCTAAGAATTTTTTTTTTTTGGTACTGGAATGTAGTTTGGTGATACTAGGATTTGATATTACCCGTTGAGGGAAGGGAGAAATTCTTCATCTGGTGTGAAGACTTTGCTATTGTCTGTCATCTATACACTGCTGTTTTGTTTATGTGCATTTTGTTTACTTGTTTATAGTCATTGCTGCCATGAGACTCCCTTTGGCTACATGTCTTCTATGCCTTCTTGCAGGGTACACATCTCTTGCTCAGCATGTGACTGTCAACGTCGAGCGTGAGTTTACAGTTCTTGTTTGTGTGGGGGTTATCTTTTTTTTTTTAAGGAGGAAAAATCAGAGCTCTATATCGTGTTGTGGGTTGTTGTTGTTGTTTTTTAGTTGCTGTGAGTTTTGCAGGCTATTTGTGTGGTTGTGATCTATTGTGTCAGTATATGGATGGCCGAATAATTGACCCCATAAGTCCCAAGTTGCCAAGGCTTTTAGTTTTGCATTTTGATCTGCCCAGCAAATGGTGAAAGGGGCTTGGATATTTCTTTTTGTTTACAATTGTTGGTTTTGATTATCTTTTTTCTTGGTCCCAAAATAAATTTAATCATAACTACTATCCAAGAATAACTTCTCAGTGTTGTTGAAATGGGTGCGGTTATTGGGAGGTGCTGCTGGTGAAGTGAAGGACATGCATCGGTGCAGATAACCTGGAGCATGTTGCTTTGTTTTGTTTTGTTTTTTGTTTGTTTTTGTTGGTAACATCATTTATTTGTTGGGTCTTGTCTTGTGGCATTGACCATATGGGTGTGTCAGTACTACTGCACATGCTCAAAGATGGTGGGTGTACTGCACATGCTCAAAGATGGTGGGTATGCTGCACATGCTCAGAGATGTGAGTGTGTTTAGTCTTACAGAACGTGTGGGTAGGGGGGGTCAAGTCTGTGTATGTGCATGTGTGTGCGTGCATGTGTTTGTATTGATAATCGGCTTAGTTTTTGTCATATTTAATGATGAAGTACACATGTGCAGTCAGAAGACGTGATGGCGTGAATCGCACTAGCTTATGATAGTGACTCATACTATGTATTCCTGAGTAGGCTAGGAAGAGAAATGCTAAAGTAAATTTTGTGTCATTGTCATTAGTTATGTTGGGCCAGTCTTCCTGACCTTGACTGCTTCAATGCCCTGCTCTTCTAGCACATGATTTATCATGATCTTATGGATGATATTAGAGGCAGACAGACTGATAGACAGACAGACTGAGATGGATAGGGCAGGCAGACAGACGGACAGAGATGGGTGGAGGTGGGCAGGCAGACTGACTTGTTCTTATATTATTTATTGTTATTATCATTTCAAAATGATATGGAAATGGTCCATACTGCAGTAGCAGAGTTGATAATAAGGAAGATGCATGGATCTATCATTACTTCCTAAATAGTTGAATTAAAAAAACAAACTAACAACTTTTGTGATTTTTTATATCCCAACAATTACAATTTGAAGTTCGAGTAAGAGACTGGTTATATAAAGAAGAGGGGAGAATGAAAGTCGTTCTTTCATCTTGGTAATATTAAATGTTTCTGAAAATGAAAATCGGCCACTGATAAATTTGACAATGATTAGGTGTCTTCCACTTTATTCTCTTGAGCTCACGTGTTATTGGATGTTCAAACTACACGAAAGAAAGAGCTGATTGAGTTGAAGTGTTAGATGTGCATAAAGGAAGAGGATGAAGTGGGCGTGTCAGGTAAACCACAATGTTTTTACCTTAACGTTCAGCTCTTTAGAAATGATAATCTTGCTTTCACCCTCCTGTCAATCTACAGTGTTGTCAACTAGCTCATCTTCATGAAACAATGTCTGACAACAAGAAACCATCAACAAATAGCTACTTGTAAATAAATATTCTATTTATAGGTGTCTCTTATCATATACTAAATCTAGTTTGCTTCAAGTACCAAATTATTTTAATAGTTGTCTAACTTGTTTCCTCTACATTTGGTAATGTGTGAGAGAGAGAAGGTCTTCACGATTGCTCATGCGGAAGTTTTTCTTTAAGTTACTGGTTGTTTGTCAGTTCTGTGCGCGAGTGCATGCACACACGAGGAAATCTGCACTCGAATTTCGTGCACATGTGCAGTGACGGGTAGTAGTGCGTTGAGCTTGAACGAGATAATGGCAAACATTGAAAATTTGTTAGGGCACACAGCTGCATTTTTTTTTTCAAGTTACAGTTGTTGGCGGTTGCTGGACTACTCCCCCGTAGTGCATTGTGAGCTTATAACTTCCTCTGGCTATACAAGGATTGCGGTGGTTTGAAGAGGTGATTGGTGCATTCGAGTGTGTGTGTATGTGAGAGTGTGTATTTGAGTGAGTCATGTTTGTGTGTGTGTGTGTGTGTGTGTGTGTTTGGCTAGTTTGTGATCAGTTTTCCATGGCACTAATCTATTCGATTCAGTCAGTGTTTAGGTTTAGACATTTCTGTATTTACTAACTTGACCGGAAGCTCTACGCTTGCTTCATGTTTAAGTACAAACTCACTTTGTTTTATTTACAGCTAGCTGGTGTATAACACAGAGCTTCACCATATTATAACCTAGTTGGAATTAGAACAAAGTTGCCTCAGAATATGGCTGGGCTTCATTTTGTATTGTATATGAAGTGGTTACTAACATGGAATCTAGTTGGTTGAACTTGTTTGGACTTTACTAAATATTCGTGTAGATATTCTGTTGTTGTTTTTCCACACTTCTCTCAGTTTGCTCCACTACATTTCCTTGTTGTTGTTTTTTGTTTGTTTGTTTTAACTTCCTGTTGTGTGGTCTAATTGCTTGGGACGAGATAAATGAGATTTGTGTTGGATTTGGTTGTATTGCACACAAGCAGACATGAAATATGGTGGAATGTTGTTCTTTGGAAGTTAGAGTGTACGAGTGAACTTGAAACCTACTTCACTGCAAGAGATCACTGCAAGAGAAACTAGAAAGAAAGGGAGGGGGTCAACTGAGACGTTTTACTATATGGCTTGTCTGGTAGGGGGTAGGTTAGGACAAACACACAAATGCACACACACACACACACACACACAAATGCATACAAGCACAAATATGCATGCACAACCTCCTGAACTAACCAAAGTAAACCATGAAGAACTTCCGTTATTCTTGTCCAAACACTATCTGTTTACATGTGCTTAAAAGCCTTCCTGGAAGGCTGACTCAGCAAATTACTGCAAGACAAGTTCAAACAATTAAGAAAGACAAGCTGTTGCACATAAGAAAGCAGTTGTAGTAATTTCAGTTGGTAAAAAGTACAACACATGTATAATAACATTCTGATATCTCTCTGCTCTACAGTACTGACGATATTTCCTTCCATTAGTACCACTCTGAACTCCTTGGTTTCATGATCTCTACACACAGCTGTTAAATGAATAGAACCGGGTCTGAAGGCAGTAAGTCTTATCAAAATGGTGAAGTTAACTAAGAAGTAAATGTCTGGAGGCTTGCACAACTTGCTACCGAGATACATCTTCCTTCAATAATGTCCAGCTTTGCTGCCAATTGTCCCTCAATATTTGTGGTAATGTCCTCACTCTTACAGGAGGCGTGACATATAGTCATATCACTAAATGAACCCACAGGAGCCAAAAGCATGCATTTGTGGGGGGGAGGGGAGGCGAGAATAAGGTTATGGCTTTAAAGAGCGGCACAGCTTGCTGCCATTCTTGACCAGGCATAGTTCTCCCTTACAGGTTTGCTGTCTTGATGGAGTTAAGCCATCAATGGCAGTTCCCAGGCTTGTCCACTAACTGTTCCATTAGCGCCCATAAAAAAATGAATGTTTGTGCCTGGTAGATGATGACTCGTAAGGCATGTTGCAAACATGTGCTTGGACACGTACACCCACACACTCACACACATGCTCACACACACATGCACACACTGACACACATGGATGCACACACACTCTAGTTTACTCTTTGCAATCTTACCTTATTGTATTGTCCCTTACCATAAATTACGGACGGCTATTAACTGTATGAGTAATCTATGAGCCACACCCACAAGCAAGCCCCCTTGTGACGTGTATCATAGTAGAGATGCGGGAAGGCACATTTTCTCAATTTCTTTTTCCTTTCTTTTTATTTTATTTTCATTTTCATTAATTTTTTTAATTGTTAAATTTTAAAAATAATGTGTATTTGTCCAGCTGAATGTTCGTTCTTGTTATGTGTTCATGATGTGGCGAGCATCTGAGTGGATGTAATTCAGTGCTATATTTCCTTGTATTTAATTTTGGTACTACACCTGTTTTGAAGACTTGTTAAAGTAGTAGTAGTAGATATTTTGGGTTATTTCTTTTCAGTTTGCAAATTTGTAGAGATAACGCTAATTTACTTAAATATAGTACATGTATATACTTTATCAGTTCCAGAAATAGTAGAATTTTCTCAAATGTGCTGACATTTTGTTACCAAAGGAAGTGTGAATTTTTGGACTTACGTGTAAAATTAATGAAGTGCTGCCATCTTAAAAATAATATTTCCACTTGGCTGTGTGAAGAGATGCTTTTTTTTTGTTTGTTTTTACACACATATATTTTTTGTCTTTGAAAGAGTCACTGAAGAGTTGTGAACAGTGTGTGTGTGTGTGTGTGTGTGTGTGGCGTGTGTAAACGAATCTCCCATGTTGTTGTGGATCAGTCAGTGGTGCTGAGCCACGTTTGTCTTCTGATATATATAGTGAAAGTTGCTCCTTGGTGAGTATTTAGAAAGTCCCAAACAGGATGCTTGTGTTATGAGAGTTTATCATAGCACACCTGCTCTTGCTTTTGTATCAATTGGAACCTTTTTTTTATTGGGTTTGGGGATTGAAAGCTAACAAAATGGTCACTTCTCCTTTCTCTCTCTCCTGTGTGTGTGCATGTGTGCGTGTGCACCCGCGTGTGTGTGTGTGTGTGTGTACGTGCGTGCACATGAATCTGTGTGCATGCATGTAGGCAGACTAATAATTGTTGGCTTTTCAGTGGAGTTTTGTAAAGCAATTATGATATTTATGAGTTGACTTTAATAATTTGTAGTAGAATCTGTTCTTAGTTTGGAGGGGAAGGTAGTGTTTGGTCAGGAGTGGAGGAGACGAAGCTGTCTTTAGGTTCAGAATGGCAGTGTACTAATGTTTATTCTTGTCAGTTGCAAATGTTGTGATGATGGACTGTTCTGCCTTGCTCGTCACACTTAGATTTTACTGAGTGTGTAATAAAGACGTTTTCAGATAAAACAAATTAAAAATAGAAAGATCGGTGATTCACTTATGCTAACTCCGATACTTAGGAAGCTGGTAGAAGAGGAGGCGATGACTTGTCAGTTTTACCAAAGAGAGTCTCTAGATCTGTCCATCTTTGCTTGAGAGAGTAAGAGAAGCATTAGAGCGGAGTAGTCATTTTAGGCACAGGGTGTTAACTCTTGTTTTAAAATGAGGTTTCGCATGTCTTATAGAGATCTATGCTGCTGTGTTTAAGTAGAATACAGTGGGCACTCTTTGTTGGCCTGCGTTGCTGCTAGAGGTGCCAATTGTCAGGCATACTCCTCAATGTTGTCGGTCTCGTAGTGAAGCATCGTCAGAGGGTAATTAGTAAAGACGCCATTCACCGTTTGTTAGCTGGAACCTGGGAGGCTGAAACTACCCACTGGTAGCAGGTGGATCCTCAATGTTCAACTGGTGGTCTCTTATTAAATTATTTCCTGTTGAATGGGATGTGTTTACTTTTGTTGCTTTACTTGATCTCAAGCAAGTTCCATTTCCACATGTACATAAGATACATATATTATGTGTGTATGTTATGTTTGTGTGTGTGCGTACCATATTTTCACTTGGATCTGCTGACTGCATAGTGACAGAATCCTCCAAGTTGTGATGAATATCTCACTTTGTAGCGGATGTCCGGTAGTGTTGTGACTAATGTAAACTATGAATTTCTACTTGAACTAATTCACGCTCCGGCTCCTTTTGGATGCCAGTTGCAAGAATTTCATGCTTCTGTGGGCCAGCGTGTGACGCACTTGCTTCGTTTCCACTTCCTCTCTCTTAGCTTCTCGAGTGTCAACCTCATTAGGAAATGACTAATGGGTCTCCTAGGGACTTGTGTACACAAGATGTAAAGTTACTCTTCTGGATGTGAGGAGTGTTTGATAGAGTGGTTCTGGTGGAATGTGGGAGGGAGAGAGAGAGAGAGAGCTTAATGTGCCTGTTGGGTTTATGAAGATGATCAAATGACAGCATTCCTGACTATCGGATTACACTATGGCTGTTCGGATATTGGGTGTAGTTTGAGGAGATTCGACAACCAAAACTGACAGGAACTTCTGAATTGAGGGTTGCATTGTGAGGAGTGTGTAGTAGCAAGAGCTCCGTTTGTAGCTTACAAGAGATTGGTTCTCTGCAGTTGTCTTTCAGTCATTCATCCCCCCCCCCCCCCCCCCCCCCCCCCAATCAACTCAAGCACCAAAAATTACACTGGGGATTAGATCACTGCAATTTGAGTGGCTTTAGAGTATCAAATGTTTTGTTTCTGATATGTATGATATTTAGGTCTTGGCTGCACTCTACTTTAATTGATTTGCAGTCATTTCTCATTGTGAAGAAAAACCAAAGTTGAAGTTTTTCTGCCTCAACTAGTTATGAGAGAGATTTCTTTCTATGTACTAATGTAGCTATCTTGCCTTTATTATTCTTACCTTCTCGTCCCTCCTTCCTTCACGCCCTCCATTCTTTTTCTTGCACTCTTTCCCCTTTCTCCTCATCCTTCTTTTCTATAATGTTCTGCAGTCAGAAGTAACACAACGAGTTTTGCAGTGATTCCGGATGAGACCACATCTCTGACAGTCATATCTAATTACCAGCTATCTATTCCTAGGGTGACTGTACTCCAAGGTGCTCAGTCTGATCTCGCCAACTTCAAAGTAGATCAAGTAAGCGTCCGTCTAATTTTACATAAAAAAAATTAATTTATGGCATTATTTAGAACATTAGTGAACACATCCAATTTCAAACCAATTATAAATCAATTCAGGCACTGCACTATAATGAGTGTTGTTAAGAGAGGGGAACATATATTTATAGTGTCCCTGCCTTCAGGGCACACGTATACTACATGTAGTGTCCCTCATCTGTGTGCTGTTTAGCTTATGTAAATATTTAATTGTATCTCCCCTTGAGGGCATTATTTTCTAGTTTTGTGTAAATGTTTAATCTAGCCAAGTTAGATTAGCTACCATCTGAATGTTAGGTAGTTACATTCCCCCCCCCCCCCCCTTTTTTTTTCACTACAAGTTCACAGGTATAATTGATGATAAGGAAGAAGCAGCTAGCAATTTAAGTGGTGTAAATTGGTAGAAGTTATCAGCACGTGTTGAGCTCTTTCTTTGGATTAGGAGTTATGCCTTCATCAACCTTGATTCAGTAAGCTGTTTAAAACTTCTCCACATAATATTGGGTGTGTTGTTTAGTTGAATGTGTTACAAGTTCTCTTGAATCCCAATTGTAAGGTGTTTATGGAAATCTCCTTTTAATTGTAACATGGTTAATGGTAATTATGAATGTCTAAAGTTAGGCAGGCATTGAATAGTTGTCAGAAACTCCACATTTTTAGGGTCCCTTCAGACCCATAGTGATGTCCTTGCTGCACTCAGGACCTAAGCATAGTAGTTCTCTCTAGGACATTGAGTGATATTTATTGCTGAAGTAATATTCATTTGGTGTGTGTGTGTGTGTGTGTGTGTGTGTGTGCAGTGTATATCGACTTGTGTGATCAATGTGACTGGAAGCTTCAGTGCTCCTGTGGTGAATGTGGGCTTAGAGTTCAGCGTAAGATCTCCTGATGGAGATATCACTCAAGTCCTTAACTTGACCGTTAGACAGAGTCGTAAGTCATTAACAATTAGCGACCAAGTACTGGTGCAGGTGGGATAGGACTAGCCTTATTCAGAAATGATTTTTCCCTTTACTTGTATATGCTGAGTATGTATACAACAGCACACAAACATTTTACGTCTTTGATTCCTTTTCAAAGTGTGTAACAGTGTCGTTGTGTTTGGGGGAAGCAGAATTCTGAGGAGTATACTTTTATATAGAATACCATGTTATATCTGATAAGTGGGTGTGGTTAGACATTTCAAGCAAGGCATGCATCTTCACGCCCTAACGTGAAACTTGTGGCTGATTGACAGTATGTCTATCATTGTTGTTGTTGTTGTTGCGGTTTCTTTTGTTGTTGTTGTTGCGGTTGCTTTTGTTGTTGTGGTGGCAGCCATTGCTCCTGTTGCTCTGGTTTGCTTTTGCTGTTGTGGTGGCAGCCATTGCTCCTGTTACTCTAGTTGCTTTTGTTGTTGTTGTGATGGTGGTATTCATTACTCCTGTGTTGTTTTTTGGGTTTCTTTGCAGTGAATGTCTCGTGCCAGACATATCCTAGCCCAATCCCGTTCTCTGAGCTCATCTCCTACCAATTCACTTGCATACCTCCCGCTGGTCTCAACGTCTCTGGAGTGATGTGGAGAAGGTTTGACTCGGAGGATGCAGTCGAGCAGTTTCAGATAACGCAGAATGGCACATTGGGGACGGAGATGGCAGGCAACGGTACCCTGAACGAGATTCTGATGTTATCGGCTCAGGCCAGTGCTGAAAAATTGGCTTATTTTTACGTCCCTAGCTTTATAATTTCTGGTATGGAGATTCCAACTGCTGAAACGAGTATATTTGGTGAGCAGTAAGAATACTTGGTTAAGTTATGAGTTTTGGCTTATTGACCCTCAGCGCGCATGCGCGAGAGGGTTATAGTAGTCATCCTGTCTGTCTGTTTGTCTGTCTGTCACGCTCTGATTTTGGAGAATACTGACAATTAACAATTGATTTAGGTATGAACTTACTCAGGACAAAGATTTAAGACCTTTTATTGTGCTACTTTTTTAATTTCGGGCTAATTGTTGAGAAAACGTGAAGCTTTCAGCTCCGCGGTAGGTACCAGGTTTTATGGGCAACGCCCCCTAGCGTCACGTCATAATCTCGTGAGCAAATAATTTCTTGCAGCCAGCGGTGTAGTTTGATTTATGCTCAGGGAAGTTAATGGAGTTGAAAGAAGTGAAGTTTCGCGTTGAAAATGCGTATAGGTGAGTGTTTCTGGCTAGTTTAGCTTCTTTTCTTATGAAGACAGCGTTTCCATGTACCATTTTCATTGGTCGAGCTATTTTGATGCCTTAATAGCGCTGAGGGTTCGCACCTTTGGTGCTTCATTACTACTGTGTTACCGTTTTTACCTCTAACCCAATAATCAAAATCACTACTACGTATTGTATTACTCTATAATGAGTTTTAGACTAAGTACTGTAATGGTGGCGTAGTAATTATGCATAACTAGTCAGACAATAACTCATTGAGCGCTCGAGTGAACAAACATATGTAGGTTTGAGGATGGAGTCAATATAGAGCGTGACGAAGAGACTGAGGAAATGGAGAGAGAATAAGTAGAACCAATGTATAATATATAGTGTATAATATATAGTGTATATGATGTAAATGGAAGATTGGCCATGGCCACAGTAAATTACAAAAAGAAAAGAAAAAATGGTTGTCAGTGACAGCAGAAGATGCTAATATATATAGCAATCTCAGCAAGTTAAAAAAAAATACTAATAGTGAAAATGGAATGACAATTTGTAATTACCAATTGAATACACATGAATTTATTTATTATTCAAGACCATTACTATTTAAGCAGTTGATGTTCCAACTTGATTGTTGTTTATGTTTCAGTTTATCCATTAATCACGACCATGATGCCAGAGTTTTCGTACGAAGTCTCACTGAATGGCGACTTAAAGATACGATGTGAGACCAACTCCTATCCACCTGCCACGACGGTGTGGACGCTACGAAGTGAGGACTACATGGATGGGGTGGATGTGTCCACCCTTAACAACAGCACGTTTGCGCTGAACAACCTTGGCTCTGCGACTAATAGAACTCTGACTATTGATGGGGTTCTTAATTTGACTAACTTGCAGTACGAGGACGATGGAAACTTTACTTGCGTAGTGTCAAACCGATACGGTTCTGATGCTCAGTGGACCAGGCTACGAGTGAAAAGTTAGTGTTAATGTGTTGTATGTTGTGGTTTTGTTTTGGTAGATAGTATTAGTTATTTTGTTCATTATTATATGCTTAATTATTCTGGTTGATAGCATCAGAAAGCTATATGACAAACTTTCTGCAATGCTCAGTGAGTAACCATTTAGACTGAAACTGGGTGTGTGTGTGTGTGTGTGTGTGTGTGTGTGTCTGTATGCTTGTTTTACATGGTGGATATTGCTCAGGTCCCCTTCGTCCTCTGTGGCCGGCTCTGGGCATCATTGGAGTGACTATCATCGTGGCTATGTTCATGTCGGGCAGTTCAGTGATAGAAAAAGTGGCCGAGAAGCACAAGAGAGCACGAATCAACAGAGCCGACACTAACTCAATTGGTACGGAAACACATGAAGAAGTCTGGTTATATTGACTGTATTGAGCAAGGATTAACATGGATTAATTGTCAACAAACAGTACTGAAACGGTTTTTCACTTTTTGTTTTCATTATTATCTTATTAGATCACTCAGCAGATCGTGGTCACAGATTAGCCCCAGTGTAAGTTTGGAGTAAAATCTGTTGTTGTTTTTTTGTTTCCTTTTGTTTTCTTTTCCTTCCTTTTCCCTTTCTCCTTGGAGGTGCAGTGTATCATGTATGTGCACAGCTTAAAATTCTTACTGTGGTGTGTGCTAAGTTTGGTTGAAGAATTGAAGATCGCTTTGATTGCTCTTCAGATTAGTTAGACCATTTGAATAGAGTCCAGGCACTTGAGTGGTTTATTGTTTGGGATAAGATAATTAAAAAGTCCACTGCTTACCACCCCCCCCCTCCCCAAACCCCCTTTACCCCAAGATGATTTAACAGTAATATAGGAAGTGACTGTCTCATGGCTGTACAACATCATAAGTGAGCCTAGAAAATCATGTTCGCAAGTGCTTAACATTAAGTAAACAGAACCTGATTTTCAACTTGATCCACTCACTCACCAGTAAAAAATTTTTTTATTTCAGGGCACTCCACTTGCTTATGGGTATATGCAAACAAACAACTAATAGCTGCCTATTGGTTTGTTGTTTTTTAAAATCAAGTTCTAATGTGATGGAGACAATACTAATTTGAGATTGTAATCTATCCAAAATTTTCATGGTGCCTTCCTATTACTGTAGTAATTCTAAAAGGTGGTTTAAAGTTTTTAATCATATCAAGATAGTCCATTACGTTCTGCAAGTCTACAACATTTATAGTTCAATAAATTGTTTATTGTAGATTTATTGATATATTCCTGCTTTACTTCATTTTTTCCCTTGTGTGTGTGTGCGTTTTCCCTTTGTGCTGTCTTGTATACATGGATTATTGTTTTTGTTGGTATGTCCTGTTTCCATGGGTGCTGTTTTCATGTTTGTTGCTGTGGAATGGTTTCGTCCGTTTGTGTTGGTTTCCTGGTATGCCTGTTTTATGGTTCGTTTGTTTGTCCTGTTTCTATGGGTGTGTCCTGTTTCTATGGATTTGTCCTGTTTCTATGGTGTGTCCTGTTTCTATGGGTGTGTCCTGTTTCTATGGTGTGTCCTGTTTCTATGGATTTGTCCTGTTTCTATGGGTGTGTCCTGTTTCTATGGATCTGTCCTGTTTCTATGGGTGTGTCCTGTTTCTATGGATTTGTCCCATTTCTATGGGTGTGTCCTGTTTCTATGGATTTGTCCTGTTTCTATGGATTTGTCCCGTTTCTATGGGTGTGTCCTGTTTCTATGGGTGTGGTCTCGGTGGCGTTTGTGCAGTGTGTATGGTGTGTCTAGATGATGTTATCGATGTCTTTCAGGTCCAAGACTGACAATGGGAAAAACAATACTCATCATCATTCTGGCGTTAAGAGACTATCTTCAGCAAAACCACTATTAGAGGAGACAACAACCACGCTTTAATTTATTTTTAAAACATTAGTGAAAATTAAATTGTGCTTGTGATGTCTGATTTTTGTATGCAGTGTCAGTGTCGTTATTGTAGTGTGATTTGGTTGTCATTTTTATTTGCCTTATGTACTTCTTGTTCAATCTTTCCAGTTATGGAAGAAGCATCACAATTTTTTGTGGTAATCTCATTTCTATTCTGCAAAGTACTTTTATTCTTTGCTATGTTCTTTTAATGTTATAAGTTCGCAGGTTGGTGTGTTTAAATTTTTTTTTGGCAATGAAATTTTGAAAATTTTTCACTTCGAAATTGGGTGAGAGATAATGGTCGTCAATAATGCAGTGCGAACCGATTAGATAATAGGCGGAGCCAGACCCATAGAACGCGCGAAGGTTCGGTAAAGGGTCTGGCTACGCGAGACTAATATACTAACGGTTCGGTTCTGGCTACGAGACGTTATGACGTGGTGGAGAAAGGTATTTCTTTTTGTGTGTCTGGGTTTATTTAGTTCCACATTAGGAAAGAAGAAAATAGAACAGAAAGAGAATTTTGATGTAAAACCGTCAGGTCAAATTGGCCACCAAACCATTCAACTGGTAAGATAAATGGTGAATAAAAGGGCGGAACATAACGAAGTTTTCATCTTTTAGGAAAATGGCGTTCGATGTGTGTTCACATATGCTGCTTTCGGGGGCACTAACGAGGTGCTTTAGTACCATAGAGGAAATTCCAATTTAATTACAATTATTGCTGCTGTAGGAATGGTCTATACATTTAGGAAAAATAAAGAAAAACTCATACACCTGTACAGTAGAAAGGTACTGAACGTCCAAACTTGTTGCCAAGTGATCTATACTCAAATTTTCAGACCAGAGCAAGCATCCTATCTGTACTTCACCAATTTTGCTTTGTCCATATTGGAACATGATGTGGTACAAGCGGAAGTATTTGTAAGTCTTGTTTGTAAAATTGTTTTGTGAGGGGGGGAAAATATATGTAATTATCACACAGGACAATTCTGGTGCACTGCTTCAAGATGAAGAATATATTATCACAGAGGACCTGAAATCAGGTAAAGGTTTAAAGGTGATGTAATCTATCCTTCACTCTATCCTTCACTTGCTCTCTCAATTTTCAGTACAATACAAAGAAGGTGGTTTCAAGTCGAATCTCTCCAAAGCAGTGGTAACAGCCAAAATGTCTAAGAAATAAATCAAACTTCTAACTCATTGCAGCTGCATCATAGTTTAGAAAATGATACCTCATTATTGCAATATTTAAAGTAATAAAAACCTATGCATAATTAGAAAGAAGAAAATTGAACTATAACAATGCCAGTTTAGCCCAACATGTTGAAGGTGGTCCGGTCATGCCTTCTTGAGCTTCAGAGCCTCGTACTTGGAGTGGCTACGATACCACAGAAAGAGTGGGAGGGCAACTGTGGGTGTACTCATAGCAACAAATGCCAGCCAATCCATCTGTACAAAAAAAAAAAAAATATACATTTGACAGTTGTAATATGATTCAGTCATTATTGGCTGAAATAATTATAATAGTAGCAATTTTTCTCGTTCTTACAGCCAATGATTGTTTTTAGTGTTTTCAAACAAGTTGGGCAGAACTATAGTGTGACTTGTACAGTCAGGGTTTTATACAGGATTATTTGGGACGGGGGGGGGAGGTAGTGTTAAAATTACTTTCTGTATGTTATGTCTCTTATGTTACCAGCAAAAACTTTAACCTTCAACATGGACCTAATTAAAAGTGTGGGTGTTGGTGAAGGAGGATGTGCAAAGATTTAGTTTTAATGAGGACTGGTTATGCTATGAACTGAAAATTGCTCATTTATGCTAAAGTACAGTTTCACAAGCCTAAGTTACTACCTAACATATACACCCACCCTCAAGAAATTGGGCACAATGTGACGGGTCAAACATGGGACTATACATTTGATGTAAACTTCAATGTAAGGGAGTATTACTCACCAATCGCTCGTGCGTTACAGAATTAATCATGAAAGTAGACAATGGTCAAGGCAATTACATGCACAGCTTACATTAGCCTCCAAGTATAGAGGATGAATTTTATCATTTGAAAGGATTTGAAGGGGGAAAAAACTGACTATCACCTCCTACTTTTACCGTTGTAGTACACCAAAAGAGCAATACATAAATACTTTGTTACTAAAATCACTGCTTAATTACGAACCCCAGACTAATGTCAGGATATGCATAAAACTCACAGACTCACCAAGTGTGCCTCATGCTGGCGGGAAAAAACATCGTAAGAGATGACTTGGACTATGCCCGGAGCACTACTGAAACTAGTCTGAACACATAATGAGGAAGAGAATAAAAAAAATAAAAAATAAAAAATTGGAGACAAAACATCAACACCATGAAAACATAGCAACCACATAACAACAAATACAGAACCACAGACTATACAAGCCTACTTTAATTGACCAGAAATATCCACATGCCTACACACATTCTAGAGATAGAGAAAGCATCAAGGTTTCATCCTTCCACTTACCAAGACTTTGTTTTCTGATGTTTCGCATGTTACTTTCGCCCAGGATACGTTGAAGAAGCCTGCAGTGAGAGGCTTTACTATTAGCATATGAGAGACATTGGTGTTTCTGAGAGAATGTCAGTCAAGGTTATTATATAAATATATTAGTCTTGTGTAATTCGTTAATTAATGTATACTAAGTAATATGGAATATGGATACGGGTTAATCCTGTCCCACTTTATTGCCAGCAATCCTTCCAAATTAACAAACTCATCGGGGGGAAAGCTCCCATCTTCCAAGGTTACAGAGAGTGCAGTGCTACAAAAGATATTTAAAATTTAACAAATTAACACATAACACATAGGCTGGTCAAGTTATCATTCCACATGATGATACAACTCACAATACACCTCGCTAAATTCTGCAAGAAACTACTAACCAGCTACCATCCTAATTGATGCTCACCTCGTTCCAATGTTGAAAATGCTGTATTGTATGGTAAGATCTTTTCCTTCCACCACATGTTCGTTCAGAATGCTCTTAGATACCAGTAATTGCGGATTGGCAAAGGACAGAGTGAATAATACTCCGAAAGTCAAGAAAAACTGGAAATAACGAAAGAGCACCATTACGGCCTTACCACTACCGGCCGCAGCAGCGAACAAGATAACTTACCGCTACCCTCCACATAGCTATTAATCACACAGGAAAGCCAGTAATTCTTCAGTCAGTTCTAAACAAAAGACAAACAAAGCACAGACAGCTCTAAAATAGAAGTTTCGTATCCACGTGAGGTCCGCAGTAGTACGTAAATAAACATCTGAACCTTTGACCTCTCTCTCCTCACTTCTTCTAGGCCGACGAAGTTTCCACTTCCGCGGGATCTATTATGGATAAGAAGAAAGATGAAGCCACTTGCGAAGTTAGCGACGAAGTTGCCGACCTGGAGCGGGAAATTGAGGAGATGAAGGAAACTTTGAAACAGGAGCAGATCAAGAAAAGGGATATTACTCGTGAGCAGGAGATAATAACTCGACAGTCTTAGAATTTAACTGTGAAAATTAATACACTGGATATTACAATAAACGTTCTTGCAATTTTTTTTGGTGCACATTAGCTAATAAAAGCTTGTTTACAGCAGAGCTGGCATGTTAACTGCTTTGCATTTTTGTTTTTTAATTTTTTTTTCATGGTGGCTTAGTTTCAGGAACAGTGTCCAATAAGGAAGAGGATGAGCTGCCACCGGTGGTATGCAATCTAAAGTCACGCCGAGTGCTAAAGGGCCATCGTGGCCGTGTGTTGCATTTTGATTGGTCGAATGACAAGATACACTTGATGAGCGCTGGGCAGGTATGCAGCATGTTTACCTTGTCTGACATATGCAGAGAATTGGTGAATTTCCTTCTTATTTTTTGCTTTTATTGTTGTTGTATTATATATTTTTTTGTTTGTCATTATTTCCCACACGACATCCACCTCCATGTCTGCAGGATGGATTTGCTACCATTTGGAACGTGCTGTCTGGTCAGAAGGAGCTCTCTATCCAGACTACATCGCCGTATGTCACGGCGTGCTCCTATGCTCCATCGACAACGATCGTAGCTTGTGGGTAAGCCAACTACTACATATGCGTGATGGAGAAAATAAATATATACATAAAATGTTTTTACTGCAAACTCATCATAATATTCTCAAACGAGTCTTGTCTCCTTTCATTATCCCTTGTATTGAAGTGGCCCAATTGTTATTCTGACATGTGGGTATGTGATTCGAATGGTCGTTAAATGTAGGAGACTGTGTTTGTGTCACGAGTCACCACATTGCCAACTGACCGAGAAACTTATTACGCCCTACAAACTAACTGGAATGAAGGGGCAGTTGCAATAAAATGCCAATGTGGAGGACATGTTGTTGGTTTATTTTGTTTGGTTGTGTATTTTTCATTCATTCATTTGTTCATTCATTCATTCATTCATTCATCACATTTAGAGGAATGGACAACCAGTGCTGCATCTTCAAGCTGACAGCTCGCAAGTTGAGCAGTCTGGAAGACAAAGTTGGCCGCATTAACCACCCCAGCAAGATGCTGGCTCAGCATTCTAAATACATCACCCACTGTCAGTTCCTGGGCTCGGACCAGCAACTGCTCACCTCCAGTGCCGACACCACATGTGGACTCTGGGACTTGGAGATGAATGACCCGGTGCAGATGTTCCCAGGCCACCGGAGAGAAGTGATGGGGTGAGTCTGTCAGGATAAAGAATAAGTATGTGTCTGCTTTTGGACTAGTTGACTGAAATATCAGGCAGAGGAAGAGTTGCGTAGCGCAGTGGCTATAGCTAGTGCAGGGTTCGATTCCCCAAAAACTCTTATATTTTTACTTTTGCTTTTTTTTCCCACTTAGACTCCTTTGATTAAGGGAAGACCATTTTAAGTTAAATACAAATTTAATTAAACTGATTGTGTCAAGGTTTGGATTGACAATTGTTTTGGTGTATTTGGGCTGATATAAATATTGACTGTCTTATCACGTCAATCATGGGTACAATTTTGCCATGAAGTGTACATGTCACACTTGGTAAGGTGTGATTTCCAGTGACTTTACTCAAGAGCATCACACAGCATGAGGTGTGACTTCCATTGACGTATCGTCACACGTGTTATATGACTGCACATTAAACCTCACCATAGTAAAGTACTATTGGGTAGTCTAGTTTGCCTAACTTGCATATAGAATTGTGTGTGTGTGTGTGTGTAAGGAGAGGGGGGAGGGGGGGGGGTTGAACATTAAAAACTAAGTACGGCCTCATTTATCCTATGGTTTCCTCCTGCCTGTATGGTATAGCAAGTCGAACCAACTGCTTGTGTGTTATGTCACATACGTACACCAGTCTCGGGTAATAAAGAAACTGTTTAGTTTATTTAATTTTTTCAGGAAGTTTATCAAATCTTACGCAACCTGAGACACTCTGTTAGCCCATGAAGAGGCTAGTGACAATCGGAAAGGGTTGAGCTGATGAAGTGGTCTGATTTACTATTGAAATTTGATTATTTTAATTTATTATGTATGCTGCGTATGTGAATCCAGCCTGGCATCACACCCGAGAGACCCGAGCAGCATATTCGCCTCTGGGGTAAGTTAGTATAGTTTTTATCTGCCCATGTTATCCAGATTAGGTAGTAGAGTTGTGAGTAGTAGCAGTGACACATGTGAGGTATAAGATGGTACACGCCCATATGAGTAATACAAGTATACTCTAACTCACTCACATTTATTCTCCCTCTCTCTCACACACACACATACATACACACACACACACACACACACACACACACACAGTTGTCATGGTATTTCCTTGAACATTGAGCATGGTATTCATCGTGGAGATGTGGTTCAGTCTTGAATGGTTGGAGGGTTTATTCTAGCCTATTGTTGTCATTTGAGAGTGGTGTCATAACTCAGTGGATATAGTGTGTCAAGCAAGTGGTCCTGGGTTCAAGTTCAATCCCCAGTGACAACTACAATTTTCTTGATTCAGTCATTTTCAATTATAATGAAGCACCAAAGGTGTGAACCCTCAGCGCTATTAAACACTACCTAGCTATTACCTTCCCCGGAGTAACGCTTAGGAGCCTGAGCATAAAGCTAAGTAGCTACACCGCTGGCTGCAGAAATTATTTGCTCACGTGATTATGACGTAATGCTAGGGGACGTTGCCCATAAAAGCTGGTACCTACGTGGAGTTGAAAGCTTCGCTTTTTCTCAACGAATAGCCTGAAATAAAAAAGTAGCACAATAAAAGGTCTTAAATCTTCGTCCTGAGTAAGTTCATACCTAAATCAACTGTTAATTGTCAGTAATCTCCAAAATCAGAGCGTGACAGACAGATAAACAGACAAACAGACAGGACGACTACTATAACTCTCTCGGGCATGCGCGCTGAGGGTTAATAATAGCACATTTTTCTCGTTCTAACAGCCAATATTGTTGACCCATGAAGAGGACTTCGACAAGTAGTCGAAATATCGGGTTAAATTTTAATTAACAATATTGGCTGTTAGAATGAGAAAAATTTGCTATTATCACTATTTTCTTTTAATTAAAAAAGTTTGTGAATGATCTATGTAAAAAAAATGTTGTAATTTTACTATGAAATAAAAAGAAGAGTGGTAATTGCAAACCTGTGATACATGATAAGTAATATTATCAATCTCTAATTTTATGTACATTATATTATGTGTATACATTTATGTAATTTGTTGTAGAGTCTGGATAAGTCTGCGCGTGTTTGGGACGTGCGAAGTGGCCGGTGTGAGATAAAGCTGGAGAGTCCGGACGCACAAGTCAACGCCGTCAAGTTCATGGGCAGTGGAGAGATGTTGGGCGTGGCAGGCTGTGACGGGATAGTGAGTGAACGTGTGATGTTTGTGACCTTGTTAACAGTTGGGTGTGAACGTATGTAACAGGTACATTTGTACGACTTGAGGTCAGTGCACAAGTTGAAGATGTACTCTAAAGCCAGCATTTTGTTTGGAGCTACTTCAGTGGATTTCTCTAAGGGAGGCCAGCTCATGTTTGTGGGATACGAAGACTATACCTTGAGGGCATGGGATGTTCTTCGGGTAAGTGTGAGAGAACGTAGGTTAAAATTGTGTGAGGGAGCTTCAGTGTGCAGGGTATGAGTGTGTGTGTGTGTTGGGATATGTTTAAATGTGCATAGTTGTCATCAGGACATAATTATATATAATGTATGTATGTATGTATTTAAGATCTATGGTTCAGTCATTTTCAGCTGAAATACTATTATCAAAGTAATAGTAATTTTCTCTGTTTATTCAACAAATAAACTATTTTAACTATTCATATTTGAGATCTGGTAACAATGTCTTCCCTGTTCACTCATATGATCTCATAGATGAAGCAATATCTGTGATCGGAGATCAACTTCAGGATGATGACACCCCGGACGAGAGAACATGTTCGATCTTTTGAATATCAAAGATTTATAAGGTCTTTCTTACTTTAGGTACAGCTATAACTGAGATACAGTGGCCATGGTTTGCCTCTTTCTACAACAGAGATTTCAAACTTGGCTCCAGTTAAGCTTGTAGTGGAAGAGACATGTATGTGACAGCTTTTAGTAGCGAAGAGAGGAAGTGAGATATATCCGTTGAAACATTTAAACAGTGTAAGACCTATTGTATATATATAGGAGACAGTAAGTTACCCATCTCGACTGCTACATGAAGAGAGAAAGTGATGGTGTTACTTACTGCCACTGTTTACAGAAACCCTACACGCACAGATAGATACTTTAAGTCTCGCCATCTAATTCATGTCCAAGAAAGTGTGCTTTTATCAAAGTTTGGAAGGGTGACTAACATGATTGAAAACTTGAAGGAGGAAGATAAAATACCTACATACACAGAGCACTTCCAAGTAAGTTATGACAACGGAACCATTAGAGCAGGCTTTAAAGAGTTACCTTCAGACTCAGCAGAAACTGAGTAATGGAAAGCATTCGTTTCTTACATAGCAGAATTAAGTGAGAGTATTCAGAGAGTGTGTAGTGATTTCAGCATAACTCGAGTTAAGACTTTCATATTGCATTTTTACCAATGGTACCCACAAGCAGAGTTATCCATTGTTGTATAGCAGTATACCTTGTAGCTGTTGGAAAGCATACTTTTATAGGCGAAGTTCTAGGAAGGCTTAAACAGAGAATAAAGGAATATCAACATTCCTGTAAAAGAGAAGGGACGAGTAGGTTTCAGCTATTGCTGGGTTATAGATAAAGATAGCTAACCATGAATTAAAATTTTTTTTTAAATCTGAAAATTATGGTTACCACAAGAGCATCGGTTTAGAGCTTGTGGATGCTGTCTCTCTATGCTGTGTGCTGATTAGGTGTATTCTAGATTGGGGAAATATAATTCTAAAACTCGCTATACAGGCTGGGCTAAACAGAAAGCATGAGCGACCAAACACTTGTCTTACAGTTTCTATATTTCAGAGCTTATCAAGAGTTTAATTTCAAGTCGATCCTTGAGTCGGTTACATACTTAGTGGGAGTGAATTTGCTTAGAATATAGATGCTGTAGTTTTTATATTGTGACGACAGAGGGACTTTAAATTGCTTACAGTAAGTCCTCCAGAGAGAGACACTGTTAACTTAGTGTCCCTCTGACTGTACTTAGTGTCCCTCTGGCTGTACTTAGTGTCCCTCTGACTGTACTTAGAGTCCCTCTGACTGTACTTAGAGTCCCTCTGACTGTAGTCCCTCTGACTGTACTTAGTGTCCCTCTGACTGTACTTAGTGTCCCTCTGACTGTACTTAGTGTCCCTCTGACTGTACTTAGTGTCCCTCTGACTGTACTTAGTGTCCCTCTGACTGTACTTAGTGTCCCTCTGACTGTACTTAGTGTCCCTCTGACTGTACTTAGTGTCCCTCTGACTGTATTTAGAGTCCCTCCAATTTTGTTGTAAAGCAGTTGCTACATTCTAAATTAGTTAGGCGCTGTGTAACCGTCTTGAACTACTGTTTTTAGGGTCCCTAGGCCCTAAGTAGTGCCCTCACTGTGCTCGGGACACTACATCCTAGGGCCTGCAAGACTCTAAAGACCATAGTTCCCTTGAAGGTGGCACCTAACTATTATTTAGAGCCCTAACTAATGGATGCCACTGTAATCATAATGTATTTATTATACAATGTCGAGTATAAGTGAACACAGAGGCAGCATTGTAATACTTTCGGCAGTTGTGATTGTGTATGATAAGTTTCTAATGTATCGTCACATGCACTGAAGTTATAGCTGCTGTAGCATGTCTAATATCATTTTCATCTTAGTGATAAAATATTTCGTACATAGTTTTTTCTTGTGTTCAATGTAGCTGTTCCTCTGAATATTAGTATCGATTAACATTGCTAATAATGACTAGTAACAAACACACACACACACAAGTATACAGTGGAACCTCTCTACAAAGGGACTCTGAAGAACAACTCGACTCTTAACAACAGCCAGCGTAAATGGAACACAGTGATCTACTACAATAAAAAAAACTCTGAAAGCAGCCAAACTCTCTACAAGGGTCAAAAGACTTGACCCCAAGCATGGCCTTTGTAGAGAGGTTCCACTGTATTCTTGAACAGGCTTACCAGGCCTGTCTTTAAATTCATGGTTTTGTTTATAGCTATATTTATTTATTTATTTTTTGGTGTTTACTTTTCTTTCTGTCCTTGCAGGGCTCCTGCTTGAATCTGTGGCTGTGTCACCAGGACAGAGTATCACATGTCCTTATGTCTCCTGATGGAACTGCTCTTGGGTCAAGCAGCTGGGATGGAACTGTTAGAATATTTGCTCCATAGTAGTCTCTTGTCGAAGAACACAATTTTTAGTGCATTTATTGTTTTTATTCCTTCAGGTCTTCCTTCCAAACTTTTTTTATTTTTGTGTGATTCATCCATACCACCAATCATACTTGATCTCCAACATGATTTGTTCGGTAGTAATCGTCATTATTTTAAATGGCTTGAGAACACCCACGTGGACCGAAAGTGAGAGTATACGTGCAAAGTATTGTTTGCGGAGGGTCACTGCGGGCAGCCGAGATCTGTGAGTAGCTCTATCTAGACGAATGGATTCTGTTGGTAGGAAAAGAAGGCGCTCTGAGGGATGCCCAGTTAGTTCCAAGGTGCATTGCTTGCTTTATAAACACTAACAGGTGCAATGGCGGAGCTCAGTTGTTAACGTCTATTCGGTTTATATTTCACAGATTCAAAAAAGTGCAGCTCGTGGCAGGAAAAGTCTGGGAGTGGGTATTGAGGAGCTGAAAGGTTCCTATGAGAAATTAGTGAATGTGGAAGTGAGGGAGGCGAGTGAAGATGATGGTGAAGAACAAGAGTCGGCTATGAGACTGGAGAGAGATGAGGGTGCTGGGGAAGGCACTCTTGAGTCTCAAAGTGATGAGGATACTGAAGTGGCTACAAGTGATGAGGAGCAATCAGAAAGTGAAGGGGGTGGGGCTGCTGCTGCTGAAGCAGGTGAGCAGAAATCTGGTCACTCGAGCAGTCTGTACAAGCCGCCTACTCGTGATGAGCTGCAAACTCTGAAGGAGACACAAAACTTGTTCAAGTCCAATTTAATGAAACTGCAGGTTTGTTCAGAATGTAGGATTTTATTTCAGCTCTTGTTATTTACTACTACTGGTCGGTCATTGATAGATCACAGAGCTCCTTGGTGAGGTGAAGTGGAAGAAAACCTCTTCAAGTGGCAAACTGGAGGCTTTCCTGCATACTCTGAGAGAAACTCTAATGACCCTGCCTTCTAGCAACCTAATCAATGTAAGTGACAACTCGCTCAGCAAGTGGGTCCTTTTTCCTGGACAGTAGAGATATTTTTCTTAATTGTTGTTTGTGGTTGATTTTAATTTTAATTTATTCTTGATACTTACTAATAATTTTTTCCATGAGTAGTAGTAGTAATAATTTTGAAGCTAGTCCTTATTAATTAAATGTTTTGTTCTGATTGAAGTTAGCAGATGGTGTAGATGAACTAAAGAAGGTGAAATTTCCACTCTCTTTCACTCCAAGCCATTCCAAAGGCAAATTCAGGTTTGCTCCTCCCACCATTGTGCGTGTGGTTGGGAGCTATTTACTTGGTACTGGCATTAAGTCGGATCAGAATGTGGACCTGGAGATTTGCATTCCAATGGTAAGAGTAGGATTCCAGTTCAGAATGTAGCTGTAGTATATTTTATAGGAATAATTAATTAAGGCAGGAAAAAAAAAAAGGGGGGGGGGGGGGAAACTGCAGTTTATTTGGGTATTAATTAAGTACATAGTATAGTAACTATGGCCTCCACTCACCTCTAGATGGGAGTGTGTAATCAGATTTATGGCAGCCTGAGTTTAGTTGCACGAACTACTGTAAAAAATAAGTTTTTTCCCGTTGTTATTGTGTTGTTTTTTTGTTGTTGTTTTTGTATCAATGTAATTCCTTGTTTTCTAGGACTGTCTTCAGGTAAAGGATGTTTTGAACTATCGCTACTTCTTCAAGCGAGCGTTGTACTTGAGTCACGTGGCAAGTCATCTGAGGAAGAGGAAGAAGAAACTTGGTCTTGAAAGCATCAAGTATCAATATTTTCAGACTAACCCTCTCTTCCCCATCTTAAAGTTAACCCTGGAAGGTATGCTAGACTAAACAGTTGAATAAGTCACTTGCTTATTATTATTATTATTATTATTATTAGGTACATTGCACCTATTATTATTATTATTATTATTTGTTTTGCAGAAAAGAAGCTCTCTAAATGTTCCATTTTTCTCCATACATCTATATTGGATCAGTCTTTTTTCAAAATCAGTAAACTGGGGCCAGACAGGAACAACGTGCGCAAGACCTTTCTGACCAGCAACAACCTCATTTCCTGTGAGGAGGAAATGGGGCTTGGTCCTGCCACGCCCCACTACAATGCGCACATGCTCATGGAGATGGGTGCCAGGGAGAGACACATGAAAGAGATCTACGCTGCCTCCCAGGAGTGTCCCGGTATCATAGATGCTACCATTCTCTACAAAGTCTGGGCCAAGCAACGAGGCTTGGACAAGGTGGGCATGTGTCTTTGTTGTAAGTTACTTTATATTGAACATGCAGGGCTGAAGCAATAATACTTATTATGAGTCATAGTGTGATATAGTGAGCAGTGTTTCATCCAGACATTCTTGCAAGGGGGGGCAAAATAGAGTTTTGAAAATGTAAGGGGGGGCGGGCGGCACTGGTCACCATGGGAGTGAAATAGAATTATTGGAAGGCCTATGTCCTACATTAAAAAAACATAATCTTATCTAATGAGGTCTGCATATGTCAGATCCTGACAAGTTAATTCAGCTACTCATTTTCACCTCCACCGTCTAGCAATTTTCAGTCAACTGTGACATTCACTATTTAGATGCTTTTCACACACTATTCAACTCTGACTCTCACCTCCCCTTAGGTTTATCACACGTTGATTCACACTTACGGTTGCTGGCTGGCTATAAAAAGGCCAGCCCTCAGCTCACCGTAGCAGTTGTTGAGTTTTGATCTATACAGATTCTACAACTTCCAGAACCAGAACTCTAAGCACTCGTAGTCCCTGACAGCTTAAGATAGTCTCAAATGGATATTCGCTCTTTCTTCTGTGGTGCAAGCTCTTCAAAGTCACCTGGCCACTCAAGTAGCAGTGACACAGAAGATAAAATTGACAGCAATCAATCTGATACTGAGTTTTTGGAGCCAAGTCCTGCCAAGAAAAGATTAATTGTCCATGAGAAGCATGCAAAGGAAAGATTAACTACACATGAGAAAAGCAAGAAAATCACTGCAAGCAGTCGAAAATACAACAAAAAATGGGAAGAGAGCTTCAATTGGCTGATGTTTGATAAAAATTTCCAAGGAGCTTTTTGTAAGGTTTGCAGGAAGAGAGGAATTTCTCTTCAAAGAACAGGAGGAACATGGATCTCAAAACCTTTCACGAACTGGAAGAAGGCAATAGAGAAGATGAAAATTCATGCAAAGAGTGATATTCACCTCCTATCATGTGAAGCAGAGATGGCTGCAGCTACAGCACTACAAGAAGGGTCAGTCATTCAGCAACTCCAACAAATTAATGATGAGGAAAAGTTGAAGAACAGAATGGCCATTAAAGCTCTAATTCGTTGCACCCATTTTCTAGCTCGTCGCCACATTCCCCACACAACAAATTTTGATGAACTTATTGATCTAATCGTAAGTTGTGGTGCAGAAGATTTAAAGGGGTTCCTTGAAAGAGCTAGATTAAATGCAACCTACACATCTAAAGTTGCTGTTGTTGAATTTGTTGAGGCAGTTGGCTTATGGGCTGAAGAATGTTTACTGAAACGGCTTCGCCAAGCTTCCCATTTCAGCATAATGGCAGATGAGTGCACTGATGTGACGACCACAGAAGAGCTTTCAATTTTCTTCCGCTGGGTGAACATGGACGGTCAACCTGTTGAGCACTTCTTGGATATAGTTCCATTGAAAGCTACTGATGCAAAGACTATTTATTCTGCCCTTGTTGAATTCATGAAAGATAAAAACATACAGATTAGCAAGCTGGTGGGTATGGGATTCGATGGAGCAGCTACTTTCTCTGGGAAACACAATGGTGTGCAGAGTCTCCTGAAGAAAATTTCACCTCATGCACTTTTCGTACACTGCCATTGCCATTTGCTACAGCTAGCATGCGTTCAAGCAGCTAATGCTACCAGTGGGATAAAACATGTGTACATCACACTCACCACCCTCTGGAAATTTTTCCACTATTCTCCTAAGCGAGCTGAGAGTCTCAAAGCAGTACAGCAGGTGCTTGACTTACCTGAGCTGAAAGTTGTGAAACCATCAGATACTCGCTGGCTGTCCCATGAACGCTGTGTGAAGGCAGTCAAAGCTAGCTACAGTGCAATTGTGACTGCTCTAAACAATATCTATGAGCAGACACATGCACCTGAAGCTCTAGGTATCAGTAAAGCCTTATGTAGGCCCTCAACTTTAGTGGCCATATACCTCCTTGATTATGTTCTGCCACAAGTGGCGAAGTTGAGCAGAGCTCTCCAGACTGAGAGAATAGACTTGACAGCTATCACCCCTCTTGTTGATGCCACTCTCAATACACTTGATGATGCCATGTTACCTGCTGCTAACTGGGTATTAGAACTGATGGATGCAAAGAATGAGATCGAAGAAGTCACTGACATCACGTTAACCACGGAAAGCATTGCTACATTCCAAGGACAAGTGGCTGAACCGTTTATCAGGATGCTGAAGGCAAACATATCCAGCAGATTTATTTCACAAGATATTGTCTCCTCATTTGGCATCTTTGATCCGAAGAAAGTGCCAGCTGCTGACTCTTCTGACTTCCATACATATGGTGAGGACTTAATAGATGTACTATTAGCTCACTATGGTGCAGAGCTGCCTGCTAAGACTGCTGGTGGAGATGAATACACCAAAGAAGCTCTTATTTCCCGCGAAACCCGAGAGGAGTGGAAAACATTTCGAAGCTACTTATCGAAGAAGCCGAAAGGTAACCTGCACTTGCAGTTGAAAGAGCTCACCACAAGTGATATGCTTAGTGAAATTTTTCCAAACATTAGCACCCTGGCAAACATATGTCTATCTATCCCTGTCAGCACTGCTTCAGTGGAAAGGAGCTTCTCCAAAATGAAACTAATTAAAACACGAATTCGAAATCGAATTGGGCAATCACAATTATCCTATTTGATGAAAATAGCCATGGAGACACCCGAGACGCTCTCATCTACACAATTAAATGACATTATTACAGTATGGAACAAAAAACCTAGACGAATTGCTGTGTGAATATTGTTTATTATTAATTTGGTTTACATTTTTCTCTTAATAAATATCGGTTCTTTCAAAAGGGTGGGGGGCACTTAGAATCCAAGGGGGGGCATTTAGAACCCAAGGGGGGGCAAATGCCCCCTTTCGCCCCCCCCTAAATGAAACCCTGGTGAGGGATTTCTTGAGTAGGATTTATTTTCACTCACCAACCGTGAGATATTGTGCATTATCTTGGGTTATGAACTTAGTATATATATATATTATTATATATGTTGGAAAGCCTTTTTGTCAGCATAGAATAGATTACGGTCTACTAATACACAAGTCGTTTATTGAGGTAACTTTCATGAGTTGCTCTGGAATATTTCTCCAAAGAAACTTTAATTTCCTGTAACCTGTAGTTAATGTTAACACTGTAAGCTTGGATGCGGCATTACTACTTCTGATCAGTAAATAGTTAGTATCAAGTATTATAGTATTAAGTTTTTATTAATTTTCCCTTTCCTCAGGGCTATGATGGCTTCAACGGATTCCATTTTTCCCTTTTGGCCTCGTCTCTATTGTGGCAGAAGAAGATCAGCCCAATGATGAGTTGTTACCAAATATTTCGCGTGTTGCTTCAATACATCAGCTCGTCAGACTGGACCGCCTCAGGTTTCCTGTGCTCATCTTCCTCATCATCTGCCGCTGTCACTAGTCCACCACTGAAGGACTTCCATGCTGCGTATGACGTGGTGTTTGTGGACTCGGTTGGGTTTTTGAATGTCTGTTCAAACATGAGTAAGGAGAAGTTGAGCTGGCTGCAGCACGAAGCATCTCTTGCTCTAAAGCTTCTGGACGACTCCTCCTCCATGGGATTTCAAGCTCTGTTTATGAAAAGCATGCCAGTAGAGCAATCATTCGATATTCTTTACAGGTTTGAGAATTTTTTTTTTTTTTTTTTTTTTTTGCATCGCTAGTCTCCTTTCACAAGCAGGCTCTTGCACATGCCTCCCTTTCAAAAGGCTGATGCGATTCTAATATGCGTGTTTTGTTTATTTATTTGTTTATGTGTTAGTATTCCTCTCTCCCGCTTATCACTGCCTGATGTGAAGTTGGAAGATACACTCAAAGAATCACTGACTCTGGACTGCTTTGGTTGGCCCCTCCCTCGTCTACTCTCTCGCATATTAGCTGTTTTGCAACGTGGCTTGAAAGATCGAGTTAAGCTGATGGTTCCATTCCTCCACATTCCTAAGGTACTCAGTGTGGGATTGTTAGTTTGTTTTATTAAATGGACTATAATTTGTGGAATGGGATCATTTCTAGCATTCTTGGCTGACTATTAAAGAAACTCCAAATTCCAATAAGGGTCGTGTGAGTATTGGGTTGCTACTGGATACCGATCATGCTTTCTCTATTCTCACCATGGGGCCAGAAGCAGACCAGAAAGAAGTAAGTCGAATACATCTCATGAGGAATTCTATTGGCCATTGTTTTACAAACAGAAAGTAGCCGAGTTTCGTTCCTTTTGGGGTGAGAAGTCAGAGATGCGGAGATTTCAAGATGGCTCCATAAAAGAGGCTGTGGTGTGGGGGGGAGGAGGAGGAGGAGGAAGGAGGGACAGTGTGGAGTATAAGAGGGACATATGCCAGTACATTATCACTCATCTTCTGAAGACGTATGTATTGTGGGTGTGGCAGAAACTATGCCCCTAATAGAAACAATATACATGTGATGCTAATGCTTTGATTACTTGCACTTTATTCTCTTCTTTGTGCTCAGGCATTTCTCAGTTAAGATGGAGGGTTTGTGTTGTTCTAAATCTGGCATACTTGACTTCTTGCTTCATTGTTCAGAACGCAGCAACCCTGGAAGTTGGTGAGTTTGTTTTCTCACCCGTGCCACAGTGTTCTCTCATTTGATCAAGTATTTCCACTCTTAGCGATGGGGAGGTGCTGATGAGGAAGGCCAGTGACGCATTCACGGAGCTGAGTCGTGATCTGAGGGGGTTGAGGGATATCCCCCTCTCTGTGACATCACTACAGGGGACATCCCCCACATTCAGAGGCACAGAGGTTATTCAACTTTGAACTTTCGTTTACATTATGAAAACTTGTTCCTGTTGTGTGTGTTTAGGTTTTTCCTCTCTCTGCTTGGAATGGTAGGCTGTCGTCAGCACTGAGAGCCACGCCTCCTGATGATCGACACCAGTTGGTGTGCTATTATCCTTCCTGTGAGGTAGCTACACCTCCTTTAGTGCCACTTCATCCTGGTGGGTTGTGTTTCGAAGTTCTTTTCTGTGTTATGTGCGTGTTTGTGGGTGCATGTGTTTGTATGTGCATGTGTGTATATCCATGTGTTTCCATGCATGTGTCCTGCACATAGTGGTGTGTCAGCTTGAGTCCAGTGCGAAGTGGCCTGAAGATCTTGAAGCCATAAGGATGGTCAAGGTAGCCTTCTATATCCACATGGCGAAGGCTCTGACTGAAGGCAGCAACAAAGTCTTAGCCTCTCCTACTAAGGAGTACTTGGATATCCTCAAGGTGTTTATTGTTGTTGTTGTTGTTTTGTTGTTTGTTAGTGTTGGGAGAGATATCAAAGCGTTGCAGCTCACCATGATGACCTGCTACAATACGATTATTTAATGGGAGAATCCATTACAGCTAGGCTAGCTGTATCAGATGCTTGCATTAAACATTCAGTAATGTGCTAAGGAAAGGGTTTATAGAGGTATTTAAGCATATAATATTTGGCTTATATTTGTATGCACTTTTTACATTGTTAAATGCACATACAAGTTAGGTGCTGTTGAGAGACAGATATATTTTACTTCATTGCTCTGCTAAAAATTACTCCCTGACGTCACGCTCTCTAAGTTTAGTAATGAATAATACACTCTCTGGTCTAACTTATGGATATAATATATCCATAAGTTAGACCAGAGAGTGTATTTCATTCAGTTAGATTTAACTCTCATTGTGTGCTCACATGGTCTATACTTACCCTGATTGACTTAGAGCAAATTTTGTGCACTCTGAATCCAACTAGTGTGCTTGAATTTGGTGAAGTACCGAAACAATAAATGTTTGGGCTATCAACTCAAACCACTTAATTTTATTTTAATATTTCTGCTTGCTCACCATAGCCACACTACTTATAGTAGTAATAATAATTATTATTATAACTAGCAAATACCCTGCAACATAGTGGCCCTTGATGTATTACAAAGTAAGAATGCAGTGGCACAAGTTATTTCATTCCTCTACCACTTGGTTCCCTCTCCTGCTCTCTTTTTTCTGAACTATCTCAGGTTTTCATATTCATCTCCTTTCCTTTCTTCAGCTCTTTTTTCTGAGTCATGGAGTCTCTTTTCCTCCTTTGTCTACCTCTCCTGCTTCTGAGTCTCTCTGTCCTTCTATCGTGATTGTGGACTTGGGCTTTGTGACCTCTTTCATACTATCGCCTTCCTTTTTTAAACCTACACCGCCTTTCCTCGCCGATTCCACTCACTTTTTAGTTATGTTTATCGCCTTTTTGCATTCTCTTTTGTAATTCCGCCTTCCTTTTGAAACCTACACCGCCTTCCCTTACCAATTCCACCCGCTTTTTAGTTACAATTAACCACCTTCAACTGAATGTTACAAAACTTTACACCCATTCAAACAATGACGACGCTTTACCAACTGTTTAGGCACATGAATTATTGATGGATACTCACACCGTCATCGGCCACCAACGTCGTCATTGTCATTATGGACACACAAGCTTATTATTGTACAGAAAATAATGACAATAATAATAAGTAGAAAATAATAAATATGCATATTTTAATTTCGCACAGACAGTTGTCACATCTGAACTTGTAAGTGTCAAGTTATCTACTTTTTGTAATGTATGTGTGTGTGTTTGCACATTTGTTTGTAGGATGGTCATGTATTCAGAGTGAAGCTCCATCACCATCATGAGCTACTTCTCCTCAAGGAGAAGCCAGGTAAGTCTGCCATTAGTGCGACTGTATCCAGTGCCAAGACAGCTCTGATGAAGGCTGAAGCCAGAGATCTACACAGAGAGATGGTCGCACTCCCAATTCTCACCTCCACTCTAAATGGGTAAGATACAGGGACTTCATGGCAAGTCTAGTAAAGCAGTTACCCAATGTGAGTGGGCTTAGGTAAAGGATCATCATCAATTGAGATGCAGACAGCTGGAGCATAGACATAAGATAAGGTAGTGATAGAAATTCTAATAGCAAATGGATTAAACATGGGGTAGTTGTTGAAAAAAGGTGCAATTTGCTTCAGAGAGAATGGTGGTAGGTAAGCAAGCTGTGTAAATAAATACATGGGTAAGCCAAAAAAAACAAAAAACAATAATTCATAAAAAGGCAGTAACTATTGAACTTTTCCAGATTGGATGAATAAGCTGCCAATATCCATGTTGAAATTCTCTCTAGTTAGCTTGATTATAATACTTTCAAATATTTTTCATTTTTACTGGATGATCTTCTCTACTAATTTGTTTGATGTCCAGTATTCCAACAATGTTTAGCTAGTGCATTATCCATGTGCATATTTTTTGGTATTCCTTAATTCTTTTTCTAAAGTCACTCTGTGTTCATTTTTTTTAAACTGACTCTTTTATATTTTTTCAGTGACACCTTGATGCAAGGAATTAATCTTTCTTTTTTTTTTTTTTTTTTTTTTTTTTTTTTTTTTTTTTCCCGAGATGAATTTGCTTATTGTATTTTTCTGGATAGCTATTCTAAACATCAGACAAGTGTTAAAGTTATTCCTACTCTGTGCATGAAGTGTTCTAGTAACAATATGATTATGGGAATCATAATGAATGTAACAGTGGTATGATTTAGTTTCTGAATGCTATAATAAAAAAAAAAAGAACCTCTGGTTATGGCTATCTGCATCTTTTGTTTTTATCTTTCAATTTTTTCAGTTTTTTTTTTTGCTGAATGATATCGAAACAGTTCAGTATCTTCTACATAACTGTTCATTTATAATCACTCTATCTTCTATTATTAGAAAAATGTCTCAACTAGTCATAGTTATAATGATTTTTGTTCAACCCCTTAGATTAAACTCTGTCCCTATTATTACTGACAGTGATGCTGTTAGTTAGAGCTAATGAGAGGGGAAAAAATTTAGCTTGCAAGTGAATTCCATTAGTTAGGAATGGCTAGCTAGCTCAGCATAAGATTAGTTACTCTCCTTCATTCACAGCTTGCAGCAGAGGTTTCCCATGTACGGTCGCGGAGCTCGTCTCTGTAAGAGATGGCTGTCTGCACACCTCCTCTCCAATCACATGTCAGAGGAAGCTGCCGATCTAATGGTGGCCTACCTGTTTGTCCATCCTGCTCCATTCTCTCCTCCCAGGTACGGTGGATACGTTTAGTATCAACTTGCATAGCGCATGCTACATACATCCCTATATTCAATTATTCTCTTAATTTGTTTGTTTGTAGATTTGTTTTTCATTAAATTAACTTCTTGTTCTTTTTTTTTCTTCTTTTTTAAAGTTTTTATCAGTTCACTTTGTTGTTTCAGTGTGTTAGTTGTTATTATTTGTATGTTCATGTGATGTGGGTGTGTTTAGTTCTGATCTTGTGACCTTCATTCGTTTCTTGTCACTTCTGTCCACCCACAACTGGCAACAGGACCCTCTCATTATCAACTTTGACGATGAACTGTCTGGTAAGGTGTGGGTTTAAATTTCAAAACTCAAGTTAACGAGTGTTGTTGTTTTCTAGAAAGCAAGGTATCAGAAATGTGCGTGGAGTTCTCCAAAAACCGTTCATCTCTCCCACCTGTTGTTCTCTTCACGCCTCACGAGACGTCTTTGTCCATTTGGACATCTAGCACCTCCCCTTCTCTGCCCGTGTTGGACCGACTGGTCAAACTAGCCGATGTCACTCTGGCTGAAATATCGTCTATGATGTTGAACGAGCGTGTGTGCAATGACCAGGAAGATATAAAGGTAAGTGCGTATGATAACCACTTTCAGTCCGCACTCACCTCGATTCCTTCCTACTCCCTACACCTGTCCAATTCACTTGATATGTGTTGTGTGGTGATTTTGTTGTTGTTTTGTTAGTTTACTTAAAACTGTCCAGATGCTTACTGTCACCCTTACTTGAAAACTGTTGACTAAGTAGGGTGCATTTAAAGTCAGCTAACTTTATTCAGCAGTATTGACTTTTTGCAAATTATTGCTTTTTTTTATACTAACGCTGAAGGTTCGCACTCTTAGTGCTCTAGTTTATTTAGTCTCTTTACTGTCAGTAGAGCTTATAACCTTGCCATTTTATTTATTTTAAGGGGGAGTTGGGCAGGGAGGGGGGGGGGGGGGGGGGGGGAACCTGTACGTTTTGGTGTGTTCGTGTGAACATGTTCCTAATCTTATTTTGTTAGAGACTATTTCGCTCTCCTATGGATGCCTTCAATGTTATCATTCATTTACACAAGAGACACTTGCCTCGCTCCTGTCAGGCTGTGGATGCCGGTACACTGGCAACAGACTCTGCCCACAAAACACCAAACTATATGAGTAAACCCACTCACTTGCCTGTGGTGGACTTTGACCCTGCACTACTCTACTTGAAGGAATTGGAGGTATGTAGTATATACAGGCCAGTTTGGATTTTGAACTTCACATTGTAAAGTGATTAGCTGTTAGCCAGCACATATTTTCCCAAAACTATAAGTTTGAAGCAATATTTTATATTCTAAAAACCCTAATCAAAGTTGCTAGGCTTGAAAAAAAATGAAAAGGAAAATGAAACAGACAACAGGACAGGGTAAAGAAGAAAACAACTCTTCTAGTATTGTCATGTGACATAACTCCGGCCAGCCTTCACTGAAATACAATCACGCTCTCCTTCTCAACAACAACTAGTATGTGTCCAGTACAGTAAACCTTGATACTCTTAATTTTCACTCTTTTTTGATAGCTTTAGAGATTAATCCGTATTAATATCCATACTAAATAAAGTGCAGGACTTCTGCAGTTTTTTACCACAACACTTAACTAAAGTTAAAAAAAAAAGTATGTAGCTATTAGTTACAGAAAATTAAATAACCACCAAGAGTCTGTTGTAAACATAATACACATATGTGCATACACACTACACCCGTGCACATTACATAAAATCTTCTATTTATCAAGTAGCATGTCTGAGTGTGTGTGTTAATTGGCAATCAAACAAAGTAAGAATCAGGATTTTACTGTGTGTGAATGTTCATGTGGCTTATTAGTGAGAGCGTAAGATATAGTAATGGTTTGATGGCCATTTGTCAAAGACTTTCAGACTTTCTTCAGTGCTGAATTTGCTAGTCTTGCAACATACTGAAATGATTAAACTGGAATGTACTTTTTCAACTGTCGTGCTCGTGTGCAACACATCATAGCATAGTGGCCTCGACCTACAAGTATCAGCTAAGAGAAGGCAATACTTCTATTCAGTATGCCATTGTGAATAGCTACACTTCTACTGCTGCAGATGGGAAATACATATGGACATCTGTGCAAAGGTGAATACACTTTGGTTTTGGTTTCACTGTGCTGCAACAGACTACACTAGGATTAAAAAAGAAAGCTCATTTACAATTCCAATAGTATAGTTTTTTTTTTTGTTTTTTTGTTTTTTTTCAGTTTGTACATGCATCTGTGTGGGTATTGATCACCATTTACACTATACTTAACTATTGTGCCTTTGTTATTGTTGTTTTGGTTAGGCTGCATATTCTGATTTTGCTCTATTCTTCTATGATAAATATGGTGGATCATTCATTTCTGTTGTTTGGAGGCCCTCTGCTTTGGCCCCGGTTCCTTTTAAGGTGAGAAACTTTGTACCTTCACTCTCTCTCTCCCTTTCCCCCTGAGTGCTAGCTTTTCAAGTAGCCTGTCTTTCATGCAGATTTCTAAAGCGGGTGGTCGTGTGCCAGTTACCAGTGGAGCTAGAAAGTGCAAAGCTCAGGAGGAAATTGTGTTGGATGTGGAGGCTATGATCAATGACTTCCAGCTTCTAGGAGATGGATTAGTGAAATCAGTACAACAATTGAACTAATTACACTGTGGTATACTCAGTTTCATTTAAACAAAGCCAGTTTCACTATTGAACTATTTACTGTGGGTAAGAAAGTTGGAAACGCTAGTTTCAGCTGGACCAAGCAATAATTGTATTGAATAATGTATTCATAGAGTTGTGGGTTAGATGAACAAATTGAAATCTGACAGGCGAGTATTTATTCCTGGGTATCTATGACGACACAATACAAATGAATTGATATTTACATGTACAGCTTTATAAAATAATGCACAGCCGAGATTGCTGTCTTCCTGTAGCAGTTTCATCCTGTGTTTCTTCAGAAGGTTCTGGCTCTGAAATGGGTACAATCTTGCTCTTACGTCTGTGTCCTTTCTTCTTGCTTTTTTCATCAACGAAAGTGACCTTGAATTGTTCTCTTGGTCCAATGGCAAGACTTCCTTTGCCTACATATTGTTGGGGCGTGGCCTTATTGTCTGAAGAAGTATCTTGCTCCTCGTCTTCATCTGATGAATGTGCATAACTTGCCATGTATGCTTGAAGGTCTTCGTTTAGAGTACCGTCAGACTCTCTACTTGCCACTCTCTTCAACTTTCCTTTACCTTTGTGTCCTCCACCACTCAAGTTTTTTGGTGGCACCAAAGGTGATGATGATGTTGGACTATCTTTAAAGTTGGTATTTATCGGTGCCAGAGTGCCTTGTACTCCTCTCCTTTCTCTCAGGGATATGTTCTTCAACATTTTGGAGGTCGTCGGTACATCATCTTGTGCTTGTGCAGCTGCAGCGGCAAATTCTGGGCTTAGTGACCTGGTGACAGTATTCTTGATGGAATTACGAGATTCCATTTTCCTATCAACTGGACCAGCCCCGTGCTCAGGCTTGCCTGTGCCGGACAATTCCTGACCTTCACCACTCCTGTCTACTTCTAGTAGTTCCAGTGCCTTTGATAGCTTCTCCATAACCCTCTCTCTGGCAATGCCTGAATCCTCCTTGATGTTGTCCAGCAGGACTAGAGCCTGTTTGAAGTAACCCACAGCATCCCCATATTTCTTCCACCAGATGTTTATTGACCCCAGACCCTCGCATGCCTGGAGCTGAATGTAAATGTTGCCATACTTGTAGGCTGTGGCAAGTGCATTACTGTAACTGATTGCTGCCTCTTCAGGTTGCCCAAGATGAAGTTGGGCAGTGGCAAGGTTGCACAAACATTTTGACTCCGAGCTGTGGTTCATCATCTGACCTGTAGGGGAAAAGAATGCTTATATTAAATGTAGCACAGCTACTTTAAGAAAAGGAATATAAAAAAAGGCAAAGCAATAAAAAGTACAGCTATGAGAATGAAATACTGAGTAGGATAATATGTTGCAATAAAGTCATTTGGCGCTATTGATAGTCCCCAAGCTTCAGTCAAATCTAATGCAGTATATCCTTTAAAAATGTTTTGAAAGGTGAGAGGTTGACATCTAATATTTGTGATGAATTTAGTTACACTAATTATAATTGAGGTGTTTAAAAATATTGCTTAAAGTTCTTAATGTTGTTTTGACTAAATATACTCCCAAATGTAAAGAACAATTTTTTTACTATTTTTTTTTTCCACTAGCTACTAACCATGAATGGCAATAGCCTCTTGGTGATAGGCCAATGACTCTGTGTACATGCCCTTCTCATTGTACACTGCTCCAATGTTCTGTAGCAGAGAAGCTTCAGAAAGCAAGGAGTTGCTCCTGTGTGGCATTCGCTGCACCATGGCCAGTCCTCTCTCAAAGCACTCCATGGCTGAGTCAAATGAACCTATGGAGCCATACAGCACCCCCAGCTCACAGTATAATTTGCCTGTGGAAATAATAACAAAAGACAGTAAATATTGATACTGTAGTCGCTATAATTGATCTAATAATAACTAGCCTACTTACAGCCTGTGTGACTGTCTTCTACTCTCTGACAAAGTATCCTCAGATTACTCAACATCTGCTTTGCACTGCTATCCCTCCTTTCTCTCAAGTAAACTCTGGCCAGAAGTATACAGGCGTCAGCTTCTCTTGCAATGTCTCCCATATCATGATGAAGTTCTGCCAGTTTCTTGAGCGCTAAGATTTCTCGTTCGCAATCCTCAATATTTCTATAGCATCGTGACATCAAGCTAAGACTTTCTGCTGCCAGTCTTGATAACTCCTCGCATATGTATAAATTAAAACTGTTTGTCAAATGTATGATTGCAGTCTCACTGTCACCAAGTTTGTAATAAGCCTGGCCTAAGTAATGGTGGATATCTCCAGATAGTCTGCTTGTACTACTTCCACCACAAAGTTCAAGTTTGGGACCAGGACATTCTGCTTGTACTGAATCTTTTGGTATATTTTCTATAATTTTCAAAGCTGACTGGAGGAAGCTGCGCCCTCTGTGGTACTCTCCCTGCGATACCAAGCAGGCCCCAGCATTCACATAACTAGTAACAATTGCAGAGGCAATCCCAGCTTCTTTAGCTTTTCTGGCCGCATTTTCGAAGTATTCTACAGCTTCGGCATTTTTTCCGCTCTGTAGCAAATTGTAAGCTACTTTCGTTAATTCACGTATCTCACACTCCAACAAACCCATAGTATAGCTAAAAGATCTCTCCAGACTGATCCAGGCAAAGTTTACAGCGTGTGTGCGATCCCGACGCGTCGGGATTGCCATAACAACATTAACTTCCGGTTACTGTAAACTTGAATAAGAGCACACCCTCGTGGATTCTACGAAAATACAGAGAAAATGAGCCAGAAGCAAACTCCAAGCGATTTTCTAAAGCAAATAATTGGAAAGCCAGTTGTAGTGAAATTGAACTCTGGAGTTGATTACAGAGGTGCGTCTAGCAAAAAGTACTTTCAAGTGATTGACTGAACTGTATATTTCTCCTCGAGGTCATTAGGGGTACTAGCTTGTTTGGATGGCTATATGAACATTGCATTGGAACAGACTGAAGAGTATGTGAATGGACAGCTAAAAAACAAGTATGGTGATGCTTTTATAAGAGGCAACAATGGTAAGGTTGCAGATTATTTATAATGTGCTTACTCCACCCTTTTTGTCTTGTAGTGCTCTACATCAGTACAACCAGAAGAAGATAAAAACTAATCATAAGATTGATTCACATGAACAATTGAATGCATACATAACATCAGTCGTAACTATATTTCTACAGTCCCTACTTTTTCCAATGCATTTTGTGCAGCAATATACTCTTCTGCAGCCTGAAGATCTGTGGCATTTTCCTGTAAGGAGTAACATCAGTGGTGCAGTGAATATTAATGTAATCTACGTAAATCTTGGGCTTACCAACAATATCTTGAGTTCATCATGGGCAGCTTTTAATCGTCTAGTAGTGTCAGGAACCATACTTTCTGATTCATGTAACAGTTCTTCCTAAACAATTGTATTGTAGGAAGAACTTTTATAAGTTAATTTGTTTCGCCTTTGGCTCTAGTTGTATACAGCTACACATTTGTTTGCACCATTCAGCAGTGAGGATAGATCAATTATATGGAGCTGTAGTCAAAGCATTATTAATCTCACCGTCTTCTTGATGTCGTAAGAATCCTTTCCGTCTGCCCTCATTTTCTCAATTTTTTCCTTGTAGTCAGATACTTCTTTACAATACATTTGCTTCTCTTTTGCTAGCCTGTATTTATGTAACAATAGCTAATAAGTTACGGGGTAGCATCAGTACCTTTTCACTACGCCCGCTTTTATTCTGAGATATTTCAACCTGGGATCTGCTGAAGCCATTCTCTGTCTGTTCGTTAGCAAATTTTTGTCAATTCAGCATCAATAAGTGCATCACGTGATGGTGATACCCTTTAAAATGTTGTTGTTTTTTTTACAAAGCGGTAAAAGTGGACGCCCTCTTAAAAGCAAAGCAAACCATCCGGCCAGCCGCGCGAGGGAGGAGGATTTCGCGTTGCAGCTTGCTGAGCAAGATTTTGTGTCTTCGTAAAATCGAGCGCTGGTTCGCTCTAAAGGTCCCTTGGAGAAAGGCTTTGAGGCACCCAGATATTGTACCGCCGGCATGAGTTTAGCGAAAGCGAAGAGAAAAATAAAGAGGCTTGGGAAAACAGCTGTCCAGTTCAGAGTTTCTTCCACATTCGAATTTATAGAACTCGAGTGCAAAGGAACATGGTAAGGGATTGAAAGTTGTGAGGCGTGCTGGGTTGCAAAAGCAAATGGGTTTATTGGTAAGGTTACTATCCATCAGGGTCAGGTTTCCAGGGCTCAAAAGCCCATGAATAACCAGGGCTCTATTTATTAGTTGGGAGTAAAAGGTGAAAATGGGTATTGGTCTTTTAGCTGGAAAACCTGAGCTGGTTTTATACTTGGTTCAACTTTAGATCAAAGCTGGACATTATTGTACAAAAATTCTTGCAGTACGATCCAGTGAATACCAGAGAAAATGAGCCAGAAACAAACTCCAAGCGATTTTCTAAAGCAAATAATTGAAAAACCAGTTGTAGTGAAATTTTTGCATGTTGGTCTTAAATATTTTAAGAAAGGCTTCGTTGTTGCTTTTCTAATAATTTTCAGTGAACCTGTTAATTAAGTTGATGATTTTAGAAGCACCTGATTTTAACTTTGTTGTTAATGTTTTATTAAAGCACCTTTCTCTCCCCCCCCCTTCCTTTCCTCCCCATATCTACTTTATGACTCTAATACTCGAATTTGTAGCTAGAAACTGTCTAACAGCAGTCTTATTATAATTATTTATTATTATTATTATTATTATTATATTTATTTTTGTTTTGAAGGAGACCGGATAACTTGAGAGTAGTTTGGCTCCGCAATCATCGAAAAGTTAAATCCAATGATGTGAGTTAATGAAGGGGTCAACAACAATGGTGGAGATAAATATAAAGTCATTTTATTCTTGTTACATATAATGGCCATACTATGGAGTAGTAAAGTAGTGCAATATATGAGGTGGCCTAACTAACATATAGTGCATTAAAAATGCATGCATATGAAAAAAATATATACGTGTGTGTAAATAAGGGACTATTGAAATGGACAGAGTTCAGTTTTCCAATGCACAGGGTCCTTTGCAATGTCTTCCCGTGTTGAGTAAATATATGACACTTTTTATTTCACTGTCTCTGTTTCACAGACTACCATGGTGGTTTCGGAAGACTTTGGACCCAACGGTGCAAAAGGGAAGGCCATTTTCAATCCTGCCATTGCAGTGTCTCTGCTCGTAACACTGTACAGAGTAAGTTCAGTCTTTTTTTTTTTACAATCCCCTCCTTCCCTCCAGACACTACATATTTGATTCCATTATGGTTACTTTACTATAGTTCTTGCTCTAAATCATCAAAATAGAAATTCCACCATTTCTATTTGTGTCAATACCTTGAATAGATTTGCAAAATCTCACTTGTTTTGTTAACTATCTAAAAAGTGGAGATATCTGTGCATACTTGAATATGTAATTTCAGAATGACATCTTGGAATAAGGCCACCCCCTCTGACCATTAAACAAATATTAATTTTAAGTAATGGTGATGTTAGGAAAGAGATAAATTTAGGAACATAAAATGTTGTTGGATGGGGGACTTGTGGAAGAGGGGAATGTCGATGCTGAGTGGTAGGAGGATTGGTAGGTTTGGCAAGAGCATATTTTGTATCGTTGATGTTGTAGTAAAGTCATAAGATTTAGTGCTTTGTGGTTTTTTTTTGTTGATGCATCATTTTTCTTTCCTAAAAATGACTTCTTTTTTTTCCAACTAAACATCTTTAAACAAATGTTGCAATGTATTCCCGTGTTGAGTAAATATATGACACTTTATATTTCACTGTCTCTGTTTCACAGGCTACCATGGTTTGTGTTAGGTTTCCCTCAGTTCTGCACTTTCCTTTACAAGGAACGTGCATTATGTTAAATTTGACCCGTAGCATGGCTTTATTCTAAAGCTAAAAAAATTAATATATATATATATATATACACACGTACATAACCATTGATGACATACCTGATGAAAAACATGATATTTTTCCAAACATTATTACTTGATGCAGTAGTTTTATCCATTCGACAGTCGTTAATAAAATGCACTCTCTCTCTCTCTCTCTCTCTCGTGTTTCTTTTCAGGACTCAAACCACACAGAATTTGAAGAGAAGGAGTACAAGTATCAAATAGAGAGTGTAAGTTAATGCTTTTTTTTTTTGTTTAATTTATTTAATCATTTACACATCTGTGTTTACTTCAACTAGGAAGGGGCCTCAGGTAAGAAGATCCTGGCCACCTTCAGCTGCAACATCTCAGAGTTTGTTGGGATTCCATCCACCAAGTGAGTTCATATATGGCAACTGTAATTCTTCCCAAGCTAACTAGAATTGTAGTCATGGCTGCATGGACTTCCTGCTGCGTTACTGAATTTGGAGCTGAGGGGTTGTATGAGTCATGAATATGTTTAAAGGGGTTGGTGCCAACTCAGGTAGTTGCCTTATTCAGTGAGCTGTACTCTATATCACTGTACTCTGTATTCAGAGATTCCTAATATGGCTCATTTGAATTTGTTTAAATAGTAAAGAAATTTTTAAAGTTCTATTTAATGTATATTATAATCACAAAAAAACAACAAAAAAACCTCGTATTTTTTTTCACTAACTTACCAATCAATTAACTGAGATCATCATTTCCTTTTGTGCTATACTGGCATGCAAGGAGGTATGAAGTTCTGAGTTCTCCATGACCAGCTTGTCAGAGCACTGCCATATTTGTGTATTAGGCAAGCCTTGGACTTGAACTTCAAGTGTGTATCCAAGAAAGTGAAGTCAGTGAAACTGGGGATTACCATGGAGTGCACTTTCATGAAAGAAGGCAAAGCAATGTGAGTAGACCAGACCAGCTGTCTGGCTAGATCTCTTTTTTTTTTTTTGTTCATACAAAAAGAGAGGGATAGAGAAGAAAGGTGTGTTTTCTAATTTAACTCCCCAAGTTAGTAAATTACACCGTGTGAGGCGGTCATGTTAGTACAGTAGTCTGTGTGTAGTGTTTACTAGTATTATCTGTGTATGGTGAAGTGAGTTTGTGTGTCTGGGTAATGCATGCTCAACTTAGTTTATGAACGTACTTTTTGTCTGACACCCAACGTTTGTGCTTTAATTAGAGAAACAGCTAGCGTCGCATGTCAGTTAATGTCACAAGCATTTATGAGTTCCTTTGGACAGCCTTAATGCAAATACCTTAGATATAATACCCATGAAAACACTGTGAATCTATATTTGTCATTACCATGGCAATGATAATAATCATTTCGTTTGCTTTCTTCTTACAGGGATGATGACATGCAGAGCACGTTCAGTGCCGTGAGTGCGGGAATGGAGAGCGTGACGTACGACGACGACGATGAGGATGAGGAAATGGAACCGCTTGCTCCTCTTCCCAGAGAGGAGATCACTTCAGTGGGCTCTACCAATGGGTACGGTGGTACTATAGGTATAGGGCAACTAGAAAGTGGAAGGAAATTTTTTTTAGAAATTTACCTCCACACAGAGACAGCCTAGGCTTGATAAAAAAAAAAATGAAAAAATTGTTTTAAGCCTTTGTAAGATTAACATGGCATACACATTGGAGTTGCTTTTCTATTTTCATTTTTTGGAGAATGTACAATTAGAGTACATGTACAATCAGTATGACGCTACAGTCACTATACATATAAACTGCATGAAATTGTGTTGGCCTTTACGTAGTATTAATGCAATCCAGTCTAATGTGCACGAGTTGAGAAAAGTTGTCTGAAATCCGAAATAGAGACTGTAGAACCTGAAGCTTGGGGTACAAGTGGAATGAGAGAGAGGAATGGAAAGAGGGAGATGAACCGGTGGTAACTAAGTGTGGTGCCCTCATTTCTCCGTGGATGGTTGTTGTTAAGTAGTTTATTCTTGCTTCTCCATGTTGTGTCTACCCTTGTGCATATGTTCCAATTATCTTTTGACTTTTGCCAATGGCTGTGATAGTTATTCTAACGGTGCAACTCATTCCGTAGTTTCATTTTCCTTATTTTGAATGAGGAGCCACTGGTGGAAGATTGTATTTGTATGGCAATCTCTTTTTTTTGTTTTGTTGTTGTTTATTGTTCATTTTATTATTACACTCAGGAATAGAGACCGTTTGAACACGCTGAGAGAAGAAACAGAGTCAGGTCAGTTAAACTAACTTGGCACATCAGTAGATTTCTTGCTGCCAGTGTTGGTTGGGTAAAGGGATATATATGATTCTTTTTTTTTTCTTTCTTCACACGCGGCACTTGACTGGGCCAATGATAATAATGATTCTAAAATTCTGAAAATGGAGAAGTTGAATTGGGCCAATAGAAAGGCAATAGATATCCATGACAACACCATTTGCTTTATTTTGATATCAATCGACAGTAGCTTTTGTTTCTTAGTAGTTAATGGCTCAGAGTTGGAGTCATTTGTCCTTGGAACAGTCCAGTGCTGAGCGTGTTTGTGATGCCTCTATCATAACTCCTTATTGTTGCTCAGTAAAACAGTGGTCAGCTGTTATGAAACTTACCTAGTGTCTTATAATTGGAGAGACGGTTACTGAAAAGTAATATTGAAATGGTGTTGTCAGTGATATTTACTGTTTTTATTGCCTTTTTTTTTGTGGTGTTTTGTGTTTCTCATCCATGGGCCTAATTCAACTTCTGAATCCATAATATCGTAACCTCTGAAACTGTTGTCTGCTTGCGAAAAATTTGGGTGGAAAAACATTCAGCAGCAGAACGGTCTTATTCAGTTGTCCTGGGCACCGGAGAACACCTGAAAAGGGATACAATCCCTGATAATGCACCCCCCAAGCCAGCCAGAACACCATCATTGATTAGAAGGGAGCAATCTCCTTCTCAAGTTGAGGTTCCCCCCGCAGAGAATGGCCAGTATCTCGCTCCACCAGGAGCTGTACCAGACAATATGCCTGTAGCTGAGGCTGACGGAAGAGAAGACGGAAAGACTTCAGCAGACTCTGATGCACTGAAGAGTGGAAGCTACGACAAGCAGGTGGCCGCGCATGGCACGAAGTCCGAGTCTCCGAACAGCGTGATGAAGAGTGAAAGCTACGACAAGTTATTGGCTGTGTCAAATGACGATTCAACAGTGTCTAATGGAGGTGGAGGTCAAGATATGAAAGTTGGTACTTTATCATCTCCCTCACCCGCTGAGATGTCATCTGACACCGTAACTGATGTGCCAGAGACATCTAGAAAGTCTCCAACTCATTCTACGAATCTATCGTCACCCACTAAACTTGAAGGAGAATCTAATGCCAAGCTTTCACAGGATGCACCACCAGAGTCCGTGGGGTCTGGCTCCAAGCAAGACTCTGTGACGAAATCAAAGAAAAAGGAGGGGAAGAAGTCAAAAGCAAAGTCAGCGAGCAAAGAGCAGGGATCAGTTGGTGACCAAACACCTAAGGATGCCAAGAACAGTCGGGTGAAAGATATGCAGGCGTCTAATTCTGCCAAAACTGCAGAAGAATCCAGAGCCACTCATAAACCAGGACCAAAAACAAAGACTCATATGGAGACTGAGACTAAGCTAACAAGAGAAGAGGAGAGTGTGCCTCATAAAGAAAAAACTGTGGTGAAAGCTGTCGAGATGGCCGTTGTGAGCGACAAGCCATCGACTCAAGTCACTGGTGAAGAAGATCGCAAAGCTGTGGCTAGTGAGGGAACTCAGACACCGGACCTAGAGAGGAGAGCAGTGACAAACGAAGCAAGTCAGACAACTGGGAAGCTGAAGAAGCCAAAGCTGGTGGATCAAGCAAGTCAGACAATGGTGGAAGAGGTAGTCCCTCGGGTGGCAACCGTAGATCAGGGAGTGCAGACAGAGCCAGTCGCTTCTGCTGATGCTACGAAAGCTATCAACAAAGAAGAATCTAATCGTGAACCAAGCAAGCCAACCAGTGAGATAACAGTCATGGAAACATAGTTTGGGAATGGCAAGGGGGTGTTATTTGGCAGTTGGAAGAATTAATCTGTAAAAGTTAAACTGAAACTGTACATTGTATTATTATAGTAATATTAGTAGGGTTAATGTTTTTTTTTTTTATATTTTCAAACAACTTTGGTACTGTAATTAGTGTTGACATCCTACCCTAGTTCAACTTGGGTATCTTTTATTAAAAACATTTTTTTTCTGTAGAGGAACTAATTCTTAAAGAGACGGTATTGGACTCTCACGTAGCAAGCAATTCCTCAACGTCTTCATCAGTGACTAGCAACATGGCTACTTCTGCTGCCTCAGCAGCCACTGTTTCTTCTTCACCTCCGAGAAAGCCAGTCGAGTCTAAGGACCCCCAGGCGGCATCACTGAACCCATTTGGCGAGGAAGAAGAAGAATCTGTGGAAGAGCTTCCCAAGAAGCAGTCTCCCACCAACAAGTGGATAGACAGCTCGGTGGTGTTCATTGACTGCTTCGGGGAGGCAGTCGGAAGAGAGAAGATGGATCAAGCAGATATTATTGGAGTGAGTGAATGGATATTGTCCGCATGGACCCAATGAATGTGATGGTTATATATCACTATTTTATGTATGCAGCTGTATTTTTCTGCTGGATGGTGCCCGCCATGTCGGCGTTTCCTACCCAAGCTAGTCAAGTAAGTACGGGAGGAAAATTGTTTATTTTGATTATTCTTTTTAAATTGTTAAGTTGTTTATTGTGTTGTGTGATAATTGATGCAGATTCTATCATCATTTGAAGCAACAAGGAAAGTCCTTTGAACTGGTGTACATCTCTAGTGACTAGTAAGCGCGTGGAACTTTGTTTTTATAAAACCAAAAAATCAAAAGTTTTTTATTTATATAATCTGTTGTTGCTAGAAATATCCATCGACTTATTCTTTTTTCTTTATCACTAGCATATTATATAACTTATATACTTTTTTCGTTTGTTCCTTTTTAAAATTAATTAATTTATTATTTTTTATTTTTTATTTTTTTATTTTTTTTTAGTTCTAAACAAGACATGATGAAGTATATGAAAGAGCAGCAGATGCCGTGGTTGGGAGTGGAGTATGAAGGAGAAGCCTCAGACAACTTCAGAAAAACCTACAAGTAATTAATTACTTTTTAAAAAAAGAATTTAAATATACATAATCCACATCAGCATTTTCTCTCCTTGTACTGAGGCCGATGCCTTTTTTTATGAATGGGCTTGTCATGTGATCAAATGCCATGGTTACACTAAATGCATGATTGTGTTGGGTTAGCAGTATCATTACTATTATCAGTAGTAGTCATGTTATCAATGTGTTTGGAGAAACTATATGTGGTAGTTAGCGGAGACAGTGCATGTATAGTCAGTGTGTCACACGACACTGGACGATAAAACATAGCCCACTTTATACGCACACTCAATGATGAAGTGATAATTGGGGAATATGCTATTTGCTGCAGATTATTGTTGGAATATTGACCTTGTTATGACAACAAATCGTGTTTGTGCTCAATTGTCAGTGTAGGTGCACACCTGAAGTGCTCTTAGTTTACGCAATGATTGTTTACGGGAATTTATTTTGTGTCTTGTGTAGAGTATCTGCTGTGCCTCTGCTGAAAATTTTAGGGACAAGAGGAGATGTGGTAAGCTTCGTGAATTGTTTTTGTGTGGGTGTGGTGGGGAAGGGAGGAGTGAGGGAGGGAGAGGCAGTTACGTGAGTGAGTGAGTGAGTGAGTGAGTGATAGGCGTGTCTTATGTTCACCCTCCTGTCCAACTTGCATCTCTTTGATCATCAATTACTGCTTGACATGACAACTTTGTAGAGTTCTGCAGAGGCATGTGTTTCTTACAAACATGGATGTTGGGTTGTGTCTGTTGAGAGGCTTGAAGCCACTAATGAGTTCAGCTGTGAGTCTTCCCCATCTTTGTTTTGGCTGCTTACTCGGAGTATAAGACTACTGTGCCAATCACAAGCGCGTTTAGTTGCAAAAAGAGTGACTTTTTCCCTTAGTCTGAAGCTTTCCATCAGTACAAGTGAAATATCTAAAGGGAATAGCTCTGAAGTGTTCTTTTTGAATAGTTTTAAACTCTCTCTTGGAGTGCTCTAGTTGTGTGAGATTTATGGCTACTCTCTGTGACTCTGGAGGTCTAATAGCAACAGTCGCTCACAGCTTTCCTCCAGCCTCCGTGGCAGAGGGAGATGATGGCGGCGGGCAGGAATGCTTGCACTCCCTCATTGGCACCTTGCTGATGGGCTTTCAGGAGATCAAAGAGATGGTGGATGGAACGGAAGTGCAGCTGGAATCTGTCATTGCTGAGGGCTTTGGTGTAGATACAGTGAGTGGGTACTTCAAGAAAGCACGAAATTTTTGAAGTCTCAAGCAAGTAAACTTAGAAGTGACGATGCTTTTGATTTTGGGCAATAATGTAGTAGTGTCACTGTCATAGCTGATGATGCCATTTGTTCGGCTTCTAGTATAATTTTAAAAAATATTGATATTTTTCATACTATATTTAAAACATTTTTTATACCCTCCTCTTTCCTATACCGCACACACACGCACACGCCTACATACTTACCTTAGATTGAAGAATCGGCCAAGAAGGCTGTTGAAGGTGCATCCAATGGTTCTGCCATTCTGAAACTCTACAACAAATGGCATGAAAATTTGGAGGAGGCACGTACCAATAAAGGCGGCAGCAGAAAAAGCTTACTCAGCAAAATAATCAAGAGCAAGGTATTTTCATATAATTATATATATACGTATGTATATATATATGCATGTAATGATTTTCATATAATATTACTGTAGCCATTTAACTGTTGTGAGCCAATTGAACATTGTGAAATAAAGGGGCATTGATTCAAAATAGCACTTATGATTTTCTATCAATTGGTATGACTGACAATTAATTGCCTTTTAGAGATATCCAATCTCCGAACATTTTTCAATTTTTCATTGCTATTTCTTTTCTCTCTCTCCAATTTCAATAATCATCACAGCGTGAAATTTTTATGAACAATTTGAATATTTGACCGTAATACTCTCGAATCCTCATCTCTGTTTATCCGCTCATGATTGTGGTCCATGTGAAGTGCCGTACTACTATTCCCTAACCTTTACCATATGATGTGTTTCTTTGTGTGTATCTGCAGGATGAAGCTGATGAAAATGATGCTCCAACACAGTCTTCAGAGGTAAGAGACAACACATTGGTACCAGATTGCAGTAAGGGACCACACATTGGTACCAGATTTCAGTAAGGGACCACATATTGGTACCAGATTTCAGTAAGGGACCACACATTGGTACCAGATTTCAGTAAGGGACCACATATTGGTACCAGATCAGTTTCTCTGCACGTCGAAGGTTTTACCCTCCAGTATTTTAGCATTAAGTTGAGATAAATTGTAGCTTTTTATTAGCATAAAAAACTCAACTTTTTTGGTTTGCTCCATAAGGTCCCTTTTCCTAGACCCACTCACATATTTCAGTAAGGGACCACACATTGGTACCAGATTTCAGTAAGGGACCACACATTTACCATATTTCAGTAAGGGACCACACACTGGTACCAGATTCTCAGTACAAGCTCAGTGAGTGGAGGTGAATAGGCTGTACTACAATCAGGGTTTCATTTCGTTTTGTTTAACCCAGGATGTGGGTGGGAGAGGATGGGGGAAGGCACAAAGTGGGCCTGGAATTTTGGGGGGAGAGGAAGGGAGGCATGTGCGTAACTACAAACCAATGAGGGGCAAGTTACCATTAAGGGAGTTAGGGGGGCCAAGTATCTGTCAAGTGGGGGGGGGGGGGGGGGAGAGAGAGAGTTACAATTCCCCCTTAAACAAACCCTGTCAAGTTATTTCATTTCTCGGCTGAATAATAGCATATTTTCTCAGTTTTTAACAGCCAATATTATGTTAAATTAAAACTTAACCCGAGGACTTCGGCAAGAAGTGGAAACATTGGATTAAGTTTTAATTTAACATATACTGGCTGTTAAAACTGAAACAAAATATATGCTATTATTACCTTTTTTAATCATCTGTAAAAGCAGTCACAGTTTTTATAGCTACCACAAAATCTTATTATTTTTATTTGACGTTCTTTCTCTTCCCTTATATACTCATTCTAATTGCCCTCCAACTCAAAATAAACCCCAAGTCCTCAAAATCCCACTCTTCTGACAGGATATCTTTGAGTAATCGGCACGTAAGTGGCAAAGAAACGAAAGGGAAGTTCCCTTGCATGCCGTGTGCCGATATTGTATGCATGCCGTGTGCCGATATTGTATGCATGCCGTGTGCCGATACTGTATGCATGCCGTGTGATGCATGCCGTGTGCCGATATTGTATGCATGCCGTGTGCCGATATTGTATGCATGCCATGTGTCGATACTGTATGCATGCCGTGTGCCGATATTGTATGCATGCTGTGTGCCGATATTGTATGCATGCTGTGTGCCGATATTGTATGCATGCCGTGTGCCGATATTGTATGCATGCCGTGTGCCGATATTGTATGCATGCCATGTGTCGATACTGTATGCATGCCGTGTGCCGATATTGTATGCCGTGTGCCGATATTGTATGCATGCCATGTGTCGATATTGTATGCATGCTGTGTGCCGATATTGTATGCATACCGTGTGCCGATATTGTATGCATCTATTTCTTTTTTGTTTCAAATCATTAATTTTTAATGCTAAGATTAACCCTTTCGACGCTGTAACCGCATATATGCAGGTGAGAACAGGTCCACGTTCTCCGAATTAAAAAATTTTTTTTTAGTTTAAGCCGTCATTTCTATTTTATACGTAAAGTAGGCATTGTACTTCCTTTAAAAACAATATTGAACCCGTACGGGCAGGTTAATATTTTTTCAATTGTCTGAAAACGGAGATATAGAAAACATTTTCGAGAATTTTCAGGACGCTGAGTGCTCAAATTTGCAGTAGAAATTCAAAAATCAAATTCAAATTCTAAAAGACACCCGAAGTATTGAAGAAAGTCGGCATGGAAAGGGTTAAAGGATTGTATAGTTACTTGAATGTATAATTTAAATGCAGATTTTTATTTTTATTTATTTATTTTGCTTCCTGTATTTCCATTTACTATCAACTGAATGCATGGCAGTATTTCTTCTATTACCAGCCAATTTTTTTTAAATTCTCAACTAAACCCAACATTTTGACTTTAGGCAACGAATGGAGAAATATTGCCGTACATTTGATTCTTCTTTTTTTTTTTTTGTTAGCATTTATTTTGCTTTATCATCTTGCTGTAATCTTTCCAGCGTGCTAAGGATGCTAAAGTAAACAATAAGATATCCCAGGATCTGTTGGATGAGAAGGAAGAAAATATCCAGCATTTGGAAGAGGTCAACAAGACCTTGAAGCTATCCAACGATGAAATGAGGGAAGAAATAGAGGCACTGAAAGCGAAGCTGACAGGCATGACTACTGAGGTGGGTGGGTCCAGAGGAGCACGAGTAACGTGTGTCAGTATTCTTGTGTGTGCATGTACGTATCTGTTTGTTGTTGTTATTACTTGCCTCAAGTTTTGGTGTATGGAAATAATTAGTGTAGCCATTATAGTGTGTTTGTAATTATTCTGCCATTTGATTCTGTCCATCAGTAAGTGAATCATGAAAATACGCATGTCCGAAGCTTCGTTCATAAGCAGTGTAAAACTTGAGTATCTGAAAATAATTTTAATGTGCCTTTTTTTCCAACTTTTTTTTTCTTCAAAAGAATGCTTTTTATTAAGCATTAGCTTTATTCACTGGAACAACCACCCCGTACCAATCACATAATAATCCTCTGGTGACTAACTTTCCCCAACATTTGTTTTCGCAGCAAGAGTTTACTTGAAAGCAGAAGCTGATATAATTTATATTTAGTGAATTGTGAAAGTGAGCATTCCCCAGGATGTGTTGTCTGATGAAATGATATTGATAAGTGCGATAGCCGCCAAGTGAAGTATACAAGACAAGTCGAGGGTTCACACCTACCAGTGCCTAGTTTCATGTGATAGCTGTCTCAGAGGAATGAGTATCGGCTTCTCCAAGTACTTTAAAAACTTCTTTTTTTTAAAATAATTATCGCAGGTGGAACAACTTCGAGCCAGCAGTAGCAGACTAGAAGATGAGTCGAAGCAAATGGTGAACAACTTGAATGTAAGTGGACAGATTAATGTTTTAACTACGCTGCTTTTATTGCACTTGTGCCCCTCCCCTTTTAGATGCGCGGGTGGCTATTCAAGAGAGGAGTAAAAGGTCCCACTGCTAAAGTCTGGAGAAGAAGGTTTTTCAGATTGGATGAAGGATCTAAACTTTATTATTACAAAAACTCGACAGAGGGAGTGCCTCAAGGGTATGTATGTAACTGTTTGGTGTGTGTGTGTTTGTGTGTATGGGTGGATATATCTATGTCAATTTACAAGTTCCTAGGATTCATCAGCCATTCAGATTTTCGCCACCTATAACATCTTGTTAAGTTGTTGTTATGTGCTTCCCTATCAGTAATAATATTGATGGACATAACTCAGTCAAAAAAAAACACCAAGAGTGGCATTTATTAAATTTACCAATCGCATGAACAATACAGGAAATAGATGTTTCATTATTTGAGTTGTTGCAAACTAACGTACCAAATTGTGAGACAAAAAAATACTAAAATGGATGTTTGATCAATGTCTCTCAATTAATTACAGTGAATTTTTATTTTTTATTTTTATTTTTTATAAATAATGTCCTTATCTGCATTCATATTTTGGATTGAAAAGCTCAAGTAAACTGTTCACTATTATTCATAAGTGGGAAGACTTCTACTCAAGAGAGGCTATTCAATGAGATACAACTGATAGAGCATTAATGATAAAGGGTATATATAGCTAATATGAAGCGGCTACTACTATTACTACTGCTACTGCATTTCATGCCTCTTACTGATACAGCTGGCACCTGTTGTTTGTTTTGCATCAAGAAACAAACACACTTACAAAAAAACTTGGTTGTTGGGTCTATAAACTTACTTTTTATTTCTCTCTCTCTACCTCCCTTCCCCTTTCATCTCTCTCTGTTTTTCTGTTGTGAATAGATTCATAGACCTAGACAAGGTTTTAGGTGTCCAGGAAGTGAGTGATGCTCAACAAGACAAGAACCATACTACATTCACTGTTCAGTGTGATGGCCGCACCTTCCAGCTGCAAGCTCATGACGAACCTAGCATGAGAAGGTATGAAAGTGTGTGTGTGCACATTGTGTGTTTATTCAGGCTTCTAAATTTGAATTGTGGTATAGATGGATGGAGGCCATTACATACATAACAGAATGGAGAAAAAGAAATTTAACAGATAGAGGAGGAGCACGTCCTTAAACACTAACACTTCCAATAAATTATATTTTTTTTCTGTGTGGCTGCTCTATTAAATTAATTCTATCAAGGTTTTATTGTGTATTCTGTGACAATACGATCATGCAATTTTATTCTCTTCTAAAGTAAACAGTCCACTGTACACATGTTGTGCCCTAACTACTACTAGACCTTTGAACTTAATCTCTGAACTGTGATAGTTATAGGTATTCATAGCTCCTACATATGTTGCCAGATTTTATAAGAGTGATGTGGTCACACATTGCTGCTTTCATCATTCTCTTTCCAGTTTCAATGGTTGCCTTAGTGGTAAACTAAGCTTTTCTAACAAAGGCTGTATTTTTTACTTGTATTGAGTCATTTACTGTTTTGTGCAAGACAAAAACATGGACCCATAATGGCATCCTGTTCATACTCGTCAGAATCCCCAATCATCAAAGAATCCAGCCAACTTAGAAAAAAGTTCCTTACCCACAATGAGAAGATCAGCCACTGCCTGAATTATGAAGCGCTCATTCCATTCCTTTGTGAGGATAATGCTATCTTCACCGTTCAGGAAGCACTCGACTTGTTTGCACACAAAGAGACAAGAATGGAGCTCATTTGTGAGAAGCTGGAACAAGACTATCGGTTGTATGAGACTTTCTTGGACTGCGTCAGGAGAGAGAGCACCCACTTGGGTAACGAGTATGTCACCTCACTTCTAGAAAGAAGGGAGTACGCTACCACAGAAGAGGAGACACAATGTACACTTTTTGAGGCTGCCATTAAAAAGAAAGTGACGGAGTTCACGCAAGGAGTGAACTTAAGTGAACTTATTCCACTGATGACTCAGAACCAACTCCTCACTGAATCTGAGAGTGCAGAACTGTGCGACTCGCAACAGCCTTACAATATCAGAGTGCTCACTCTCATCGGTCTTCTTGACAGTAAAGGACCGTTTGGATACAGCCGATTTGTGGACTGTCTCGGGCAGGAACACGCCCACTGCACACACCCCAGCTCTATGAAGCTGTACATGATGAACTGAACTGCCAAAAGGTGCTGAAAGTCCATAAAAGGAAAAGGGTGTATCGAAACAATGGCACCATTGTGTGCAAAAGAATTCCACAACAGCTGAAATTGCATGGTATCTTCGTGAGCACAACTTATAAGAAGATGATGGTAACCTTTCAGTCTTACCACCACAATGGAGAGTGGACTAAACTTGGAAGATGAAGCTGATAACTACGCAAAGAAACCGGGCATACATGTTGAACTTCAAATAGTAGCATTGCTCGAGTTTGCCATCAGTAAGCTTTTGCAGCGGCAGGAGGATGAGATCCTCGACTTAGTGTCCAAGGCCAAAGAAATGTGCAAGAGTGTATCCGGTGATAACTCCTCCTTCCTGGAAGGCCATTGCCTGTACATCCAATCTAGATGGCACAGATACCAGAAGAATGATACACAAGCTCTGGAATTTGCACAACAGGCCATGGTAAAGCTTTATGGAGCCGAGAGTGGGGTGGGGACGATTCGGCCTTTGCTAACTACTGCTACGCCTGTGCCCTACTGGAGAAAGAAAAGAATGAAACTGCGAGCACCATAAAGGACCACTTAGAGAGAGCCATACGCGCCACGTATGGCAGCAATGGGTTAGACCTGGTGGGACCGCATGCATACATGAGAATGGCCCAGATGTATCTGGGCTCCACTCAGTATGTACTCTGCAGGCACCACCCACACAAAGATGGAGGATATTCGTGCTGCAGAGAGCTGCCTGAGAAATGTGGATCAGGAATCTCTACCAGCACACTCTCAATGCTGTCTTAATCTAATTAGATCTGACCTGTACAACAGGAAAAACATGTTCAAAGAGTCAAAACATGCAGCAGAGCAAGCTCTGGAAACAGCACTTCAACGGAACTACACCAATGACATTGAGTCGGCCACAAACAGATTAACAGCACTCTCCTGCCATCACCTCAATTTAACTCCTGTTCACAACAAACTCATTAAAATACACGGAAAATATTGAAGCATCTGTTTTTAAAAAAAATTCTAAATTTTTGTCTCTAATATTAATTGTGTGAACTCAAGGGATTGCCTATCACCTCACTTATTCGTGTCCAAGTAAATTATCATGCTCTCCCTCTGAATGATGCAGACGCCCTTACCGTTGCTAGATCCCCTTACCTAAGCGCGGTGTCGGTTTAAATGATCAGCGCTTTATGGACCCTTTACCGGTTAAACAAGGAGGTGGGGCTCCGTTTGCAAGATTTGTTTTGTGAGATGGACAACTACAAGTTTACCCCCGGACGAGCGTTTCAAGTGTCCTCGGACATGAAAACCAGCTTTGGCAAAGACGGCTATATTTTGGTCAGGTAAGATGCACCAATAACCGAAAAGAAATAGCTGGGCCCCCAACGTGAGCTTCTATGTGAGTACAAAGTACAAACTATATAGGTTTTTTAAAGCTATATCCTTAGATATTAGTTAATGAGAACTGTGTGACATGATTTGTAGAATTTCTCTTGAACAATGTACCTAGGTCTCTCCTTACTACTGCTGAACTTGCTCGTCTCAATGAGGACATATCTAGAGATGACGGTATCATCAAGCACTCTTACAGTGTCTCAGATGGGCATGGACGCTCAAGCAGGCTCTGCTTGTGGAACCAGCCAGGGAACGACCTCACTGGACTGGTGGGTCGCTGTAGTAAAGTGGCTGGGACAATGGGAGAGCTATTGGGAGGAGAGGTCTACCATTACCACACCAAGCTTATGATTAAAGAAGCACACACTGGAGGGTCCTTTGTATGGCATCAAGACTATGGGTAAAATGAGCGAGAGAGAAGGTTCTGCTCAATGTTACTATGATAGTTTGTCTGCCCATCAAAGGTACTGGTACAATAATGGTTGCCTTTATCCCGACATGGGTACAGTGTTCATCGCCGTTGATAAATGTGACACAGAAAATGGCTGCTTGAAGGTGAGACTAGGAAATTCACGAGAAATTATATGTTGCGAGAATTACTGAAAATTAAAATGTATTTAGGTCTTGAAAGGTTCCCATAAGTTGGGGAGAATTGATCACACAAGGGTTGGAGGTCAAACTGGGGCAGATATGGAGAGAGTGGAGCATGTTATGAAGGTGAGTACATCTTCCAGCTTGTAGCCACACCCATCAACCACACCCCCTGCTTTATAGGTGCTGCCATTGGTAGAAGTAGAGATGGAGCCTGGAGATGCTCTGTTCTTCCACAGCAATGTGCTCCATCGCAGTGACCAGAATCGGAGTGATCGTAAGAGGTGGGCCTTCCTCATTGCCTACAACAGAGCCAGCAATGACCCAGTCATTGTCCACCATCATCCTCAATACACCAAGCTAGACATAGTGAGAAATTGTCATAACAGACTAGTCATGGCTGCATCTTTGAATGGTGGGTATGTGGTTGGTCGTTACCCTTAGGTTCCTGATTCAGCGATCATGGAGTACACTCCTGTGGCAGATTCTTTCAAAGGCAAGGATTTTCTAGACCCAGACAATGACAAGACAGCAAGAGGAGTGAAAGACTAATAAAGGAACACCAAAAATTAAGACTTTATGTTTGTGTTATATTCTTGATTAATTTGTTGTTGTCTTTAAAATGTTTTATTTACGTTATATTCTTTATTAATGTTGGTATGTTGGTCATCACCACCATACCATTTATTTGTGGGAAAAAAAAGTGTGTGTGTGTGTGTGTGGATAGTGGAAGTTAGTGCAACTCACTAACTCATTATTGTACATCGTCATTGAGTTTTGAAGTCCTAACGGCTTCGTCAAAAGGATTACCTATCGCTAGGTAAGGTACCTAGGTAAGGTACCATTAATTTTATTCATTGCAACCAAGGTATCTTTTAATTATATTCATTACAACCCACAGACATTCTGGAGAATTGAAACAAGCTAAATAAATACAATACTACCGCTATAAGGGATGACTGCGGTACTTTACCTAGCGATAGATGAATATAATCTCTAAAAATAATATATGAAAAATAATTGCGCGTGCGCAAAGAACAGGGTTTTCTTCTCAAAAAAAAATAATAAATAAAATGTGCGCGTGCGCAAAAAAACGGCGCTTTCAATTATAGGATTAAAATAAAAAAGACAATAAATATACAAAAAGTTAGACAACAATATACAAAAAGTTAGACAATTACACTAGACCATTAGACATTTACCTGTAGGATACAATGAGTTTGGCATACAGACATGTAGTGGAGTAGGAATATTGGACGCGAACTCCATGTGTTGTGGACTGAACTCCATGTGTTGTGGGCGCGAACTCGATGTGTTTGTTGGCACACTTTTTAACTGTACGTAATTGACTATACTTCTGGTATCGCTTACCGCGCACGGGGAGGGGGAGGTTGGGATTACCGCAATTGACTGAGGATACAGATCTCCAAATTATCTACAACTATGAGCACTCTAAGAGACTCTATTGTACCATTTCAATCTTCATATGGCGAAGACAATAGTAATTCAGAAATGACTCCAACTGTTATACCACAAAGGGACTCCAACAATGATAGCACTTTTCATAAAAAAAATGACCTGGACAACAACCTGGACAGCAAGAAGAAGAAGAAAGCAGAAGGACCACATTCTCAACAACCAGGAGAAAGCAGAAAGACCACATTCTCATCTGGCACAGGAATCTCCAGCTAAAGACTTGTCTCTTCTTAGTAGCTTACAATCACAAACTTTCTTCTCACCCCATTCCAGTTCATGTAAATAGTTTATCATTTACCTACTTTGTGTCCCCAACCATATTGTATAATACTTGTATTTGTGCATGCATATCTTTAAAAAAAATCACCATAAAAAAAATTTTTTTTTTTCATTTTTGGACTTTTTATTTATTTTTATATTTTATTGAAGCTTTCTGAAGCTGTGTCCAAAGTTTCAGATCAATTGGACATTTATTTGTTTATTTTTTTTTCCATCCAGTACTCGCACCGCCCGGAAAGAATCCAATCTTTATGTTTTACCGTTACCGTTTGCGTAGAGCGTCTTCACCATTCCTCGTTTACAGCTATGGCTCATTATAGTTGAAAATAAAGCACACAGGAAGAGCTATTTAACCACATAAACTGCACTCCAATTGGGGCAAGGTGAGCGACTGCGCACGCGGAGCAGTACTTATTTTTTAAATGAACTTTTCTCGCGAGAGTGTTGTATCGTTTCTCCTAAATTTCGAGTCCTACCTGGTGTTATGGGAGGCGAAAAAGGAAAAAGGAGCTAGAAAGCATTCCCTAAGCTTTCACGGAACCCTGTTTAGGCTACAGTGTTGTCCAACACTTGGACTGGAGGACCCCACTTTCAGTTAGTCTGGCGTAGCCAGACCCACATCGCGCGCAAGCGCGCGGAGGGTCTGGGAACATGGCCGTACCAAATTTGTTCTGGAGGAATGTGGAAGTGGTGAATCCCCCACCTCCTTCATACCTGAATTTCTACCGCAAATTAGCCATGATTGCTAAACCTAGCGTTGGAAAGGGTGGCTGACACGTTCAAGAATTTCAATTTGTGGTTGAGGAGGGCTATTCCCGGTAATTTGCTAACAGTAATTGACCGCCGCAATATATGTGCGGCATAACAAATTGGGGGGGGGGGGGGGGGGGTATAAAATACAGACCAGACCAGACCACGCCAGACCAGACCAGACCACACCTACCACACGTAAACGCTCGCGCACGTTGGGTCACCAATGACTTTAAACTCGCGGACAAAGCCGTGGAAGCAAGTAAGAAAAAGGGTGAAAATACGGACAGCACAAATGGCGAGTGAGCCTTAAACTACACTATTGTTAAATGATTGGTTTTAACAACTAACACTCAAGCTACTAAAATAAAGTCAGGTTTTTAAATTAAGTATATGCGGTAAAGGGGATAAAGTCAGGTTTTAAATTAAGTATATGCGGTAAAGTGGATTCAATGCCATAGTAACCGCTCCCCCTGCAACTGTTCGAATTGAAAAAGAAGCAACAAAATCAAGTCACGTTATTTAAATTTTTCTTTGTGATATTTTTAATAGTAGTTGTAACGCACAATACTTTCACTCAACTGAACATACCTACGCAAGACTTACCTTCGTGGTTCGTCTAGTGGACAATGAATTTTCAAGTAAATGCTGTTGAGTAGGGCTTATAACTGTGACAAATAGTGTATTACTTACCACCTCCACTAACTCGAATAGAAATGGAGCTCCCATAAGTTTTTGCGTTTTAACTGCACCCGCAAAACAATTCAAAGCGGTAAACAATTCAATTTCTAAGGTGATACGGGTAATGGTCACTAAACCAGAGGATTCTGTTTAGTGAGGTTTGGGACGAGGTCGAACGCCAAGCGAACACAAAAATAAGGAGGATCAAAGTACAAAATGACATACGTACGTCTAAACATATATATAAATAAACTAGTGGTGTGCTTGAGCACAAATGGCGAGCCTGATAGTTAGGTAACATAAAACGAAGTATTGTTACTGTGTTTTAGTTTAGTTCATGCAAACACTACAATAACAGTTATGATCTTTTATTTCAGCAAACAGATACAAAATCACACTCTTACCTGATTAATGGTAACTTTTGTAGTATCAAACATCTGCCATTCTGATAATCTCAATTACCAGTAACTCTTGAACAAGCGATCAGCTACGATAAAAGAACAACAGCAAACAGAATTTTCTCACACTTCTGAGCTTAAGTATAAAGTAAGGCTTGCTTAATGCTGTAGTTTCAGAATAAACTGGGGTCAAGCCTAAAAAGCTGTGTTTTATTTGGAGAAAAAAGTTGCCCGCGCGCGTTTAAAGGGCATACGTACCATCCACACATACATTCATACTAGTGGTGTGCTTGAGCACAAATGGCGAGCGAGCCTGATAGTTAGGTAACATAAAAAAGTATTGTTACTATGTTTTAGCTTAGTTCATGCAAACACTATAATAGCAGTTATGACCTTTTATTTCAGCACACAAATACAAAATCACTCTCCTACCTGATTTGTTAACTTTTGTAATATCAAACATCTGCCATTCTGATAATCTCAATTACCAGTAACTCTTGAACAAGCTCTCAGCTGTGATAAAAAAATAAACCAATGTTCATATGGAATTACTACTTACCCTCAATTCCTGAGTATTGATAACTTCTGTAGTATCAAATTGAAGTTACTTTGACTATCTGAATTACCGTGAATTCTTGATAACAAGCTCTCAGCTACAAAAACAAGACAATCATTTTAGCACACAAATACAAAATTACTTTCTTACCTCATTCCCTTGAGCAGTGGTAACTTTTGTAGTACCAAATTTGAGCCAATCTGACTATTTGAATTTACCAGTCACTGTTGATAAGCTCTTTGCTACAAAAAAGAAAGGTCAGAGTTAATTTTGCATATTTAGCTAACAAATATGGAATTACGTACTTACCTCAGCTTCCCTCTAGAAGTAGTAGCTTCCTTAGCATTAATACTACGGCATTCTGACTACCAATGGGTCCCCCCATAAAACGGCAAAGTTTTGAAATTAAGTCTGGAAAAGGGTCTTCAATGTCATAGTAACCGGTCGAATCAACTTTTTGTCTCTTGAAAAGCAAGCGTTTTCGCAGGAATTTTCTCACACTTCTGCGCTTAAGTATAAAGTAAGGCTTGCTTAATGCTGTAGTTTCAGAATAAACTAGGGTCTAGCCTAAAAAGCCGTGTTTAAAAAAAAAACAAACCGTTCCCGCGCGCGCGTTTAAAGGGCATACGTACAATCCATATATACATACATACATATATACATACTAGTGGTGTGCTTGAGCACAAATGGCGAGCGAGCCTAAAGACTATACTATTTTTATTGACTTCTAACACTGAAGCTACTGAAAATAAGGTCAAGTTTTTAAATTTAGCATACAGGGTAAAGGGATTTCAGTGCCATAGTAACAAACTCTCTGCAACTGCTTGAATTGAAGGGAAAAAAACAACAACAAAACAATACACGTTATTTAAAAGTTTTCTTTGTGATATTCTTTAGCTAAGTAGTGGTTGTAACACACAATGCTTTGACACAGCTGGACATGCACCTACACAGACTTACCTTCGCAGTAGTCTAGTGGACAATGTATTTTCAGGTAAATACTGTGTGCACGGCTTATAACCATGACAAAGAAGAGCATTGACTTACACCGGGCCACTAACTCGAATAGAATAGAAATGGGAAGCCCTAAGTTGTCAAGTTTTAAATGTTACCGGAAAAAACGAATTCAAAAACGGTAAACAATTCAATTTTAGGGTGATGATAAACAAGGGGGTTTTGTGGTGTTTAAACTGATCGATAACCAGAGGATTCTGTTGTGCATTGGGAAGGGGTCGCCCAACCCAACTAACACAAAAACGCGAGCGGGCAATAGTACAAAATCCTTACGTAAGTACATACATATATATATACAAATAAATAAAATAAAACTAGTGGGGGATTTGAAGCACAAAGGGCAGGAGCTGATAGTGTAGGTAACATTAAAATGTTACTATTTTAGTTACTTCATGAAACACTTTAATAGAAGTTATGAATGATTTCAGCACACAAATACAAAATCACCTAGATTAATGGTAACTTTGTGGTATAAAAACATCAACTATTCTGATAATTCAATTCCCAGTAACTCTTGAACAGCTTAGCTCGATAAAAAAAAACAGTGTGATATTGTAATTTAGACAAAAGAGGACTTATACTTACCTACTTTCTGAGTATTGATAACTTCTGTAGTATCAAATTGAAGTTACTTTGACCATTGATTACCTTGAATTCTTGACAGCTCCCTCACCTACAAAAACAAAAGACAATCAATTTAAGCACACAAATACAAAATTACTTTCTTACCTCATTTTCTTGAGCAGTGGTAACTTTTGTAGTACCAAATTTGAGCCAATCTGACTATTTGAATTTACCAGTCACTGTTGACAAGCTCTTAGCTACAAAAAAAAGGCCAGATTAATTTTGCATATTTAGCTAACAAATATGGAATTACGTGCTTACCTCAGCTTCCCTCAGAAGTAGTAGCTTCTTTAGCATTAATACTACGGCATTCTGACTACCAACGGCTCTTGACAACCAACAACCGGCACTCCGTATTCCCCCCCCCCCCATAAAACGGCGAAGTTTTGAAATTGAGTCTGGAAAAGGGTCTTCAATGCCATAGTAACCGGTCGAATCAACTTTTTGTTTCTTGAAAAGCAAGTACTTTCGCAGGAATTTTCTCACACTTTGGAGCTTAAGTATAAAGTAAGGCTTGCTTAATGCTGTAGTTTCAGAATAAACTGGGGTCAAGCCTAAAAAGCCGTGTTTTTAGGAGAAAAGAGTTCCCCGCGCGCGCGTTTAAA
>WLWD01002007.1_pt1 | contig 103680 bp, 63 predicted proteins | sample 6712731 | NCBI WGS metagenome assembly WLWD01 (sample SAMN12718690, study PRJNA576275) | sponge metagenome | isolation source: marine sponge | host: Mycale hentscheli | place: New Zealand: South Island, Marlborough, Capsize Point | collected 2014-11-01 | reverse complement strand
GGGGGGGGGGGGAGCAGTAGAATTCTTTTACTAATACCGCTAGCAGATTTGGTCAGACTGGACCAAAAAACCTCCCAAAAAACCTCCCGGACAAAATTTCCTGTGACGCTGGTCTGACCGGCCGGTTCCGCGTAGTGCCCCATCTTGTGTTACTTCCTTTGTTGGACCTCGACTAGCACAATCAACCAAATGAAACACTTCACTCACTTTTATCATGCAACATCACTGACACAGGAGCTGCTGATGGTACTCTTAGAGACATCCTACTAGCAGCTGGTTACTCACCCATTCAGTATGTCGGGCACCGCAGAGCAGCTATTATGGTTACTTATTACAGGTATGGAGGAGTCACTATCTAGAAACTGGAAAGATGCCGCAGCATGGCCTTCTTTAGGTATTATAGAACTGAAGTCAGGTCTTGTTGAAACATAGGGTTGCTGGTGAGTCTTATCAACTAGAGACAAGCAACGCAACTTCTTCAGCTGGGGGGGAGGGCCTCATTGTTCAAGCATGTACAGTACATTCCTATGTACTGAATCGATGGCACTACAGTAGAACCTCAGTAATCCTATAATGCTAAGTGTAAATCGTAATTAGTATATGATAGTACAGTGGCGTAGGAGCAAGCTAGCACGGCCACACACACTCAGCTACACACACTCAGCGGCTTTAACTTAGCGTGAGTAGTAGTAGCGTTTATCTATTTATCTGGTGATAAAAGTGGGGTAACAAAAATGGGGATCATTATGTTGTTTATATATATTCTTAATCGAAATATGGCTGAGGGTAAGTGACATTAAAATTAAATAGTTCTATCTTTAATAATAATAATCAATTTATCTCACTATCTCATGGTTTGGTAAACAATTATGACACCACAATCACTTATGAAACTCAGCACTTAATATTATAACATGTCAATTCTTGAGCAAGTACATTTCAACATCAGACAGGTACCAGAACAGATGATGTTCTCATTAGCGCCTATTCATGATAAAACCCCAGCAATGAAAATGGTGATATTGAATGCATGATACAAAACAGTATAATCAATGATTCAGCAAATATAGCAGTATTTTGTGCCACTTGTCGCAGTGCTCAACAACAAGGTTTAATTACTTACTCAGAGCACCAGAAGCCTGCCTTTGTGTCAGACGGCTTTCATAAGTGGAAAAATGCACTTCGTAAATTCCGTGAGCATGAAAATTCCAGTATGCATAAAGAAGCTGCTCTGAAGTTAGCAGCAAAGAGCAGTAGTGTAGGATTGCATGCTCAACTAAGCTCTGTGATTTTGGCAAACCACAACAATTTCATAGAAAAATGTTGCTGATGGTCATACTTGGTGTACAGTATTTTCTCGGCAAGACTTACCTCTTCGTGGCCATAATGAAGATGTACAATCACTTGAGGGAAATTTATTTCAATTGCTTTTATTGCAGTCCAGGGATTGCCAAGAAATGAATGCTTGGATCCATAAGAAAGAGTATATATCTCCCGTTATCATTTATGAAATAATTAATATGATGGGTCAGGCTGTTGTTAAAAAAAAATTAGCCAATATTCAATCTTCTGTGTGGTTTTCCATTATAGCAGATGAAGCCACAGATATTTCTCACAATGAGCATATGTCTTTGTCAATTCGCTGGGTTGATTCAGGTTATGAAGACTGTTTAGGTCTTGTGCAATTGCCTAATACAAAAGCTGAAACTATATTTGATGCCATTAAAGACATTCTAATTCGATGTTCTTTGCCAATTGCTAATTGTCGAGGTCAGGCTTTTGATGGTGCAAGCAATATGAGTGGTATCAGAAATGGTGTTCAAGCATTAGTAGAAAGAGTAGCCAGCAAAGCCCTTTACGTACACTGTTTAGGTCACAGCTTGAATCTATGCTTGAAAGATGTGACGTACAAGTGTGATCTTCTCAGAAATGTTATGAGTTTCATTAACGAATTAGTTCACTTGATCAAGTTTTCAAAGAGGCTTACAATGTTTGATAGCCGAAGGAGAGAGATAAGTATTAATCATGGGAATGTAACACCCTCACTATGGATCATGTGTCCAACTCGACGGACCATCAGGCATTCTTCCATACTGAGCATTTTGAAAAATTATAAAATCTTACAATCTACTTTAGAAGAGGTTCAGAAAGGTCATGATGACTATGCAGCAAAAGCTGGCGGGTTGCTGAGCAAGATGGAGAAATTTGACACTTTGTTTAGTTTAAAGCTTGGTTATTGTATTTTTTCTGCTACTGAACAACTGTCAATCAACTTACAATCAAAAGATATAACAATTCAAGAAGCTATTAAAGGAGCTACACTTCTTTCTTCATATTTAAAGTCTCTCAGAACTGAACAAAAGTTTGACTGCTTCTATGATACTGTTTTGCATGAATCTGAAGACCTAACTGAAGAACCAGTTTTGTGTAGACCTAGAAAAGTGCCACAGCGATTTCATGAAGGATCAAGTGGTCATGTTTATACTTGTCCTAAAGAAAAGTATCGTCATGCATACTTTGAGGTGCTTGAGTTGGCTCTTGGTGAAGTAGACAGAAGGTTTGAGCAGAGTGATTTTGTTATGATTAGAACCATTGAGTCACTATGCATCAAATGGAAAACTAGTCCAAATTTCAGATGACATCAAGATTTTTTAACAATGACCTCGATCAAGATCGCATGAAAGCTCAACTACTTATGCTCAAAGATGCCATTAAGACCGCTAACACAGGTATCTTGAAAGTTACTAATGTGAGAACTGTAGCAGATATAATGCAAGAAAATCATATTATTCAAGAGATGTTGAGTGAAATTGCTAAGCTTTTAAAAATTTATTTCACATTTCCAGTCACCTCAGCTACAGCAGAGAGATCATTTTCTTCATTGCGACGGCTAAAAACATTTTTACGCAGTACGATGTCACATAGCAAACAATTTATTACTATTGTACATACATCAAGCTGAAACTGATGCACTAGACCTACATGCCATAGCAAAACTATTTGTGTCAATTAATTCACGTAGAGTCAAATACTTTGGAACTTATTAATTTTTTTTTTTTAGCTATATCTGTACTTAAAAACTACACATCAATGTATTTTCCTATAGCTGACCATTTACTATGATTTCAAATATTTATGTATCACCAATATGATTGAGGAAGGAATTTGTTAATAAGTATATATGGGGATGCAAATCAAGTCAAAACAATGACTCTCAACTTGGCCACCCATAGTAAAATTATCTTCCACAGCAATATTCAGTGATGCCTCGTGAAATACACTAAAGGTTGGCTATGGGCTAGTAATGTGCTTCAGCACACATTACGAGTTAGCCATTGCCCACAGTAATTCACAAAACATTTTAAATTTGACTAAATCACTTTTCCCACTAATGACAACTTGTGTAGTATAAACAAGTCATTCTGATTATAAATTAACAAAATAAACGGGGCGAGTTTGCTTTGTTCTGTTTTTATTATGTAAGGCAAAAGGTTTGATGTTACAATAGTAACCACTTGGCCTAACTTTTTGACTAGGAAAAGAGTGTTTATACCACACTTTTTAGCTTAGCCCTCATATAAAAATGTTGTAGTAATTGTAGGGAAGCTTAAAAGCCTTTGTTTTTTAAAACTTTTCACTTACATTATACAAACACCAGGTTAACATTTTAATTAGTGACTTGACTATTATGGGTGATGGATTTTCAATCAAGTACAATACTGTTGCTAGGACCATAGCTCTCACCTGCCTCAGCCACTAAACTCAGTTACAATAACAGCTAATGAAAATCATTAGATGCAATCTCTCTTTCACAGTAATTATTTAAAAATGCACAATAAAAAAATATTATGTGGGCATTCACCAGAATTAAAAACCCCAAGCACTGTGAGATCAAGCTTCAACAACCAAATGACAAACTAATAATTCATATCCCTATTTATACATAATGGGTATTGCTATGCTACCAGTCTTACTGTCAACAGAATAATGGAAAATTTCTTGGCCAGCACTGGGGAGTGTGTAGTGAATTCTGGCTGCACTTAGGCACTTAGATTACTCATGTTCACTTAGATAACTTATGTTTTCACTTAATGTTCTCATTCACTACATTCCCTCGTTGCTAACTCTCACAATCATATATAACCATACTTGTTCATTCATCCCATTCTGTTACTGAGTTGTTCGACTTGATAAAAAGATTAATGATTTAGTAGCATACCCTGCTGGCTGATAATCATCTCTTTGGGGTATCCTACATTGGTGACCTCGACGTTCCTCTCGACGGCCCTTCTACCTCATCGCTTCTGGAAGACCCTTCACGTTCGCCTAAACTCCTACACCAATGGCAGACGAGCCTGCAACCGTTTCTGCTGTTAGCATCAAACTGCCACCGTTCTGGCCTGCTGACCCCGAAGTTTGGTTTGCACAGGTTGATGCACAGTTCACCACAAGAGGTATTACAGCACAGAAGACAAAGTTTGACTATGTAGTCAGCTCGCTAAGTCCTACTTTATCTAAGTGCATAAGTTATCTAAGTGCCTAAGTGCAGCCAGAATTCACTACAAGTGTATCCAGGACCACCAAATTCTAACTACTGAGCTTCAGACAAGCAATTGCCTACCTAACAAACCAATTTGTATTATTTTAGTAACGGACTCACACAGCTAATTGATTAAGCTTGCGACTATGGAGTCTTGTCGTGAGGCTAGCCTCTCTCGCTAATTGACCAATAGGCTGAAGTCTCTTAGGATTTAGTCTGGCCTCAAATAAGGTCTGGGCGGATCCTAAAGGATTTCAATATATTTCGTCCATAAAATAACCCCCCTCCCCCCCCCATTTTTGTAGCTACAGCCCTGTTGACATTAAGTAAGAGACTAGTGCAGACTTTAGATGACTGCTGGAGACAGTTGTAAAAGAGATATTGATTAATTAGCTTATATCATTTCTGATCTTTTAAGGCCTGTACAATCTCTTGCAGTAGCCTGGTTTCTTAGTCCCACATAGTTTGCATTTTCTTGTGCTCTCTAGTTTGAGACTAATTTACAGTCTTTTAAAGTCCCTTGCAGTCCCTCATTCCAACTTTACCCTGCCTCAAAATAAATGGCCATTTATTCAGTCTGTTTTGCTTCCTAAAGAATTGAAAGACTGGCTACAGTTCATATTTTAAAGTCAGCTGACTACGTTTACAAACTTCACGTAATTCCATTATTAATTTTTGTATTTTAACCTTTAGTTAAAGTCCCTTTATAATATACTAGAAGCACATTAAATAACAAAATGTTAATAGTTTATTTTATCTCCATGAAAACTGCAACATGGCTTAGAACTATAAAATTAGTTAACTATCCTCCCTAAGGCATTCTTCAAGATGCCCCATAGGCTGAAAACAAAATCTGCTAGTGCTTTTGCTCCAGGGAGGGTGGAGGGTGGGGGGGGGGGGGGGCAGTAGAATTCTTTTACTAATACCGCTAGCAGATTTGGTCAGACTGGACCAAAAAACCTCCCAAAAAACCTCCCGGACAAAATTTCCTGTGACACTGGTCTGACCGGCTGGTTCGCCACCCCAGCAATGAATATAATGGAATGAGTGAGCTCAAAGCCTATAGTTAAAAGTTTAGTGATCTTTTTTTAGTCAAATTGGTAACATTTGGTCCAATCAATGATAATCATTAAGATTAAGCTACCAGAGCCAAATTGTTGGATTAATCAATACATATATGCTGTTATACAATGATCTATTTCTTGTGTGTGTGTCTCAAGATTATACTTTGACAGATATCCATCCCCACTGTTGTAATGATTAGATATAAATATGTCTGTCATCAAGCATAAATTACTAAGTATTCAATTTACCACAAATTCTAGCTCTCAAATATTCCATTTTAAAGTATCAAAAAGTAATATAGAGTCAAAAGTCACACAGACTTTTGAAGTTGAAAAATGGTACTTATGATTAGTAGCAAATAAAGGTTTTAGATGAAATGACTTACCAATATGAAAAGCTAAATTAAATATTTGCTTCTCTCAGTTTGTACAAAAGTTAATATTTATTAACCTGAGTTATGCTAGTAGCCTGTCACCACATAGCTTGCACAGCCATGCATGCATACAGTGCCAATTCACCTGTCAGCTGGAATGGCTTCTAGAGAGATTCCTACCATTACCCCACCAGTAGCCTATTCCTCAACAGCAGGGTATGAGCTACCCAGGCAACTGACCTGTACTTCCCTAGCTCCAATTTCCACACCAACAAGGTGGCTCACTTGCCAACTGTGATTCACTTGACAACAGTGGTGACTCCCTTGTCAAGGGTGACCTTCTTGCCTCCAATGACTCTATTGGTGATTGTGAATCCTGTGTCAACTGTAACTCCTGTGTTATCAGTGGCTCCAAGACCTTGCTTATTTGCTAATAGTTCTACCTGCACCACCCATTTCTGTGGTATTCACTCTAGCACCCCATCAGTATCAGCACTTCCTGGGCCAATGGTATTCTGCAGGACCTGCACAAGGTAAGGAACTGATTCTCCGTGGACCCTCTGGTAAGTGGGCCACATATGCTTGTACTTGGCAAAATTTAAAAAAACTTTAGTAGCATTGGAGCAACCATCTCATCCATAAACATTTTATACATTCCTCAATTCAGCGTAGTGCCCCATCTGGTGTCACTTCCTTTGTTGGACCTCGACTAGCACCATCAACCATAATGAAACACTTCACTCACTTTTATCATGCAACATCACTGACACAGGAGCTGCTGATGGTACCTTAGAGACATCCTACTAGCAGCTGGTTACTCACCCATTCAGTATGTCGGGCTCCGCAGAGCAGCTATTATGGTGACTATGACAGGTATGGAGGAGTCACTATCTAGACACTGGAAAGATGCCGCAGCATGGCCTTCTTTAGGTATTATAGAACTGAAGTCAGGTCTTGTTGAAACATAGGGTTGCTGGTGAGTCTTATCAACTAGAGACAAGCAACGCAACTTCTTCAGCTGGGGGAGGGCCTCATTGTTCTAGCATGTACAGTACATTCCTATGTACTGAATCGATGGCACTACAGTAGAACCTCAGTAATCCTTTAATGCTAAGTGTATATCGTAATAAGTATATGATAGTAAGTAAACTTTAGTAAGAATACTTCCAGGCATCAAGGGACCAGAGCCAATGGAAGCCCCAGTAAGAAACCATATCACTTTCATTACACTAAGTACTACTGTATACTGTCTTAGATATCACAGCTTAGCTTCATGAACAGAAAAAAATGAACATAAAAAGTATAATGGATTTTTTTTTAATCTTAACTACATCATGGGTTGTGAATCAAAATATTATATAGGAATTATTATTTACCAAATGCTTTATTGCTCCAATTCCATTGTATAAACACAATAAGTGGACCCAAGTAATTTCCCAAATTCCTTGCCCAATAATACCAAATAAAAATTAAATGAATAGAAATAAACGAACAAATGTATATTAATAAATAAATGTGACGCATGCGCATGGAAAAGAAAGCAAACTTGGTCTAGTTAAAATTCCAGAAAAACATCTTCGGAGCTCAATTATGTGGACTTTAACATATTTGAGAGTATACTGATATTAACATTTACTTAGACACACACTTGATGCAATAAAAGAAAGTGGCTAGTTAGTGTTTACTAAAAATGTTATTTAAAAGAGTTAACGGAACACTTAACAAATGTTAAAAACTCAAATAAGAGATTCACACACTGCGAAAAATATTCCAATGAACAAAAATATAACAAAAAATGGTTCATCTGTATAAATTTTGATGCTGGTGCCCCAAATACGTGGGATGAAATCAAAGTGGATGTCTTTCTCAATTTTCTGCATACTTGAAAATGCAAATCTGCTGGCTGATCTGTTGAATCGCTTCAGCTGGTTTTTACGCAACTGTGCAAGGTATTTTTTATGTCCTTGATTCATTGCAAGTGAACACAAATATGGAATGAGAAGTAGAAACAGCTGATTCAAATTGTAAACCAGATATGAAATCTCAGAAAAATCATAAGTAGCCTCAGAATCACTTTCCTTACTCCACGCTTGTAAAATATGATCAGCACTGAGAGAAGTACCAATGAAAAATAATATCCAGGGTAAAATAAACCACGTCTCAAATATGGTCAGAATGTTTTCTACAATGTTGCCTTTCATAACATATGCTTTAGATCTAAACTGATGATCTGCACTCACAACTTCTCTATCTTTCAAAATACTCTCGTAACTATCAGAATTTGATAGTGAAGAAGACTCCCCACCTTCGTCTCGTACTTCTTCATCACTTTGCTGCCAAATATATGAAGTGGCTAATGTTGCAATAATGAACAAAACTCTAACTGCTACATCATAGCAATATCTTATAATATCTAAAATCCAGTAAACGATGTACACTTGGTAAGGATATGCATTGCACCCTTCGACCTGACTATCACGCAACTCTAGGGTTATGCCCAGTGAGGCCACAGCTAATGAATGAACAGAAATATATATTGATATAGTCAAAACTGCTATTAACAAAATGTTTTTTGAGCGAAGCTTGGAGAAAAAACTTTGAAAGAAATTATAAACAAAATACTTCCTATTTGCCGTAAAGAAAAACTTATAAATTTGAATTTCAATGATTAAAGCTTCAATAAACCGTCCTATAAATAGCAGCGAATAGATGACTAATGTGAATATATATCTTGGATCTGACATAGACAAAGTGCTATTAAGCACCTGGCAGAAATGAGATATTTCTCTTGGAAAAAAATGACGAAATAGATACAGGGGGCACTTGATTAGCAATGCTGCTTGTACAATTGCCACCAGCAAAAAATACAGCACTTTCCATTTGAGACCAATAATATCTCGCTGTTTTTTCTATAAATAAAAGACAGAAAAGAAATATGCCAACTAGTATGCATATACATTTACGTGTAACTATATCATGAGCAAAATAGCTACATCAGGGTTGAGTTGATTAGTTTTAATCCATTTGATATTATCCAAAATAAAGTAAATGCTGTTTATTATTCTTCCCACTGTTTTTATGCTGTGGTCATGCCTCTTACTCAGCACCTATTTGGTTAAAATATTACTAAGTTTACAATTATTTGATCACAGAAAGCTATACAGCAAAAAAAAAATGAATAAATTTATCTATTTGTCAGAAACTTACCAGCTACAAATAAAATATGGCATTCTGATCTCTAGAGTAGCACTTGAAACAGTTGTACTGGACTCAGATTCACAATCAACACTTAGAAGTCTACTCAAACTACTCATGCATAGTCAAATAGTAAGTTAGTCTGGCTAAATAATTCTACTTCTCTTTTAAGTTATCAGTATATGGATCAGTGGAATAGGAAGTAAAGGGGCAAGGGAAAGAGGGGAGGGGGGAGGGGTGGCCAATGGCCCCCCTCTATATGAATGTATTCATAAGTTTGCTCTAAACAATATTTTTCTTCTTCCTACTCCATTGTGGATGATGCTCCTGTTCAATTAAATGTTATGTTACTTACTTCTATTCAATATGCTACACTCACATACTGGTTCTTTCAACTTAAAAATAAATAAATAAATAAACAAAATAAATGATAGAATGATGTAACTATCATCAAGAGAGCACAAGACAAGTTAATTCTAAATGATAATAAAGTTTATTTGATGTACATGTGCAGACATGATTCACAGAAGAAACTACAGCTTGATAGCTATAAATTATGTACATGCTTTGGTGAGTGCTTGCCTACTCTAGACAGCATATTTCACCCACATTCCACTCAAGGTTGTGTCCTCATAGCTCAGTATGGCGCAGTTAAATTTATATTTGCTGCTCTCAAGGAAATGACCAAATATAGATGGCAAATATGATAATCAATTCAGCTCTAGTTCATGAATTGTTCTTACAATTATTGCAAATGACATTGTTGATTCAGATCACTTCCCCTCTAACCTCATTAGCTACTTCCAATACAATCTCGTACAAATGTTTCTTCCTCTTAGTCCTTGTCACACAGACACTAATTGTATCAATATAAGCTATATACAGTACGCTAGCTTTAAGTATTTCTCCTTGGCACATTACAACACTTATTACTACTACAGTAGCTGCACACCCCCATTTCACTAACCTCCTCAACTGTCACGGGTGGAGTCCCTCGACCAACCCTGCATAAACTAGGCTCCATAGCAAGAAAACCTTTACGCTCCAGTTAAAAAAAAAAATGCCGCCCTAAACTGCTGCACAACCTCTTTTTAACTCCGCGTAATCCATAAAAAAAAATTAGTGGCGGTTGAGATCTGGATTTGACTATGTCTTGCAGCGGAAATTCTTGCAGCAAATTTTTGAGCAGTAAAACTCGTGGGAAACTATTCTTCTTTTTCTTCGCCGCCGCTGTTTTGTTCATTTTCTTTTTGAAAGCTGTGTTCCTATTGGCCAGGTATGGGTTAAGTGGGAGAGCAAACTCATGCGAACAAAGAGCTGCAAATAATACAGGTTCTTCAAATGTAAGTCATGAATTTATTTTAACTATTGTTGTCTATGGAATTTTAAGTGTGCTTCGATTTCTGGAATATGCGGTGCTTTCTTTTCGGTTCTATCGGTTCTTATTTGTTCAAAATGAGGTTAACGTCCACAAATGTTTAACAAAGCATTCCAGAAGATATTTTTATCTGCTGATATTTTCAATTATTATGTTCCCTTATTTTCTTTTGGGAATTGTGATTCCATCGCTTGGTGTATATCAAGAAATTGAGCACTCGGCAAGGCTAGAAGAATGTTACAGCCATTATCCCCAAATATACATAACATACTGTGTGATTAACTTGTTCAGATACATGTCAGCCTATAGTGTACGTATCTTGCTCGTTTTCACCACCTTAGCCATCAGCAAATTTTGGTTCCCAGATTATGAAGTTCCAGCTCACACCAGTAGTGGACATGTTCAGTGTGATTTAGATGCCACTCTGGATTATATTGTAGTTAGCAGACTTAATCCTAACAGTGAGACACGATCTCAGGATAATAAAATATCAGATGAATCTGAAAATGAAGATAATTTATCTTCTTCGGATATACCACCAGAAATAGGGGGTTGTGGTAATATTCAGGCGAAATTGGAAGTTAAGGCTTATAAAAACTGGAAAGCTGTCAGTGAGGACTTTCATCAACGCACAATGGCTTACAGAAGCATTGGAAGGCAAGTAATGCTCATTCAAGACCTTTTCCAAACATGGTTTATCATACCGTGGATTGTTTATTTAATGGCATCTTCTCTGAAGACATACAACATCCTTCGTCCTTGGAACCTTGATGATGATGGTAATAGCCCACCTTCTAACATACCACATCTTTACTATTTGCTTTATAATGTCAATCAATTTATAACTCTCTTGCTACCATTCCTCTGTGCGAAAAAAATTAATACTTATCACCAGAAATATTACAATACCATGAGAGAGTCACAGTTAAAGAAGTTCTGGGACAACCCTGATCAACTCTCTCTGGCAAGACAATTAAACATAGAAAAAGAAGATAATTATGACTTTGTACCAAGAATTGTATTGACTAAAATCTCCATCAATATCAGTTCGCCTTTGTATATAATTCTTTTACTAGCAGGACTGTTTTTATCTGTATCAAAATCATTACTTAGATAAGTATGGCCCTTTTTCCATGTGTTTCTATTAATGTTTTTTCGTTCTGACTTTTAATGTACTTGTACATTTTATGCTGACAATGTTGCTGTTTGTAATGTTTACATTCGCTAAATCTTATTGCAATGTTATTGATTTGATTATGATCCAGTAATGAAGAGAATGTTACAAATTCCATGAAATCTGTGGGGCCTGTTCAGCTTAAATTGAAAACAGCCTCATGCATTTAATGCATTCCATGCAATCCCCGGGGACTGTCCCTCTGGTTAAATTGAAAACAGCCTCATGGAATCCCTTGAGACTACTGAAAGCATCAGAATAGTTTGTGGGGATTGATGATGTGTGTTAGGCTATTGTGGGTTATGTTACTATGGCTTCATCTGTTAAGGCAACAAATGTAAACCATGGAAACATAGTCACTTAAAGTACTGTATTGCTATTTCCAGGGATGTGCAAATTGATACCATCCAGCTTTAGGATGTAGCAGCTAGATTGTGGCTTAACAACCTTTTTTATACAACAAGAACTGATAAAATTAATTTAAATCAGGTAGCATATTTTATCTCAGGATATGGAACTTACTTGTTTGTCTTATGTTGCAAATGAGCATTTATTATTTTATAAAAAATTATCAGCTTCAGTTGGAGAATGAAGGGAAAGTAAGCCAATATAAACACGTACCTCTCATTATCTTCTACCCTCCTGAATCATGTCATGTTACCATTTATAAGTGGTAGTCGCTGCCACCACTCTGAAAAAATGCCTAGTTAGTTCTTTAATACTAAAGACAAGCACACGCAACAATAAAATATATATACCAAACTCACACAATGCAACAAGCACATGATACACTACACATTCGATGTTTAATAACACGACACATGAATTCACATGAATGTACGCCTAACAAGCCTGTTAACAAATTGTTCCCATATTCTTCTCATCTTTATCCTTGTTCTCATATTGAGCAGGCCCTACACTCACCCCTACCATTTAGCTGCCTTGACAACCAACATGCCACCTCCTCATTCAATATATTAGCAATACACTCTGTAGCTACACACAAATGGAATAGCCGCCAAATTTGAAAAATGACCATCACCAAGTGCAGTCTCACCAACATGCTCATTGGTCATATCCTCGCAATCATTTTGTATTTTCATTGCAAGTGTTGTTCACCGTCTTCTTCATTCAATATATACCTTGGATTGGTCTTCCTCAAACAATACATATATAATTATTCATTTGATACAGGAGAATATCACGAGTCTGTTGGCTTAGTATTTACGCGAGTGCCGCAGGCACGAGCCTAAATACCGCCAATCAGACGAGTGATATTCTCAGGTATCCAATGGATAATAAATTTATTAGGTACTGCTCATGCGCTAACCTAGGAGGACGTAATAACCCAACGTAATAACTATGAACACAGGTGATATGGAAAAATATTGCCCTAAGCCACATACTGTTTACTTTAATGCATTTTCTATGTGGCAACAGTTATCAGGCTCTGTTCAGTACCTAATAATAAATATTATTCACCATCTGACTCACTCACCATGTCACCACTATAAAGATTATAGCATAGGTTTATGGCTGATCTAAGTGCAACTACTAAGATTAATCTTTTTTTCATGGTCTCTTTAGTAACTCACACTTAATGACTTGGCAAGGTTAATAACATGAAAGTCATACCCAAGTTCAATAGGTTTTTTTCCTTGGCTTGCTGGCTAATAAACATTTCCCAGACAACATTTTAAAGCAATTTCTGATCAGCACACTATTCACAATTATAATATCATACCTCTACATATACATTAGTGGTCCCATCATATCACTTTGTCTTGAATGAGTTTCCAATGACTTCTTTAACTGTAACGATCTTTTAGGAGACTAGTGATGAGATGATAGCATCAGTGTCATACATCACTCATTCAATAGGTCCATCTATCACTTCAACAGCCCTTGTCTTCCCCACCGACACTTGCTCTAAGAAGAGCTGGAACTTCTTTTTCCCATTCGCAGGTTCAATATTAATTGTCTTCAGTTTCAGTTGTTGTTGTTATTGTTGTTTGTTTTATTGTTGTTGTTTTTGTTGCTTTGTTTCATTTTTTGTTTTATTTTTTGTTTTTGTTTTTCATTCTTCCTAAGTGATGAATCCTCCGGGTTAAAACCTTTCGTTCTAATCATTTTAATTTACTTTATAAATTTTCGGCAACAATGAACATATCTTTTTAATACAGAAGATATAGTAAAAATGACTCTAACTCTATAATAATGAGAGCCTCAAATCACAATTTCACACATTTGTAAGAAACTAATGTGCTTTTCCATAACGGTATCTTTGCATGAGGAAGGAATCATGTTAACCATAACAGTATGTGTGTGTACTCAAGGAGTATGAGGTTTGCACTGAGGTAGAACCTTGAAGTGTCAGGGTTACACATCCTAGCTTCTAGTATAAAGAGTACTCAAAGTTGTAAGATAATAATAGTAGAAACTGAAACCCTTCTATAAGCAGAACACATCAACTCCCTTCAAACAAATATCAACATTCATATGCTTATCAAAATGGCATTAGAATGAAAAGACACTTAGTTGTCTGGTGCGACGAGGTTCACTAGCATAATGACTATGAAAATACCAGAAAACCCTGTTCCACCCACTCACTAGCTTTATAGAGAGTGATGTGCCATAGTGTTTATCTCTGCCACTGTATAGGGGTTAGAAATAGCACTCAGGGCATGTATGCACATTCTCCAGAACATAACGATACACACATCAAATAATTAAAAAAGACACATGTGTGAGAATTATACATTTGCCTTTTACCAGACTTTCTTTATTCACCATATTCTAGCTGTTGACACAAAAATTCTCATGGTTTCAAGTTTAATTGTGTAAAACATACATTTAGTCATACAACACTAGGTAACCACAACCTTTAAACTTTTTCTTCTATAACATTGTAACATGTAGGTGTAGCAATAAGAGTGATATAGCTATTTCCAATCTTCAATCTTAATTCCAAACAAAGTTCAAGTTTAATTGCTACTTGCAAATAAAGAAGACATTCACAGTAATATGTGACAGGTAGCTATTACACACAACTAGGCATATCTACTAAAAATATGGAATAGAAAAGTGTTAATAATTATTGATAGACTATTAAGTAGGAAGGATAGGTGTGAGTGCTATCATATGTTATATAAATTCGTGTTCCACAAGCTTTTCCGGTTACACAGTCATACAACAATTCCATTTGACTATCCCCATTTATCAGAGGTTGCCGTTTTGGAGGCCTCGTAAGTCCATTGTTCTGTTCAGAGAAAAATGAAATTCCTGTAAGTACTGAAGCTGCGAACATTTCCTTCATAGCTCCATTCTTGTAGGCATAGCTGTCTGAGTAACTTGCATTCTCAGCAAAGTAACTGCCATGACCCCATAATCCTTGTCTGGAACAACGTGCATCAAAGCCAGTGTTGCTTCTATATATTTCTTCAGGAGAAGTTGTTTTGGTTCCATGAAACAATAACTTTTCATTTAGTATTCCGTCATTGTACTTTTTCATTTCTTCACTGCATTCCCTGTACTTTTTCCATACTAATTTATTTTGAATTCTATAGATTTTGATCACAGCTGAGTTAGGTAAAGTTAAATGAAACCGGTTGCATATTGTATCATACTCCTCACATTCAACTTCACGATCTAGTAAACAAACTTTAACTTCTTCATCATCCTCCATTTTGTCCCAGTTATCTGGAAATTCAGCTAAAAAAATATGTATATATATTATATATAATATAAATAATACATATTTCATGGGTCAGAGTGTGATATTTCACAAGCAGGCTAATTTATTTTCAAGAACCAGAGGTGAGTGACAATAAAGCCTGAGAGTGAAATATCTGAGCCCTATCTCCCCAACCAAGTGTAAAAAGTGGTTTATTCTATACTAGATATCTTCACTGCTGTAGTTTGCACTAGGACTGGTAACTCCACACCCCCCAGCCTGATATTTTAGCAGCTGCTCTAACACTATTGGGTAGGCTACACCTGAGGAAGGTAGCTGTACAAACCTGGAAAACTGGTAAGCTAGGCCTGGTTGCTGAGCATGGAAATACAGCATGTGACTTAACACCCAGAAATGGCATGTACCTAAAAATAACATTGTGAAGATATCTAGGGTGGAATATATAGTACTTATTTAGTCAGAGTGTGATATGGCAAATTAATATTTCACAAGCTGGCTAATTTATTTTCACAGCTAAAGGTGACTGAAAATAAAGCCTGAGAGTGAAATATCTAGCCATATCACTCTGACAAATGTAATAAGTGGTTTATTTCATGCTAGATATCTTCACAGAAGGATATCCTCACAGAAGGTAGTTTGTACTAGGACCAGGTAGCTCTAGGTGTGAGGTTGGCCATAAAACTCTCTAGGAGCTCCCCACAACCCCAGCTGATATTTTAGTAGTTGCTCTAACCTGGTAGGGTAGGCTTCACTAGAGGAAGGTAGCTGTAAAAACCTGGAAAACTGGTAAGCCTGGCACTGGTTGCTATAACTACTAGGGTAATGAGCTTGCCAACACAGCCATGAGATAACACCATGTGATAACATGTTATCACATAAAAATAACATTGTGAAGATATCTAGCATGGAATAAATAAATATATATACATCAATTGGTATGAGTAATAGCAATGTGCTATTCACAATTAATAGGAGGAATAATGCAATTGAAATAATCATTTGCACCATAGCTACACTGGGTGCATGATATCGGCCATTTTAAATTAATTATTACAAGGAAAGTGACCAGCTAATGGAAATCACTTACCAGCAGATAGAGATGATCTAAGTGATGATTTAAACTTAGGGTCAGGAATAACTGCCATATTCTTCAGTATTTCATTAATTTTGAGCGTATCCATCAGTTTAGCTACAGAAGCCAATGCTTCTCTGGCATCATGTACTGTATATATTGCAACTGGAGCACACGGTGGATTGTGAGCATTAGGGAACCGACATTTAGTATCAAATACGGAAACTGTCATCACCGCTTCACCACAAACATCAAGTAAATGTCTACCATCAGTTTCCTTCATATTTTTAATAATGTCAAGTAACTGTACCAAGTTTATAGTACCATTGCTCTGAAAATAATGACCTTCATCTATGTAAGCATAGTATATTCCCATTAAACACTTCATCACACTGTCATGACTGAGGAAACACACCAAGGAAGGATGCTTACAAGTAGCACTAACTTCAGTAGAGCATGCATCATGACCATAAATATCTTGAGCAGCTGTGTAGTCTTCCATTGCTTGACCTAGCCAAGCTCTCGCTTTAGGTTCACAAAATGGAACTCGAGGAACTCGATGTACTTCAGTTGGAGGCCGACTGAAGCGTACTGAAATAGGCCTTGGTCTAGATGTGGTTACTGAACTGGGAATAGAGATAAACCGAGAAAGTGGTCTTGTCAATTTTCTTAAAGAAGAACTAGCTGCAGAAATAGGATGAGTAGTTTGAGAAGCATGACTACTTGTTCCACTTGGACCACCATTAGCTGGAGAAGATTGAGTAGCCCCACTTTGACCACCATTAGCTGGAGAAGATTGAAAAATTCCTATCGCTGCAGTTTGATTAGGAGTTGCAGAAGTTTGAGCATTTCTACTTGGTCCATTAAAACTTGGAGTAGTGGACAAGTGTCCTTGTATGGACACAGTACCTTCTGAATCAACAACCAACTTCTCTTTTTTACTTTCTTCACTACCTTCCTGTGATTCTCCATCACTACTATCAAAAGAATCTGATGCTTCTAATAAATTCATTCTCTCAAATAGAGAACAAAGATCATCAAATTTCTCAATGAGCTCTGGTGGAATATCAGTTGGAGGAAGTACATTGTCTTTACTGCATTCTACAAATTGGAAAGTAGCTGCTGCATAAACGTCTTTAGCAATGTTGCCTATAACTTGAAGCTGATAATGAAGGTGTGCTAATATGCGACATTTGATCAAACTTCTGGTACAACCAGAAAACACATCCATGGATTTGTATAATTTATTTATCCATTGTTTCATCTCTTTAACTGTACTTGGAGTGGCTACCAAGATTACGGGCTTTGCAAATAAAAATCCTTTCTTCTCCAAGCTATTTATCTGAGGTATAGTCAAAAGTTTAAAAACTTCTAAAAGAGAAACCTCTCTTTCTTCAGCAGTATCATCTTTGTGAGTAACAATTTTTATATTTCGTTTAGTTATTTCGTCCTCTTGCATCCATTTGTAGTCACACACAACTTTAGCATATATAAATGAGGCTTCAGGAGTGTAGTATATTACAGTTTCACCACGATCATAATTCACAATTACAAGAGCTTCTTTAGAATGACATGAAAACGACGCTTTACTGCCAATTTCATGATAGGTAATTTCATGTTTTGAGTCTGCAGAATATTCAGTCACTTGTTTATAAGTCAAAAATCCTTGAATTTCCTCAGGAGCACAAATAAACAAGTTAGCAATATGTTGTTCACTTCTCAGTGAACGTCCCAAAACTTTATTTATTTCAGCTGAAATTTCCTCGAAAAGATCATTTACATCAAACTCTTGAAAATGTGGATAAATATACAGAATTCCATCTTCAGAAGACAGGAAACATAGTTTTGTATCATCTTCACTCTTTGAAATATATGTGTCTCCTTTGTACAGAACAGTGACTGGAGGAACAGCTAAGCATACCACTTCATATTTCTCAAACATTTTCAAACTTGCCTTGAAGCTGCCAGTTGGATTGTCTTGGTGATCATGATAGTATATACGACACATTCCATTAAAGAACTCTGATGACGTCAAAGTTTCAATTATTCTGTGAGGATATTCACAACGGTCACGTCTCTTGTTTCCCCAAAAAAGTTCATCCCTTTCACAGCGAACATTGGTTTTTTTACAATTCTCATGAAGTACTTCCTTTACTTTACTACTCAAAAGTGGTACATTAAGAGTCTTTGGTGGGACCCTGCTGCCCATTTTATCAGGATCAGGTGCTAATAGAAATTTATATGAAGTAGATATTCTATGTGAAAACCATTGAGCATCATTGTAAACTAGCTGCTTTGCAGGAAGCAGCTGATAATCTTCACTTAAATATGGTCCATCATAGGAAGCTAACCCAACAGTATCACCTTTACGAAGACAATCTACTAGAGAGTTAAATACATATTGAGCAAGTTCTTTATAACTTTCACATGATTTTGTTAAATCTCCTTCTGTGGCTTCTTTTATATCTTTAAGTATTTGAAGATAACTAGCGGCAGTTGGCCCATTCTGAACTCCAACGCAGTCGATAAATTTTGTGTAACCTAAAATTTTTCCTGGTAATGTGTAGCAAAAGGGACTCAAATCAAATGGTGAACTTTTTTGCTGTAGAGCATGTCGAGGTTTTACAGCTTTCAGCAATCCTTCTGATTCCACTACAATACACTTTTCATCTTTGAGTCTGTTCAGTGCTTCGTCATCCAAATCTCTTTCAAAAAATTCATAGTGCAGCAACACAGTTTGGTACATTTTAGAAACACAACCATCGCTGCTATTGTCTGACATCCATGAGTGACTATCAATGCCACTGCACAAATGAAGTAAGTTTTTGGCCACGATATCTGTTGTAAGTGGATATACAATCCCCAAATGTTTAACTATGCTATCCTTTCCTTTTAAATCATCACATTGCTTGGGAAGAGAGCAGTGTTTATGGAAAGCTAGCTTTGAATGGTCACAAAACACAGACCCATCAAAACAAGAAAGGGTGTTTTGTATTGATTGTAATTTGAATTTGTCTTCAAGAAACTGAATGTCACTTTTTTGATTGGCATCACTTAACAAGAATGGGATCTTAGAAGCATCCTGCAAAAATGGAACTAGACATTTATCATCAGTGGAAGCTTTAGTAATTATCTCACTGAATTTTTCATACAGCACTTCTGATTTTTCTGGCAATTCCCGAGTATAAATTGAACACGATTCGATAGTCCTTGCTTGATGCAGCCACTCTTCATAAGTTACTTCAGATTGCAATCCCAGAGTGCGTAGAAGAGGAAGGTGAGATGCTTCACACCACAACTGACTTGGAAGATCCCCTTTCCTAAAAACAGAAAAAAACTTGACTTTTGGGTCATAGAGCTCACTGGCACGCACTGAATTATCACCATGCTGCAAAAATGGAGCATTCTTTAATAATTTTACAGATTCCTTCCTTAGCTCTTTAAAAATATATGTAAAATGTGTTATTCTGTCTTTCTCTGTCAGATTTCCAATACGAGGGATTACATAGGAAGAATAAAATTCCTCCGATTCAACCATCAATGATGAAAATTTAGGGATAACTGCTTTATATACAGGTACCAAGGCTTTATCTGGACTTCGTAATAATATCAACTGAGTTGATTGCTCAATAGTTTTCATCCCACTAAGAGGAATCCCATGTGGTACTACTAGTAATTTACAACCCTCGACAGCCACATGACACTCTCCAGTAGCATGAGTGAATATCCTGAGAGTTCTAATGGACTGAGAAATTGACTGCAGCTTCTCTGCAGCACAAGACTGCAACATCTGAAAAATAACTTGTATTTCACTTTCAGATAGAACTACATCCACTGGATTCTGCTGTTCAAAACAAGCAATAATATCCTCATTTTTTGAGAATACGCATTCTTTAAGATTCAATAACACTTGCTCATTATTAATACTAATTGATTCCATGTCCAGTTTTCTATAATTGAGTTTCTCCAGAACTTCAGATATTCTCTGATCAGAAATTTTGAACAATGTTTTGCTCAAACACATGGGATAGAAATAGCCACCACTAGCTGGAAGTATTGGCTTTTTCTTGAAGTAATTCACGAGTTTAGTATTAGCATCATTCTGATACTGTCTGTCTTTAATCAAGCATTTCCACAACATTACAACTAGGTTTTTATCATCATCTTTTAGAAGAACAGGCTTCTCTGTCATTGGAAGTGGGATTTCATCACTAATAACACTTAAGTTAGGTATTTGTATCACACATTGAAGTTCATATTGAACTGATGTATAGTAGGATTCTTCTAGAATAGTATTAGATGAGATGAGTAATAATTTGGAATATTTTTTTGAAAAAACTTGAGATCTTTTTTGTAATTTCTGATCCATTGTTAATATCAGAGGAATTTTACTGAGCAAATTTGGGACTTGTTTAGGTTTATATCCATCTAAACAAAATTTGAGGAAATCACGTAATTCCTTTTTTATGATTTCAGCATTTTGCATATTTGTAATATCTACCTGACTCAAGAATTCAATGACTTCATTTTTGTAAAGTAAATGATTAGGAAAAGAATAATGGGACAAATATCTTGGAATATGTGGAGCTGAAGAAATGATTTTCATTCCAAGTTTTGTTAGAGCTATACACATCATTTCAGTGAGTCCTTTTTCATATTGTACCTTTAAATCACAAAAAAATATGTCCTTTAGCAAATACCAGTAAGGAGCTTTATCCTTGATTAGAAATAAAGGTTCTTGGCAATTAATAAGCTCTTTATACAAAAAACGTGAAATACAAGACTGCAGCGAATTTGTACTTTTTGCATCTCTAGGTTTATACCCAATTTCTTGAGAAGAAGGAAATAATCTATATATTGCTTTACTTACTATTTCCTTATCTTCTGTTTGGGAGAGCATAAAACCTTTGACATTCAAAATAAATTGTATATAGGCCGGTGTAACAATGCACTCTACTATTCCATAATTCCAATTGTGATGACCTATTGTGTAGTCTTCCAAGTGCTTCCTGGAATCATCAGTAATGAAGTGCCCATGAACATGGATGGGCACTGAGCTCTTTATTGGTAAAGGAAGATAGCAAAATAAATTTCCTGTGAAATTAGAATCATAATCGATTGGAGCAGCAACTGCTCCAACTGCACGAATATTTTTCTGCAAGGCTAACTCCAGGGTTTCTTGTCCAAACTTTCCAAAAAGAATTTTCTGTATCAACCATGATTTAGTCTCAGAATGACCCAAACAGTCGTAAGTAATGTTTAACTGATAAAAAGTTGAAACTTCTTGTGACTTCTTGTTAGAAATTGCTTGTTTATAGTCTTCGCACTGTTTAACAAATTGGATGCACTTTTGTTGGAATTGTCTTGGTATGCTTGAAGATACTTTAAACTTTTCTTCAAATTTACCATCTCTAGTAATTTCAATGCCAGATACAGTTTTGACATTATTTAAAAACAACAAAATTTCTTTTGACGACTGACCATATTCAGATAAAAGTTGCTGTAAATCAGACACTGTGAATTGTTTGTCATTTAAATGCCAGGGTTTTTTCTTGGTCCCAGTCTTTGTGAGTGGTAGTCTAAATACAACATAGCCAGACTCCTTGTCATTTAGCTCTATTTTACCATCACAAATATCTTGAAAGAGATAGGGAGAGTACTGATCTTTGAATTCTCTGACATCTCTATTTTGGAGAATCCACCGTCTTCCTGGCTTACTTCTCCCAATATACCTACAAGTTGGATCAAAAGCACACAGGTTCTCTGGGGAGCCATCTGTATTGTAGGAGAGAAAGCTTGGGCAATCAGTAACATGATAGGCCACATTAAAGCCAATTCCAAACTTTCCAATGGATTTAGTTGACTCTTGCTTCCCTCCCTCACCCAACTTTGATATGCCCACAATATCTGGCTCTTCAAGTTTTCGGTTGTTGACAATGCATAAGGCTGGAGTATCCTGTAACATTTTCCATCTCTCACAATCACTAAATAAACAATCGCTAGGATGAGATGTGCGATGATCTAAAACAAATATGACTTCAGAAGCTTGAGCATCCTCAGCATTTTGTAAGAATTCCTGCAAGATGGATACATTTACGGGATACTTGCTAAGTATGGAATTTAATCTGACACGCAAATCCTCAGTCTGGTGATAATCTTGACCAGATAGAAAATCGTCATCTTCACATTCTTTCATGATCGCATCAAGAATAGGATAAACCCCAAGCTTAATGGATTTCTTACGAGGAATGTCACTGTGAACAAAATACCCTTCGTCAGCAAAATGACTGTGATACATTTGAGAATTCTTGATTAAATCACTCTTATGATCATCACATGCCAAACAGGACACTTTCCTCATTACACCTTTATTATCTGGCAGAAACAATTCTGAAGAAAACTTCTTTATTTCATATTCTTCAAAGGAGTCAGCAATATTGGATGCTAAGTATGTTGAGAATTTAACAAGTTCAGCAGACAATGGAGAAGTGGGAAAATGATCTTTATTAATACATTGTAATAAAGAAATCATGGATTGTAAGCTCAATTCTTTTTCCACTCCAAATACCTCAAAAAACAAAGTTTGATATTCATGCCAGTATTTCTGTGATAGTTGTAATAGATAAGGAAGACATGTTACTGAACCAGAGCATGCAACAACCTGTTGAGGGGACCTAAACATACCATTTTGCCAAATTGGTTTGTCAATAGATTTTAAAGCTTCTGTTAAATTACAACGTGACTGAGGTTGACGTAACTGGCTTTCAAAATATGAATAAATTGCAGGAATTATCCTGTCCAAATAATCAGCTGTTTTTTGCTCAATACAGGATAACTGAGCAGTCGCTTGTACTAGCAGTTTTAGATGTTTCACAACTTCTATAGCATCCGGAGACTTATTTGGAATCAATATGCTCTTAACCCCAGCAATTTTAGCCACGGAAAAAACAAGTTCTTTTTGCTTACTGCTATATAGCTCTGATGGAGAAGAAAATGGAGAGTCAGAACAGAAAAACCACGGAAGTTCTACTCCATCTGGTTTATTACAAGTTGGCATAAACTGAATTGTAGAAAGCTTATCCTTCATGTCCTTTAATTTTTCATCATCATCTCGCAATCGTTGAATATATGAAATAATTTTTCGAGAACGTATTATAGCTACTTCACTTGACTTCATGGATAAAACTGACTGGGCACGATCCACAACTATTTCAACAGACAACTCAGAAGATGACATTCCTAAACGTATCAAAGCAATTTTAGCTTTGTCATGAAGAAGATCTTTGATGGGAAATCTTCCCTCAGACAAATCAAAAAGACTAGCTGCAAACTCATTAGTGCAGTCCACAACATCTTTAACATTCCTCAATTCATCTGATGACTGACAAGGAATGCAAGCTTGAGATCGTAATTTATCCACTATCCATTTATTGCTTGTAGTGTAAAATAATTCAGGTCTATTAAGAATGTAACTTACATGCAGCTTCCAAGATTTCCTATAGCCATGCTCATTAATTTTAGGGAATAAAACTTTTTCAATAAAAGTTCGATAATTAAGTACCTTACATTCTTCATTCTTTATGATTGAATAAATATGTCCAGGTATGTCTACAAAATGAAGTCCATCCAGGATAATAGTTTGAAAAATATCTTGTAAAATAGGATTTGGGATACTTTTATCGTCATGAAATACACAAACATTCTTTGGCGAAAACCAAGACCCATTATGAACTTCAGACCAAAGCAAAGGAATATCAGTCACTGGAAGAATATCATATATTGATTTTTTTACAATCATAGAAAGCCCTTCTGTCAATGCCGTGAATTTAAAACTCAAAAGTTTATAGTAAGAATCCAAAAAACATTTACGTTGATCTATAGACATTGCTGCCATGTCAGCACCTGCCACAATATTCTTGAGGATGTCTAGATAAACCTGATTAACAACGTCTGAGCACAGATAGCTATTCCACTTACCTGATGCTTCATCACCCAGTGGTATATGACGCCGATCTTTGCTGACTACAAAACATCCGTTCAAGTGAAAATCAAATCCACTTTGAATTGGTAGAGGAAGAAAACTAAACACTTTTCCATGTGTTTTATCTTGACGCATGCAGTGTTCTTTTGTTTTCAGTTTCATGGCTATTTCACAAAATGGAACCAACCCTTCTGATGTGCCTTGGTTACTATCACCTTTATGCGAACACATTAGCCACTGAGAGGATGAAACTTTCGAATCCCCTCTTGTTGAGGTAATGCAACATTTGGTTGAACTACTCTTCTCTGTAGTTTTGTTGCTAAGAATATCTACTCTCTTAGCATTTTCTAACCGTCTTGAAATTGAATATATTTCTTCCAAGCTAGATGAACTCTGTCTTTCAAAAAAAGTAATTTCTTTCACATGCTTCAAAAATATAATAATCTCTTCACTAGAAGTTATTAATGAATTAATCAAACTCTGGACGTCTCTGCGGCCATATATCTTTGGACAAATTTCACTTTTATCTCTTGTTTTACTATTACGAAATGGGAAGCGAAAAAGAGTACCAGAATAGCCTTCATTTTGCAAACTAGTGACATTACAATCAAAAATACCCTCATAAGGTGCTAACTGGTCCTCATAATATCTCAAGTCTGACTGTGTCGCAACAAGATCAATCTTCATTCCAGGATTTGAAGGGGTGATGCGATCTCTAAGGTAACAAGTGTGAGGATCAAAAATAACCAAATATTTCCCAGTAACAAAACTAGGCACATCTGTTAAATGATAAGTGGCACAAAAACCTAAACCAAATTGGCCAATTTTTGTACAATCCATTTTTTTTGATTGACCGGCAATTTTACAGATGTCTTTCAAATCATCGTCAGAGAAAAGTGCATCATTATAAGCCAGTAGTGCAGGTCCCTGCCACTCCCCCATCTCCTTAGCAAATAACGACTTGTCACCATATTGTGTCCAATCGATACAAAACTTCACCACTTCTGCTTGAGCATCATCTGCATTTTGAATCAACTCCTTGAACACATCAATGTCGCTGCTGTAATCCTGTACAATTTTTGATATCCTGTTTGTTAAGGTTTCTTTCTGACCAGCCTTTTCATAATGAAATTTGAGGTCAGTCGATGGAGCAATGATGACGCTTAGAGGAGAAACTTTGAAGTATTTGGCTACTGAGCTTGATACATTAGGATGAACTACTTTAGCTGGAGCAACTCTACCATGAGAATGGCTGCTAGCATCTAAACTCCAATTACGATCATCATAATACATTGATGTTGGCACTTCCAAGGTTCCATCACTACTTAGCAGTAGCATATTATTGACATTCTTCTTATTGTTATATACCCACATGATTATATCAATAATTAATTTTTCCTTCTCCCTAACAATGTCCTTTTTGCCTTGGCTCAATTCTTTTAAAATACTTTGACATATTTCTTCATCGATACTATGCTTAATTTCCAGCAACATGGCCAAACGTTTATATTCCATTGGTAGTTTATAGAAAAATGGCTGCATATCAAAAGGCAAGGTGAGAACAAAGTTTTTTACAGCCACAAACTTCGGTGGATCTATGAAAGGAGCCCATAATTTTTCAAACTTAAAATTTTCAGACTTCAAGTAGCCATAGATTGATGATACCATTGGATTTATTTCTGACACATCATCAGATTTAAACTGCTTAGACTCAATAAATCGCAACTGATTTATAACATTTTTCACTTCAAGAACTTTAAAATTAGAAATGCCTTCACTTTTACTGTACTTTTCATTTGCAATGGGCACCACTGATCCTACCAAATATTTCACATTGTCCTTCCATGGTAGTATACTCCTAATACTAAAATACTTAGGCTTGTCTTGTGTACAATACCACTCTAATGAACTTGGGTATTGAGCAGGCCGTGGGGTAGCTGCTATACAAGGAACTCCAACCAAGTCAGCCTTGTGCCTCTCACTTAAAACACTCCTAGAGTCTCCAAGCATTTCTAGCAGAATTTTTGCTCTTTTCAACACGAGTTGATAATCTTTTAGTTCAGCATTACTGACACTAGATTTTAATATGCGATAAAGTTCATCTTCATTCTTACAAACACTGGTCCAGTTTTTTAAACCAAGGCAATGAAGTTCAGAGGTGAATGGATAATACAATTTTCCAGGAGTTTGCATGTTAAAATTGTCTACCAAAATTTCCAATTTCTTGGAGGCATCATAAAGTGAACTTGGTGTGAAGTAATTTCCATCATTGTTACACACAAACTTTGATTGCTTGAGACAAGAAATAATTTGTTCATCTTCCTCTTTTCTCATAGACTCGAGTACCTTGATAAAAATTGTATCACCAGTACGATGTTCTGAAGTCTGCAAACAACTTAGAGCAAAGGGAATCCAATGATCTATGCAGAATTTACTGAACTTGAGAGTTTCTACTCCCATCATATCCCTTAAAAAATTAGAAATGGAAATGTCACAATTAATTAAAACCAAGGGAGGGAGCAAAGTAGGAGAAACTCGTATACCAGCAGGGCGAAAGAAAGGTTTCCTAGAGGGATTTTTCGAATCACAAATTGGCAAGTAATTATTTGGAGATAACCCCATAGAGACCTTGAATAAAGGAAGTCCACAAATGGTTCTGAAAAAGTGTTTCTTATTCAATTGCTTGCAATTATCAACTATAAATCTCAGCAAGACATCTTTCTCAACGTCCTTCATTTGGTCGATTAGCATTACAGCATCAACAGGGAGAGTATTTAGCAGCTTTGGCACAGTAATATACTGAAACAACGAACATTCATGTGTCAATCCTTCATCCACAATAACAAAATTCAACTTAGTCAGCACAGATATCATGTCCACTGAAGAAGCTGATCTCGCCACATAACAAAACCTGGAAGAGGTTTCTTTGACAAAAAACAATTTGAACGAATCAGACATGTCTCTCACTGGAATGATCGGCAAATGAGTGATAGCTTCAAAACACTTTTTTTTGCACACAAAACTCCACAAATTATTTAGCCAAATCTTGGATGGGTGGATACCATTATCAGGATGCCAATAGATGTAGCCTAATTTAGGACCTAACTCTGCTGCCCACTTAGAAATAGACTGCTTAATAAACACTTGAAAGAAACTTTTTAAATCCACTTCTTTGATCTGTGTGTTAAAAATGGATATAAGCAACTGGTAAATATCACTCGGTATTTTGTAGTCGACCACCATGTTCCCAGTTTCTTTCTCAAGTGATAGCCCTTCATATTGTTTTTTCAGCTCATTAGAAATGTGGTATTTAGCATTTGTACAATCAAATGAACACCAAGATTGGTCAAGCAATGGCAAAAGTGGAATATGATTCATTTCATAAGTGTCACTTAAACCACTGAGTAAAAATTTTAGAAGTTTGAATTTATCTTCTCTAGTACAGTGGAAATCTTGAGGATAATGTTTTCTCAAATGGTGGGGCTGAACAGATCTTTCTTGAATCAACTTTGAAAAATGCTCCATTGAATGCAAAGTCTCGCATATTTCTGGAGGAAGTAAAACTACTGCAATACCAGCATGCAAAAGAGCTTGGGTAACTATTTTTGGACAGTCATCGAAAGCAAAGTAGGCTTCCTGAAAACTTACCCATTTTCCTTCATCAACATTAGACCATAAAATGCTTTTGTTTTCCAAAGTGGACAAAACTGGATTCAACAAAGATTTCCAAATGTATTCATTCTTAATTTCGTTGTACACGGGCCAAATAGTGAAGGCACTTTGAAGAGTGTCCATTTCCATATTCTGCAGGGGGTCTTCAAACCTGAACAACTTGCAAAAAACCAATAGCAACAGAGCATACGCAGGCGCCACCATTTTCTTGACAATATCTTTATTCCAGTTAGATTCATCACTAATAAATTCATTTTCATTCCAAACGATACTCTTTCTGCTGCTGCCCACAGCAAAAGAACCATTAACATGAACGGGTAGCCATGTGCTCACTGGCAAGGGAAGAAAACAGAAAGCTTTACCAAAGTTGAGTGGAGAACTGACAGATAGGGGCAAATATTTGGGAACAGAAAGGGTAGGATCAGACAAAAGCAGCTCATTGGCTGCATCAGCTAGATTACTAGCTGGGCCATGGTATTTAAAAGTATGATCTATCAAAACTGGAACTGGAAAAGCCAATCCAATGCAGGGAAATGTTGACAAATCTTTTCCCTTTTCAGATAGACCTAAATCGGTGGTACCAAAAACTGTTAGTATAAGCCAATGGTTACTATCAAAAGAATTTCTACCACCAAATTGTTGAGAACAAACAGTTGCACCATAGAGCTGAATCAGACACTCTGGTTCTGATTTGGAAAATATTTCTCTTTCATTCAATATAGCTCTCATGTGACTGCACTTCATTTCTACTGAAAATAGTGGCTTCAACTCTCCACAATGATTACGCTCATACAGGGATATCTTCAAAACATTCTTTAAAAATAACAAAATGTACGAAGCTTCTTTTTCAAAAGATTTAAAGTAAGAACTTTTAATCTTGTCTACCGTTACACAATCTGTCAAAATTTCTGATTTATTACCTGGTTTTCTGAGGGGAAAGCGAAAAAGAGTGCCATTATAATAAGACTTAGTCTTGTCAACTTCAAATATCTCATGAAATGTTGAAGCATGCCCAGTGTAACTTAACACTTCTGATAGCTTTTTGCGTACTCCAGCTGGAAAAGTTTCTCGTGGCAACACAGTGGTGCGGTGAGGATCAATGAAGGCAGCATACTTACCACTCAGGACTATTGGTAAATCTACAAGGGAGAGAAAGAAAACAACAACAACAACAACAACAATATTATGGAATTAAAAGTATTGTGAGGTTTGTATTACAAATATAATATATCCAACTTCTCTGGTACAAGTCACTTCACACAAGGTAAATTTTTTAATAACAAATCTGACAGCCAGCTAGCGAGTCATATTTCACTGCATTTTAAACCCCAAGCAATCTCAACATGGTCTTCAACACTTTTTATTTTAACATCAGTCATTTCATTAAGACAAAACGACCAATTCAGCTCAATACTACAATCTGAACCAGTTTTCCACGTGTGTGTGTATGTATATATAAATGTATATACAATACTTGTCTCATGAGTCAGTGTAAAATATGGGGATCCCCATATTGTTTATGTTGGATATTTTTCTAAGACAATACATGTTCAGAAGTAGCTCCACCTCACAATAAATATTCAGTTGTCCAGAACTACGCTCGGGTGCATTGGAGAGTTCAATATGGAAAAATATTGAACACTTACATGGTATGGAAAAATTCAAGGAAAATATCCAATGTATAATAAATATAATTATATATGACAAGCCCAACCAATAAATGTACTTATAAATATATTACTACCCCACAAATGTAGCCATTACAAGATGTTATGCTAGTAAGTAATGTGGCAGTCAAACTACAGCCTAAGACCTAATACATGTAATTGATTTTGTTTTAAAGTGGATATTTCAGTGATTTACAATTTATAACGTTGTTGCTCTGATGTAGATTTCCAGTAGTAAAAATTGAAATGAGAGAACCGGTATTTCATATAAAAACTATGGCTACTGAAATGCTTTACTATTGAGCACCTGTCTGACAAAAACAACTTTGTATGAGGTTCAGTAATTTAGAATCTATCAAATAGAAAGTGAATAAAGCAGTGTACTCCGTCTGGACCCAGTAGCAGCTATAAGACAGTAGGAAAATTGTGGGGCCACCACTCGCAAGTAAAGAGAGAAGAAAGAAAGAGAAGTAAAGAAAGAGAAGAAAGAACTTAGAGAATGCATTTTTGTGTCTTAATTATTGTCGTGTATCATTATCATGTAGCTTGCGTGAAAGGACAATGGTGTTGATTTATTGTACGTATGTTTGTGAACTTTGGTGTGCGTGCATGTGCCTGCTCTAGGCGTGAACCAAACGCTCTAGAGCAGGATGTTTAGAGCTTTTCGTGTCAATTGTAGGTGTGGTCTTATTTTTGTATTTATAGTTCGTCCTCGTGTGTGTGAGTTCAGTTCTTAGTCGTTGCTCTCGTTACTCATATCATTTTCGTTAGACGTAAAACTCTAATCTAGAAATTGTACTGCGCGGCGGGAATTAGACCACCCTCCTGGCGTATGAGTAATTGACTGGAACTCTGGTGGCAGCGTTCAAGCTATCTCCCCCACAACTGGCGGCAGCGGTGCTTCGTCTGGATCTACCACTCCTCACTGAAGTCTCGATTCTGCCCTGCGTCATCGGGAAGCTATTTCCACTGGGAAGCCTAGACACACTGGTCCCCTCCACTGCTTAATACCTCTGGCTGGAGACTCTACAACTTGTCGCGGCAACCTCTGTCGGATCTGTATTTGGCTACAAACTTTGGTGTTGTGTTGTCATTTATTTTATTGTATTTCGCCGTTTCCAAATTTATTTTTGTGCTTATCTGATTGTTTTTTCCTTTTTGCATATTTGTGTTTCACAGATTCCAGATTCGACTCGGTTACAGGATCTTTCTGGAGTGAACTCAAGTGAATGTCAGAGAGCACAGGCGGAAGGAAGCTGCTGGCTAGGGAGTGCAAGGCGAAATCTAAGTACTACTCAGTAGGTAAGAGCTCAGTTGGTGATAACAGTGATAAGATCGAAGCTTTTGAGAGCATGGATGAGGTCGATACTGTGACTGATGACTTAGCCCCATTATCGGGTGTGGTTAAGAGAAAGCCTAGTAAGTGCAGGGACGGCTCGCAGAAGAGCCGCAGCATGTCCAGAAGAGTTCGTAGTGTAAGTAGGAGAAGTGTAATATCTGAACCCCAGGTGTTAGAAAGAAAAAGGGGTGACCGTTCTGATGGTGCACGCCCTATAAGTCCTCGTAGAGCGAGGGGAAGGGAGTCTGTTAGTCCTGTTATGTTAGATAGGGTGGGAGACTGGGAATTAGAAGAGGAAGGAGAAGTGAGTGAGATTGAGACAGAGAGTGGGGAAGAGGAAGAAATTTCAAATAGTGACATGAAAGTTCTGATTAAGTCATTAGCAACGTCTTTGTTGGATTCAAATTCCCGTAAACTGTGTGATTATTCCCAAAGAGAAATCAATTCTATCCCGTCTTACAGAGACACAGACGAAATACATTCTTATGTAGTCAGTTTGGAGGCTGATCTGGGTGATCTTAATGTCCCCAGGAAAGAGTGGAAAAGAATCTTGTTAAAGAAAATAACGCCCAAGGCGAGAAAGTTAGTCCGAGGGTTTGTATGTGAGAAATCGTGTGATTACAATGAACTGAGAACTGCTTTAGTTAGTAAATTGGGACTGCAAAAAGGGGAGGTGACTGACAAATTATTTGGCCCTGATAGGGAATATAGACAGATGGACCCTGTAAGTAGGTTTAACCATTTGAGGGATTTGATGGACCGTTTGGTCTTACATTGCACTAACTTGCAACAGTTACCTCGCACCATAGTTGCTGGCATTTTCCGTGCCACTTTGAGCCCACAAGAAAAATGTCTGCTTGACAGTCATAATATTACTACGTATGAAGACCTGTATCAGGTAGCTGCTATTCTCAAAACCACTGGTGTGAGAAATTCCCATGAGAGGGGTAGACATAGGTATGACCGTAATAATAGTAGTAGTAGTGGTGAAAGTGTCAGATGTTTTAGATGTCATGGTCTGGGTCATAGAGCCTTTGACTGTAAAAAGCCAGAGAGCCAACACCCTGTCATTTGTTATGTTTGTAACACCCCCGGTCATAAGGCACCAGAATGCCCATTGAGAGTAGATAAAACGTCCCGTGTTGACAATGTTAAAGTCGATGAGAAGTCTGGAAAATCCCAAAGGCATCAGCCTAAGACTCAGGCGGTTGCTTCCAACTGCAACTCCCTCATTGAGTTCAAAGGCAAATGCAACGGGAAGTATTGCATGATCTTGCCTGACTCGGGAGCTGTGCTGACAATGGTCTCACAAGACTTAGTAGACGAAAGCCATTATCTGGGCACCCATGAGAATTTGGTGATGGCCAATGGCCAGATGATCCGTAGACCCTTAGCAAAAGTAAAATTTGAGATCATGGGTCGTGAGTTTGAACAAGTAGTAGCTGTTAGTCAACAGGGGGAAAGGCAGAGTTTTGTGTTTCTTAGCGCCCCCCCAGAAGATGAAAGTCATGCGACCAATTTTATAGAGGCTGTGTGTGACCGGGAAGTACGCCGTCACCAAGCTTCTCTTGTCAGCGCTGTTGAGCCTAACAATGCAGCTTTGTCTGCGGCAGTCACCCGGGAAGCCAGTAATAAGGCAGCCAAAAGGGAAGCTGAACAGATTGTGTTAGAATCTGATGTTGTCCCACCTATTCACTCTAAACCTGGGGTACCGGCCTTAACAGCTGAACCCGCAGGGGAGGAGCCTGATAGGGATGAGGATGTAGTAGCTGAAGAGTCAGCTAGGAATGAAGGGGAAATGGAAAGTGTAGACGCTGGTGAGTCTGTATCCTTAGGTAGTCCTAATGTGGTGGAGGAAAGCGAGAAGGATAAACTTAGGGCGGATGTGGACCAGGATGAGACTTTGTCTCAGTGTAAAGAATTGGCAACTCGTAGCATGAATGGATATGCGTGGGAGGATGGCCTGATATTTCATGAATGTATTGATGACAATGGTGATACTTTGAATCGTTTAGTTTTGCCTGTGTGCAGGAGACAGAAAATTTTAAACTTGGTGCACGATAAATCTGGACACATTGGGGTCAAGGGTATGAGGAAACTTTTAAATAGGCGTTTCACTTGGCCTGGGATGGGTTGTGACATAGTGAGATACACCCGTTCGTGTGAAGAATGTCTTAAGTGTAACAGTGCAGGAAATAAGAAGGCAAAAATGATCGAAAGGCCAGTCACCACTGTGCCCTTCGAATCAATAGCATTCGACCTTGTTGGCCCTTTGCCCAAGGCGAGGGGTGGGGTCAAATTCATCCTTACATATATTTGCCTAGCGTCTAGGTGGCCGGATGCAGTGCCACTTAGAAATGTTGCAGCAGAAACAGTTGCTTCTGGCATGTCCACTATTATTTTTAGGACAGGCATTCCCCTCAGAATTTTAACTGACCGTGGCTCAGTGTTTATGGGGAAAGTTGTGGATAAGTTGTGTTCGATATTGGGGGTGGATCAGTTACATACCTCCCCGTATCGTCCCCAGTCTAATGGGATACTGGAGCGTTTTCACGGCACGCTCAAGCCCATGCTCAGTAAAGCTGTTGAAAATGGGGTGGACTGGTGTGATTTCCTTCCAATGGCTCTATTCGCTGTTAGGCAGGTACCTTCCAGAACCACTGGGTTTTCACCCCACGAACTTGTATTTGGCAGAAATTTAGTAGGCCCCCTAGACTTAGTTTATGCTGGGTGGGTTGAGGATAAGTGTGCTGAATTAGACGTATGTGAGTGGGTTGTGTGTCTTCAGGACAGGCTTATGTTGCTACATGATATGGCACCATCTACTGAGTTGAGCACGATTGAGAAACGGTCCTCGACTTTCAATAAAGGAAAATCTGACCGTGTGCACAAAGTTGGTGATTTAGTCCTGATTCGTATTCCCGGATTGCATGTATCACTTACTGCTTCCTGGGAGGGACCTTATGAAGTTATTGAATGTGTATCAAATGTAACGTATAAAGTGAGAAAGAAAGATTCTGAACATGTGCGATTAGTGCATATCAATAATACAAAGATGTACAGTGAAAGGAAAAACTATGTAGCTGCAGTAAGTGTAATTGCGGAAGAGAACTCTGAAATGGAAAGAAGTTTTAGTAAAAGATTGCTAGGAGAGGAAAAATGTCCTGATTATTGTGAAGGTGATGTAGCAAATTTGTTAGAGGTGCATAAGTGTGCATTTAGTGATTCTCCTGGGTTGTGCAAAGTGGGTAGTTGTGAAATTGTCGTGAAAGGTGGGAGTAGTGTAGTGAATATACCCCCCAGACAGATCCCCATACACATACAAAGCTCAGTCGAGAGAGAAATAAATAAACTCCTTAAGGCTGAAATTATTGTGCCTGCGAATGAAGAGTGGTCTAGTCCCATTGTTCCTATTAGGAAAAAGGACGGGTCAATAAGACTGTGTGTAGATTACAGGGAGTTAAATAGTATTACCCCCTTGAGGCGGTTTTGGCTGCCGTCTCTTCGTGAGATTTTGGACAAGGTTGGACCTTGTAATGTTCTGTCCAAGCTAGATCTCACAGCTGGATTCCACCAAGTCAGTATGGATCCAGAGAGTAGCAAACTCACCACTTTTTCTTGTCCCATGGGTACTTATCGTTTTCTGAGAATGCCATTCGGGTTGAAAAACGCACCTGCAATTTTTCAATCCATAGTTGAGAATGTGCTCAAGCCCGTAAAAGATATCTGTAAGAATTACATTGACGATGTCATTGTGTATAGTCGTAGTTGGGATGGTCATATGAGTGATGTGAGTAAAGTACTAGCATGTCTGAGTGATGCCGGTCTGAAAGTGAAACTGTCTAAATGCGAGTTTGGACGAAAAACAATGCTGTATTTGGGGCATGACATAGGTGAAGGGTGCATGTCTGTTCCTCAAGCTAGAGTTAGCGCTATTGCTGAGTATCCCCTGCCTAACACTAAGAGGCAACTTAGAGCCTTCTTGGGCACCATAGGGTATTACCGAGAGTTTGTACAAGGATTTGCTGAGCACTCCGCCAAGCTCTCTCCGTCTGTCTCCCTGACAGCTCCACACAAGATTGTCTGGACCGGGGAGATGAAGGATTCTTTTTGTAAGTTGAAGTCATTGTTGTCTGATTCTGTTGTTCTTTTTATTCCCACACAGTCAGATTGTTTTGTTTTGTATTGTGATGCATCCGGAGGAGGTGTTGGAGGATGTCTCCATGTTGCACGTGATCGGGAGCTACCAGTGGCGTTTTTCAGTAGGCAGCTTCGAGGCGCCGAATCGAGGTATACAGTGACTGAATTGGAGGCACTGGCCATTGTCGAATCGCTCCGTCATTTCGAGCACTATCTGCTGGGTACCAGTGTGACCGTTGTCACCGACCACAGGGCGTGTCTGGCCCTTCTCACCAGTTCGCACTTAAACAAGCGACTGATGCGGTTTGCTTTACGTCTTCAACAGTATGATGTGAAGTTGGTGTATCGTCCTGGCAAGTTACATGACAACGCTGATGGACTTAGTCGAATGTATAACGAGGAGGGAGTGGATGATCTTCCCCAACCAACTGCTCGGGACGGCCTTGGATTTTATCAGCTTTCCCCGATGGGCAAAGGCTTAGGGGCGGGGCCTGTGGGGCCACCACTCGCAAGTAAAGAGAGAAGAAAGAAAGAGAAGTAAAGAAAGAGAAGAAAGAACTTAGAGAATGCATTTTTGTGTCTTAATTATTGTCGTGTATCATTATCATGTAGCTTGCGTGAAAGGACAATGGTGTTGATTTATTGTACGTATGTTTGTGAACTTTGGTGTGCGTGCATGTGCCTGCTCTAGGCGTGAACCAAACGCTCTAGAGCAGGATGTTTAGAGCTTTTCGTGTCAATTGTAGGTGTGGTCTTATTTTTGTATTTATAGTTCGTCCTCGTGTGTGTGAGTTCAGTTCTTAGTCGTTGCTCTCGTTACTCATATCATTTTCGTTAGACGTAAAACTCTAATCTAGAAATTGTACTGCGCGGCGGGAATTAGACCACCCTCCTGGCGTATGAGTAATTGACTGGAACTCTGGTGGCAGCGTTCAAGCTATCTCCCCCACAAAAATGAGCTTCAGTTAGTATGTAAGCACCAGTTTGAAGCGACTCTAATTTATTACCTATAAATATTGTGCCAAGGTCTGCCTCAATTTATTGAGTGGTACTTATTAATTGAACCGTAACAAAGCCCCAAACAAGTCTAATAAAGTATAAAAAAAAAAACAATTCTGAACCTCCACGCCCTTTAAAAACCCAACACATTCAGGTGGTAGGCTCTCCAAGAATCCTGCATGAAGATGTAGTCTTGAAATCAATCTGCCTGATGGTGGTGTTGAGCTCAAGATCTGCTACCCCATTACATAAGCACTACTGTAAAGTAAGTACCAAGTGGATGTACGTCGTAAGTGGAGATGGTAATTATTTTTACTGGTGCTATGAATCCATCGAATACATTACTAAAATTCATCTCTTGCTAAACGTCTTCATAGAAAATAAACTTAAAACAAGCAAATTATTTTTTAAATTGGTTGTCATAAATATGATGGTGAAAGTATTAAACCTTAAAACATAGCAAATGATTCCCAAATTAAATTTCTAACCTGTCAAATGGAAGACAGAAATGAATCCCAATCCAAACTTTCCTGTTTTCATCCCATCTTTTTCCTTAGAGCTCTGATTGATCTTTGCCAGATGTTTCCAGTCTTCCCTTAGAAACAGAGCATTATTCCATGCATAAAGTGCTGGACCCTGAAACTGCTTGAACCGTGGAGCGAAAAGAGTGTTGTCATCATCATGCTCTATTGAATCCACGAGAAATTTCACTTCACTCGCACCAGCATCATCAGCATTTTGTATTAACTCCTATGGAAGGTTATTGAATGCCATTAGTACTTTAGTTGTTCCCAATGTAATATCAAAAGTCAATACTAATACTAGTGATGTGCTTGAGCACAAATGGCGAGTGAGCCTAAAACTACACTATTGTTAAATGATTGATTTTAACTTCTAACACTCAAAAAAAGTCGAGTTTTTTTTAATTATGTATATACAGTAAAGGGAATTCAATGCCATAGCAACCACTCCCAGCAACTGTTTGAATTAAAAAAAAAAGGAAAAAAAAAGCAAGTCACGGTATTTAAATGTTTTATTCTTTTTCTAAGTAGTAGTAGTTGTAATGCACAATACTATTCACACAGCTGAACACACCTACACGAGACTTACCTACGTGGTTCATCTAATGAACAATGAACTTTCAAGCAAATACCGTTGCGTAAGGCTTACAACTGTGACAAATAGCGTATTAACTTACCACCGCCACTAACTAGAATAGAATGCAACTCCGGTAAGTGCTTGAGTTTTAACTGCACCCGCAAAAGAATTCAAAGCGGTAAACAATTTAATTTCTAGGGTGATACGGGTAATGATCGATAAACGAGGGGATTCCATCAAGTGAAGTTTGGGACGGGGTGGAACACTGAGCTAACAAAAAATACGAGAGGGCCAAAGTTAACATACGTATGTCCACACACATATATAAACTAGCGGTGTGCTTGAGCACAAATATTGAGCAAGCCTGCCTAGTTAGGTCACATGAAACTACAGTATTGCTACATAATTCATTTAGATAAGTTCATACAAAACAGTATAGCAGTTGACCACTAATTTTAGCAACAAATATAAAATCACTTCTTACCTTAACTTCCTAAGTAAAGGTAATTTTTCAGTAGTATCAAATTTAAATTTTGACTACCTCAATTACGAGTAACTCTTGAACAAGCTCTCAGCTACAAAAAAAGAAAGAAAAAGGCCAACAAGCAAACAAAAAAATAACTCTCTTACTGAACTTCCTTGAGTAATGACAACTTCTGTAGTATCAAATTTAAGCTATCTGAATTACAAGTAACTCTTGACAACATACTCTCAAAAGATAGGCAGAGTTATTATTGTAATTTTAATTGACAAATATGGAATTATGGACTTACCTCAGCTTCCCCCAAGTAGTGATGGCTTTTTTAGTATCAATATTAAGCCATTCTGATTATGAGTGGCTCTTGACAACCAACAATCGGCACTTTGCAACTCTCCCAGAACGGCGAAATTTTGAAACGGTGTCTGGTAAAGGGACTTCAATGTCATAGTAACCGGTCGCAGTTACTGTTTGTGACTTGAAAAACAAGCATTTAGCAAAAATTATCTCACAATTTCGAGCCTAAGTTTAAAGTAAGACTTTTTTTAATGCTGTAGTAATAGAAGACACAGGGGTCAAGCCTGAAAAGCTGTGTTTTTAGGAGAAAAAAGTACCCCGCCCACGCGTTTAAGGGGCATACATACCATCCATACATACATATAGCATATACCCGATTTTGCATTGTCCACCCCTAATAAATATCCCCAATTCCCAATTTGACACCACTGCATAGTGTCTCGCTGCTTCGCTCACTCGCCAATTAACACGAAGCATTCAAAGTGCGAACCCTCAGAGCTACTAGCTATTACAAAATCATTTCTCAGACAACTTTGGCATATAAATAGGTACCAATATGTCAGTATATAGTTGGTGCAATGAAAATGGTAGATGTTAGTGCTGCCTCCAATGTGCAATCAGTCCTCACTTGTAGTTCCAATGAGAATCACCAATTCTAGCACTCCATTAAGATTGCATTACCCACAATGCAAAACTCATGACTGTACAGCAAAAAAAACATGACTAGCTTTTCCCACAAAACTAAGTTGAAAAAAGAAATTCTGATTGACGTCACTTTAAATCTTCGGAAGGGTGCCATCTTCGAGATCTGCTGCATTGTGATAGAATGACTACCTGATACACAAACTGAGTACTAGAAACCCTCTCGCACATGTGCCCTGAGTGTTAATAATTCAATAAACCAATACTAATATCCTATCATATATAAACTTCCCTAATAAAAATATCTATATTAACTCAAATGTCCTAAAAAAACAATAACAATACAACCTATATATAATACTTATAGCACGAGTCAGAGTACAATATGGGAAAATATTTTACGAGCACGCAAAATATTTTCACGAGCCAAAGGCGAGTGAAAATGTGGCGTGTGAGTAAAATATCATTCCCATATTGTACGACGAGTGTGATAAGTGATTTATTGCTTCTTTGAAATTTTTCTCAACCGGTTACAATACAATTTCCATTGATTTTACTCGCTACGCGCGCACTACAAGTAGCGTACAATATCAACCGTACAATATGGGAGAATACAGAACGCTCGCGTGATGCGGAAATATTCAAGTAAAAATATCAAAGCTGCAATAAAATTCCATATACAACTCAATAATACCAATAAAAATAAAAATATCTTATAATAATATAAAATGTTCCGTCTATATAATATTATGCCTGTGTGCTATAATGACGACGACGGTGTGCATACATGAATAATTCATGAGCTGAACATGATTGGCTCCTTAATTGCCATCTACTAAATGTGGTGACATTTTACCCATTTGGGTGATGACCATGCTCTATGCTTACCCCTAGAAAATCAATTGTCGTACAGTCAAGTCGTGAAGAGAATACAATGTAAGTCTTGTGCTGGTATATCCAGTCATCAAGTGTATATGTGTGTACAAGTGTTGTGTGTTGCTAAAGAATAGCACAATAAAACATTCAACTAACAAAGAACTATTGTAATCCCTAGCATTCTAATGTGGATTTCAGTCAGACTCAGACCAGCTCGCTCGCCATTTGTGCTGTAGCACATCACTAGTGATATATAACTCAACACCTGATATAGTAACACCAATACAACAATAGCACTATAAAACTATAAAACACTCCAGAACAATACAATGTCTCTAAAATAACATCATATTCTACTAAAGACTAACAATGAGATTTTCTGATACAAACAGAAAAATAATGAAGAATCAAATTTCAAGAATTTCTAACCTTTAATATCTGTTCTCCTCCATAGTCCTTCAGAATCTTACCAATATGTTTAGTAAGTGGAGGAGTCTCTGCTCCGACTCCTTCATTATCACTGCTGTCATCACCTGAATTGTCTGTAACCAGTACAATAACCACAAAATCATTTTCATCAAATAGTTTCTCTGTTTATTCTATAAATTATTTTGTTCAACACTCAACATTACGAATTAAAAAATAGTTAGCTAGACAAGATTCTGTACAAGTATTATATAGATTAATTTCAAATTCGTAATTTAGTGTGCAGAAATGTAAAACCAGCTTCACATTTCTGTTCTTTAGTTTATGGCGTTTACACTTGATATAGATTAGCTAACAACATAATGTACATACACTAAGTTCAAGCTGAAAGCTTTTTCGACAATGTAATACAGTGACGGATCTAGAGACTTCAAGGTTTCTTTTTTTAAGTGATAACCATACTCACCTATGTAATCATTTGAGAAGCTTAAAATTAAAGATTTACCAACAATATGATCTGAATTCTAACAAAAACTGTGGTGTAAAAAAGTACAAACTCGTTAAAAATCAATGCACAAAGAATGAACATGTCAAAAAGAAATTACAATGGAATTCTATGATTCTTGAATCATAGCTGGTTTAGACACAAAGAAGACTCCAGACTCTGAGGAGAGACCAGCCACTGAGGCTATTAAACTACAGACTGATTAAGGCACTCAAAATGATCCTGAAATCAAAGAGAAAAGCGGACTGTGCAGTGACGATGGTCTAGCGACTTTAGTGGAAGTGGGCACAATAGATGCTATATAGGTTCATACTCTCCATCGTGATCAACACTTAATCAATTACTATAGACTACATTATATTTATGTAGCTTATAGTTGTAATTGGATCAATTTTTTCGTGATTCATTTACTGAATTGCTATTTCAAATTCAGAGCTGGAGCAATGCCTTATTACTGCGTCAATAAACTAAGACTCTGGTTACATTGCCTGTAAAAGAGCTTGCCAGGCGGAAAGTAAGTTAAACGGAGGTAACGAGGAAAGAAATTGGGGACGTGGCAATGTAAAAGTGGGGTTTGGACAAACAAAGTCCAACCCTACTGGATCTGCCATTGTGATATGCAATGATGCTTGAAAGGGGTGCCAATACCTAAAAACCCAGGCATCTAACCCACATTAAGGCCTGTATAATGCCATTCTCCCTATCTCCAAAAATTAACCAAGAAAGAATGACTCTGCTTAGGCAACTATACCAAGGTGTTGATAGAGTGAGTGTGGGGGTTATTAATTAATTACCACCAGCTTAGAGCCTAACCAGAAACTTTACCAGCCATTCTCCGCGCCCCACAGTCCGGATACAACGCTCCAATTAAAAGAGAACAAACAGCATTGCAATCGTCAGGTGAGAGAGCTTCGTGGCTTGCGCCCAAGCGCCTAATAGCTGTGGGGGGGGGGGGGGGGGAGGAGATTTAATGGGCGGTGGCATCCTGGTGAAGTAGGTGGAGTTAACAAGAAAGTCGGGGTTATAGGTAGATATATAGATATTTTGTTTTTTATGTTGCGTAGTATCTAAGTCATGGCTAGAGGTAGCCTATTTGGAGTACTGCTTACATTTTCCTTCTGCGTCTATGTAATTGGTGAGGCTCTCGTGTGTTTTTTTTGTTTGTCTAGCTAGTTAAATAGCTGGATCGATGTCCCGATAGCAAAGTCGTATAGCACTCACTCAATCATCTAAAGCAAGTAGTAGTTATAAATTGAATGATTCTGTGTTTACAGGTATTGAAACACAAGATCCAAACAATGGGAAAATCAACAATGGTAAGTGTGATTTTAGAGGCATACTTTTATCTGGTAGTGTCTAACAGAATTTGTGAAAATCGTAAGTGGTATGAAGGGATGAAATTAGTTAATACCACTAGTTTATTATAGTCCATTATGGGTTCATTCAGTATGATGCTGTCAGACACTATGCCATGTGTCCAGGCCCAGCCCTGAACGAGAAGTATTCACCACTTATTTACCGAACTTTTCAACTCATTCACGCATGCACACATTCACGTACTTTTTGTTCGTGCGTCAACCCAGTTACTTCAGTTACCCGTCCGTTGTTATAAACATTCATTCACGCACATTTAAAAGTTAGTTGTCAATAGTATCGAACAGTACAGAGCTGTTTTAGATAGCTACCTAGACAATTCTATTTGTTAGCTAGCTAGGCTAGGCTAATTAACTACTTAGTGTTCCCGTGGCACTATAACTACGGGTGGTCCTTCACTAGTACTTCTAGATCATCAGGTGAACGGAGTTACGCCCGCTCATCAATAGCAAAGTCGTATAGCACTCACTCAATCATCTAAAGCAAGTAGTAGTTATAAATTGAATGATTCTGTGTTTACAGGTATTGAAACACAAGATCCAAACAATGGGAAAATCAACAGTGGTAAGTGTGATTTTAGAGGTATACTTTTATCTGGTAGTGTCTAACAGAATTTGTGAAAATCGTAAGTGGTATGAAGGGATGAAATTAGTTAATACCACTAGTTTATTATAGTCCATTATGGGTTCATTCAGTATGATGCTGTCAGACACTATGCCATGTTTATTTTACTATTAGACATGACAATCATGAGAGACCACATAGATAGACATAGCAGACATTATTTCTGTTGTGTGATAGTCGTTGTGTGTGTGCACAAGTGTTACTACTCATCTGGTCACTCAGTTAGCTATTCTGTCAACAGAACTCTGTAGAGGAATGTGTTCTTCCTATTCTAGCTTATTTGAATCCAATCTTGTGGGGATACTATGGTATTACGTGTGTATAATAACTTGTTAGTATCGCTTAGCCAGTCAGTTCTTTCTGTCGGAATAAGATTATAAATATTACTAAGGATGTAAGTGACTTTACTTGCCGTCTATATTGTTGAAGTATTACAACTGAACATGCAACACATAAAGTACTGAGAGTTCACTCACTTGTTCACGTTATATGTGCTGAATTGCCTGAGGGCTGAGGCCAGTGCACCAACTCACCTTTGCTTTAATACCTTCTGATTAAGCTGAGCATGTACAATATTGCTGATTGTCTGCTTTGTATTGACTGAAAGGGAATGTACAAAAGGTTACCATACAAATGAATTCTATTTTTCAGCTATATGGCTGCCATTGAACCAAAAAAAAACACCCTCGTTTATTCATATTGGACTTTCACTTGTAAATGGGAGACAGAAGTGCACAGAACTTCTCAAGTGCCTTGACAAGACTTACATGTATGCAACCGTCACAAAATGTACGAACTACTGCTACATACTTCTGTTTGTAATGAAAGCTGGAAAATGACTTATTTTCCCTCTCAACTAAAAATTAAAAGAGAAAATTGGCTGTCAGTGAAGATCAAACCCAGGACAACTTGCGCTTAACGCACAAACACTCTACCACTAAGCTACCACAACCAACGGGCAACCATTTTTTCTATATGTTCATTTTGACCGCTATGCAATCTTCACTCTCAATGGATTAACAGAAATTTCTTGCTTCATTTTTTACAATTATTTTTATCTGTGGATGTTGATTTGTTTCTGCCTATTTATCACTTCATAATTTCTTTCTCCGAATACCAAAAGGCTTATGATATAACTTTAGATGTACATTTTCTTTTGTTTTACAATCAGTTGTATTATTTTAGCACAACATATATAGGGCTTTGTTGTTGTTGTTTTATATTAGAGTTGGAACACCACAGAGACTTCTTGCTAGCTAGCTAGCTAGCTAATGGGAATGGAACTTTATGCTCTATAGAATATAGTGATGTAATATATTGTGTTTTGTAGAAGGCACAGTCAGCAATTATTCCTCTTACAATGATGTGGCAGAAACAGATGCCAATATGCCTGTTGGTGATCGTGAGTGGAGAGCAGCAGCCATACAGAATGTCTTTATCATGGTGAGTTTGTCGTGGAAACCAAGATCTATAGACTGCGGAGTTGTGCAGGGTCTATTTCTACCATAGTTAGTGCCCCAGTTCTGATCTCAAAAGGGACCATAGGTGCATGACTCCATTTTGAGACAGTTGCTCATTAAAATAATGCTATGTAATGAGCATATTAACTGCTTAGTGAAGTAATTTTTCACCAGCCTTTTAACATGTCTATGCTGAAGCTATTCTGTTACTGGTAATGCATTATCCATGATATGCATGGCAGAGTAAAGAAAAAATCATAGAGATCTAATTTAAGAGTAAACAACACTAATTGTGCGCATGATGAATAGTCCACGCATACATAGTTTCCATGAAGATTATATCTGGGAGTGTCTCACTTACTTTGCTTACCAATTACTTTGCATTTGGATAATTGCTAGACATAGATTGGGATTGAAACCATACAGTATGGATTAAGCCAAACACAATGGATTAATCAGTGCAATTCCTCTAGTCCAGTACTTTGAATGAATTAGGGATCAGATAATCTTCAGATATAAATTTTCTTGAGAGGTATTTTTTTTCTTGTTTTAGTTGTTGTTGTTGTTGTTGTTTGTTTTGTGTGTGTGTGTGTGTGTATTTATTGTTACTTTTTGTTGCCTGCAGCTGATAGTTATTGTGACTATCTTGCTGGCAGTTTTTTGTTTCAGATATTACCGAACTGTCAAGAGGAGATCAGCTATTAAAAGGTACATAGTTCGTGTAGTTGTGTAATGTACTTGAGAAGTTGTAAGTATGTGTGAGTGTGTACTGATCAACACACGAGGACAAGAACAATATGACATTAATGACATGCTCATTAAATAGAGTCGTCAGTGTGCGTGGACAGGGATGGTTTGTGCACATACATATGGCAGTTCATGAGAGGAGGCACACACGTGGCCTAGGCACAAATTTAGGGGCAGCACACAAGAGAGAAACAGTTGAGTGAGAAAACAGAGCACAATGATTTTGTTCATCTGCAGTTTTTGTACTACTAGCTCTTAACACACATCGAGCACATTCAGATCTTGGGCTGATAGTAATGGAATGAATTTCTCTCACTTGTTTATGATCAATAGTCATTAGTAAAACAAAAGGTGTAACTCACACATGTGCATGTATTGAGGAATATGAACTAGCTCACTTTTAGTTAATTCCATCTGTCAGTATACTAATAGAATGGTATCTCTTCCAAGTAGTGTCATAACTTGTTGGTTCTCTTTCTGTAAGCCACTGGCATACGTTGTTTTTATTGAAGCAAAACTGTCTATAGTTGAAAGTAAAACATAACAATAATAACAACAACAATAATTGTACGATCCCGACAGGGGAGGAAGTGACCGCCAACTAGGTGCGGTCGACTAGGCTACTTACGGAGCTAAGCTAGCGAGGTAAGTATAGCAGACGATTAGTTATTATACAAACAACAATCACAACGAGGTGTTACAACACAATAAAGAATAACTATCGTTAATGACGTAAGTACAAAGTTCAGAGTTCAGGTATTGGTGACATTCTCACACCTACCCACCAAGCTCCTCTGTTAGTGACTAGAGGAGCTTGGTGGGTAGGTGTGAGAATGTCACCAATACCTGAACTCCGTAGACGTCCCACAGCTTAGAAATGGGGTTCTGTAATGCTACGTGATTGCCAACATGTATCGGAGAGGTCATGTGCATGCTGGTTGTATGCAAGCTCCATCTTCGTATGTGTGGATGAAGTAGTGTCCTCAATGCCCGAAGTAGGCTTCTGCCATTCTGGATCAAATGATCTTCGATGGGCTGGTGTATCCTGAACAGGATGTCCAAATAGCTTTTAAGCAGGAGAAAGACTGTCCTTCCTGCATGGAGTATTGCGGTATTGTAACAAGGAACGTGACAGAAAGTTCCAGTTGACTGAACGACCGGTCCAGGCCGATGAAATGAGTTTCTTCATTGACTTGACTGTTGCTTCAGCCTTCCCATTACTTTGGGGGTAATGTGGAGAAGATAGGTTGTGTGTCACTCCCCAACTTTTGAGAAAGTCTACCATGTACTTAGAAGTAAACAGGCCAATCAGTTTTGCAGTCTACTATGATAAGAAATTGCTTTCCTCCATAAGCCGCAAAGTCTGCTGCAACTAGCTGGAAGGGCCGGCTTGGTACAGGTTTCAGTATCATAGTTTCCTTTCCATTCGATGGTAGATGATTTTGACAGTGACGGCAACCTGCAACAAAATGTTCAATGTCCTGATCTATGCCAGGCCAATACATAGTGAGACGAGCACGGGCCTTTGATCGTGATACACCTTGATGTGCTTCGTGAAGGCGGCTTAGCATAGTGGATCTGAGGCTCTTGGGAATGAGAAGGCGGCAGCCGTAAACTATGAGATCATCGTCAGTTGTCAAATTGTCCTTGACTCCTCAGAATTTTTCAACGGGTGCGTTATCTGGCCTCTCTGGTTAGTAAACCCATTGAATATCACGTGCTTCAGGCTTTGATAAACGTCATCCTTTGCGGCATATTCCCGCACCTCCTGAATTCTGAGATTATCTTGCTCTTGCAGTGTCAGTGCGGCATTTCGTATTTGGGAAATTGAAGGTGCTATGTAGCTGATTCCTGCAAACACATCCACTTCCACCTCTGCTAAGTTGTTCTTATCCTCAGGTAAGTTATGTGGATGCCGCGAGAGAGCATCTACTGCTTCATTCTTCATCCCTTTCAGCCACTGTGCAGTGAAATGGAAAGATAAAATGCGGGTACGGAGTCGCTGCCTCAGCCGGTGGTATGGAGGGATAACGCTCCCAACGGACAAACTTGTTGAGCTTAGACAAGTCCACGCACATGCGTATACGATCACTATCTTTCTTTGGTGCTACAACTATTGGAGCACACCATTCCGTCGGCTCTGTGATGGGTGTGATAATTCCTTGATTTACAAGATCAATTTCCTGCTTCAGCTTATCACGGTATGCAACGGGAATGGTCCTTGGTGTAGTAACGCAGAAAGGTCTTGCATCATCTGTTAATGAGATATGAAACTTTTCTCCTGGCATTAAACGAATCTTACCATCAAAAACAGTAGGGAATTCTGACATGAGCTGTTCTGCCGTGGGAATGGGAGGTCTGGAGGGATGGCAAACCCGGATGGAGGTTGTAGGGTACGGGTAAGTTTCACCCAGGATACCTAATCCTTTTGCAGTCTTCCATGACACGAGTGCACCAGCCACTGATTCGTAAATATGTACATCATCTGTGGTAGATCTACGGGACGTAAACTTGACATCTTGGACCATTCCAAGTGGCTGGAGAATGGTGCCATTAACAGCTCGAGGTGTAATGCTTGACTGGGCAAGGTTGTCCATGTGCTCCCCAAGTGCTGCCACAAACTGAGGACCTGCAGCACAAATGTCCGCCCCTGAGTCTGGGAGGACATCAATGTGGGCTTCACCACGGTCCGAGGCGACATGCATTGCAACAAGTGGAGCAGGAGCAATCTTTCCCTTTTTTTAGCATCGAGAGCTGTAAGAGAGGCAATCCACTAGATAAAGCATTAGTTTGGGGGGTAGCACCATGTTGGGCTTGCTTGATCAGTTGTTTTGGGCGGCACACTCTACTGAAATGCCCCATTTTACCACACGTTCGGCACATCTGGTTGAATGCAGGGCACTTTCTTCTTCCACCAGCATGAAATGCCTGCCCGCAACCAAAACAAATGCCAGAGTCACCAGAGCGAACTACATGAGTCCTCGAGCGAATAACGCTTAATTGCAGTGACCCTTCAATGTCTTGTCTTGATCGTTTGGCTGCCTCAAGACTACGACATTTGATGATCGATTGATCCAAGGACAGATCTCTGGCCTGTAAGAGCTCCTGAATAAATTCCCCGTCTTGTAATCCTTCGATGATCTGGTCACGTATTGCTTTTTGTACGCATTCATTACTATAGAAGTTGCATGTCTTGGCCAACTCACGCAAGGCAACAAGGAAGTCATCAAATGATTCACCTTCCTGTTGCGTTCTTCGTCGGAAGTTACGACGTTCCACAGTTTCATTGACCAGGCCTTCTACATGCTGTTTAAGGGCTGCAATAATCTTTGCCTGATCTTGTTTTTCCACTGTTGTCAGTCCGAGGTTTTCCACAACATCTAATGTTTCCCGTGAAAAGCAAAGCTGGAGGGCCTGTACTTGTTTAGGGGCTGTCTCGTCGGCTAGACCAGAGAGCGAGCAGTAAGCCAGCCATTGATGATGCCAGGCCTGAAAGTCTGTACCTCTATCAGTATCTAGATCCAGTTTAGGAAGATCGCTTGTACGGAAGACGTAAACCGCCATGATGATTAGTCTAATGAGTTCCAATTAAAGAGCAGGAATCGTCAAATAAGTAGTTCAGCTAACTGTTCGCAGCGCCATGTACGATCCCGACAGGGGAGGAAGTGACCGCCAACTAGGTGCGGTCGACTAGGCTACTTACGGAGCTAAGCTAGCGAGGTAAGTATAGCAGACGATTAGTTATTATACAAACAACAATCACAACGAGGTGTTACAACACAATAAAGAATAACTATCGTTAATGACGTAAGTACAAAGTTCAGAGTCCAGAGTTCAGGTATTGGTGACATTCTCACAATAATAATAATAAATATTTGAATACCGCAGAATATCATGAGTCTGTAGGCTAGCATTTACACGAGTGCCGCGTGATATTCCCGCGGTATCCAATGGTTAATCAATTTATTGTGTACTGGTCATGCGCGAATGGCATAGAAACCGAGTGGCTAATGTAATGGATGCAGCCAAGAAGTCTTTCGATTTTTTTTTATTCTGATGAAGTCATTGAAAATATTTTCTCTAATATTTGAGGTGGAGTAGAAAGGGAATATGAAAGGCAAGAAGTACCGCCATCTTGTAGCATTGAGAGTGAACAATCAGTTAGTCTTGACAATGAGGAATTACGGAAGTTTTTAGAAGAACAAATAAACTGTAATACTCAAAATAAAACACTAGTGATGTGCTTGGGCACAAATGGCGAGCGAGCCTAAAACTACACTATTGTTAAACGATTGATTTTAACTTCTATCACTCAAGCTACTAAATTACAGTCTGAATTTTTTAATTAAGTACATACGGTAAACGCATTCCACATTCAACGCCATAGTAACCACTCTCCGCAACTGTTAGAATTGAAGGGGAAAAAAAGCAACATAATTAAATCACGTTATTTAAACGTTTTTTGCGATATTCTTAGTAGTAGTTGTAAGCACAATACTTTCACACAACTGAACACACCCTACGCAAGACGTACCTTAGTGGTTACTCTGGTGGACAATGATTTTCAAGTAAATACTGTTGTGTAGGGCTTATAACTGTGACAAATATGTAGCATATTAACTTACCACCGCTACTAACTCAAATAGAAATGGAACTCCGGTAAGTTTTTGAGTTTTAACTGCACCCGCAAGTAAACAATTCAATTTCTAGGGTGATACGGGTAATGATCGATAACCAGAGGATTCAGTTTAGTGAAGTTTGAAACGGGGTCGAACACCGAGCTAACGCAAAAGTACGAGAGGGTCAAAGTACAAAATGACATACATACCTCCTAACATATATAAATAAACAAACAAACATCCCCGACTTTCAATTGTGTTACCCCTGAGAGTGTCTCGCTCGCTCGCCAATTACCCAACTTGAGAACATTGTAACTTGTTCGTGCAAAGGAATAAATCAAAAGTGAAAAATTGAGAATATTCCACCCAAAGAATTAGACAGACTTCTCGTGGAGTGCAATCAGTGGTCTGTATGAACCAGCACTCTTACTTCCATTCAAAGAAGTTTGGATAGACATCTGACAAAAGACCATCACAACCATATAGCATCATAAGAGATTCTGAGTTTAACAGCTACTCATAGCTAGTAATGAAAAGTCTCTGCATTCATATGAAGCTATTTTATTTTAACCAAATTAATGTAATGGGCACAGAATGGTATTATAGAATTGGCAGCCCCTCAGGGGACGGAATAAGCGTAAAAATGTAGCATAGGGGGACGCAATAACCCAACGCAATAACTACGGACTTCCCCTTTACTGCGGAATATTCTGGGCACACGATATTTTCCAATTCAATACATTTTCTATGTAAAGGCACTCAATAGGCCGATTCAGTACACAATAATTATTATTATAGGTGAAACCACTATAATTTAATTTCAGTATTGTATTTTATTACAAACATGTGTTGGTAAAGGGTTCTGATGTAATGTGTTATGTCCATTGTTCTATGCAGTGCTTCATACAATAAGTTGAATACCAGTCTAGTTGACAGTGATGAATATGAGATGTCCCTCTATGAGAAGAAGTAACTTCAAAACTTATTCAGGAACAATCATTGCAGATGCTTTCAACCATTACCGTGGTATCATACTGTCTGAAATACATTTTACTTGTCATGTCCATTGCTACCATCTACAGCATGTCATTAATGTTGTTTGTTTGTGTTGTTGTTTTTCACTTTGCCGTATCCTAAATAACTTTTAACAAAAGTTGTAATTGTCAAATCCTGTGAGTAGATCATCTTCATAAGTTAAGTGTGTAGTTGCATATTTGTATCGATGCTGTCTAACTGTAAAATTATCTGAATAATTCAGTATAATTGAAACGTGTATTATCTTGTTAAAAAGAGTGAACATCACAAAGTTATGCATGATCCATGAACTGAAATGTAGTGTTAACACAATGATTGTAATAGTTCTTGAGACAAGTTTCCCCGAATGACTGCATCCAATCTCCAGTGTGCTCATTCATGAACATCTTCTGGACCCAGTCCGTTAATTTAATATACCAACTTGAAGTAGAGTCCGTGGAAAGAAGAGACCGTGAGCGAACTGTGAAGATATAAATATTAACGTGAATTCATGCTTGCACATCTGTTGCCAACACCTCCCAACACTGTTACCCTTCCACTGCACAAGAAGTCTTACTGATCTCACCTGATGATGTTGTATACTCTGATTGCTTGCCACTCCACCAGGACTGTGGAGACTGGCCTCCATAGAACACAGCAAAGCATAACACAATCACCTGCCACATAGACAGGAATGCACTGATGGCCATGATGTGGTAGAAATGAATACAACCACTCACCATGATACAAGTTCCAACTTTAGAATGATCTATGTTTCTAAGTTTCTTGACTTCTTCAAGCAGACATCTAAAGGGAAATTATGCCTACTTGTAAAACTGCAACCAATAAACTTACTACATTTGTATGAAATACATACAGTACAGAAATATTAGAGGCCAGTGATACATACACACCTGTTTTCATTCTCCAAAGACTTGACTCTAGATTTCAATTGAGCGTTTTCGCAGTCACAAATTGATACCCTATGTCAGATGAATGTAATAACATACCATCAATTGTATACAGTCAAAACGTGTCTCTTCAACCCACCTCTGTTCTAGAGTCTGCACAAACTCTTTCTTGCGCTTTCTACTCTCCTGAGCAGCTACCTGCAATAGAATCGGTTTAAAACCCTTCTAATACAGAATTGCTTGTTTCATACCTTGTTGCGAATCTTTCTTCGGACACTTTTTAAAGCTTTTTCCTCCACCTTATAAAGCAAATGCAATGTGAGTAGTACATTAAAGTGTAATTAAATACAACTTACCTTTGTAAGCGGTAGAGTGGTAGGAATTGGCAAGCCTTCAGCTTTTAAAGTTTCCTTTTCCTCTTCAGTCAAGTTAACTTCTCTTGTGCACATATAATGCTAATGAGAAAATATGACAAGACACTCTACATGCATAATCTCACATACATGTAGCTACATGACTGGCCAGTGTGAGTTAGCTGACATAGACATCCTGATGATGTAGGCAATATTAGCTAACAAGTACCACCAACTATAAAGCCCCAGTGAAATTTTAGTTAGTTTATTCTATTTATTTTAAAGCTTGACATACCTTGATTCTCGCATCAATAAGAGCAACAGGATCAACAACTGTCTCAAGAGGATGTTGAGCTATAGTAGAGGGAGTGCTTATGGACAATTCTGCCTTGGACTTGCTTCGACCAGGAGATGTGGATGAAGACATTGTGTCATAACCTGATCACCATACAAGATACATCACAATCAACTTAATAATTGCAAATTTTTAGCCGAGAATGACTAAATCACAATAAATTTGATTACTGAGACAGACACATTTTTCTAACACAAATGCATTTCTATAATTAACATTACATTAATGACAAGCAACTTAATCTATCATACCAGATTGTAGCTGTATTTTAACATACCTGTATCTGAATTACTGCCCTCTTCATCACTGTTTGAGTTTGAACTTGACATTTGCCGATCACTTCTCTGAGTGGCATAGCTGTGATCATGTAAGACACATATCTTGGCATGCTCCCTTTCCACCGAATCACTGTCTTCCAACACATCCAGCCGTGCTTTCTTCACACACATAACACTAGCTACTTCATCCAGATCATCGAACACAGAGTTAGAGACTGGAGTAACTAGGTACTCACTGGGATCAACCACTGACACTGGATGCTGACGAGAGCAGAGAAAATCATCAGTACAGGACTTGTACCCATCCTGATTGTCAGTTTCCATATCGTATCTTGTCTCCCTTGAGAAGTCACTAAGATCTTTGGCTAAGAGGTCATCATCTAACAAATTCACCAGTGTTTCCTCGTTCAAGTCATCCAACAGAGCCATCAGGGATGAATCATCGTTTACATTAACATCTTCAAATCCTGCCATTCCTTCAAATAGGCACAGGTTGTCTAACTCAGATGGGTCTTCAGTCGCAACTACAGCCATTGTCCAACCCCAACTGCAGAAAGAGTGAAAAGAGATGCGGTACTACGACTTCGATAACCACAGAATTTTAACAACATAACAAAGTAACGAACAATGTTCCTGGACTCTGAACACGTAGCAATAATTACGTCATTGTAATACTCTATTTAGCGCTCACCGTTGCGGTTGTCGCGGCAAAACCAACCCGTGTCATCAGTGGAGGGTGATTTAGTGATGATATTCATGGAAGTGAGTTTGTCCTGGCTGCTGCAGGAGTGTACTATTCCGGTAGTGCAACAGGGTGTATGGATAACTGTCCCTGTGGTCGTCACTGCTGCAATTCTGCGAGCATGTGTGCTACTGAGAGTTCCACCTGGTCTTGTACATTCTCTGTCCATTGCCATGGGCCTTGTTGTGCTGTATTTTTTTTACTCAATAGGAGTGGTGTTTTTTCTCACACTTTGTGCCATTGTGTATGGTATCCTATTGATAATCACGCATCACCGAGGAGTGGCAGTAGCAACTGTTTCACTGCTTTTTCTCTTTATTTGGTAAGATAAGATCATAGCTTTAATCTTCACACAGTCAATTGTATTTAATACCAGATATATTCATGGGACTTTCATTAGGTGTAATTAGTCTGAAAACCAGTAATAGCCGAACTCTTTTACTTTCCCCTTTTTTATTTTTGTATTTATATTGAATGCGCGCATGTACTGAAAAAACTGTGGAAGATACTCGAGATATATATATATATAATATAGCTATAAGGATATAAAATACCCTATGTTCTCAAAATTATTGAAGTCAAGCTGTAAATCATTGTATAAAGTGGCCAGTGTTCGTATTGATGGTGTTTTTGTTTATATAGTGAAATGTTTGTAGCGTCTCCAGTTGAATGGCATCAAGTGAGAGGTACGTACGTACGTCATAAAACTGTTGTTTGCATGGATCTAATACTTATGATTTTAAATACTCAATTTGTTAATCTTCATCAACATACAGTAATTCACATAATGCATTTATCTCCACATGCAATATTCCTTGAAGACTAGTTTAACCTAAGTGTTGTATTAATTTGCCATACTTTTGTTACTGTAATACTAATACATGTGCCCAAATTTAGTCATTAAATATAGTTAATATGTCTTAAAAAAACATCTCGTTGGGTTCATAGGTTCATTTCTTGTCATGGTGATGCGTATGGTGTCCCTGGGATTTGACATGGACCCAGTAGTGTCAAGGAATAAAGAGAAGATACCAGCTAGAGTTCCTCGCATTCCTTCTATATTGGAATATAGTAGTTACTGTCTCTTTCCATCTACTTCTGTATTTGGTCCTTTCCTTGTTTATGAAGAACACATTAAGTACTTGGATGCTTCATCTCCGGTGAGTTTTACATTATTCGGACATTGTTCTGTTGAATACATAAGGACCAAAGGCCATCAGCAGTCTTATGAACACATTTATAGCTTATCCATAATTCTCTATGTAATATTTCAAAGACTTTTTTAATGAGCTAACGAGAGGGAAAAAAACAATATTAAGAGCTACTAAAGAACATTCAATAATTAGTTATAAAGAAATACAAAAGAACGTTTTTGTTGTGAGCGTTAAAAGAACATTAAATAACATTTAATGAGCTAAACGATGAGAGAGAACATCCAAATCATTCAAGGCTAAGAAAGGAGGAGAGAGCTTACTATGAGCTGCAAAGAACAGGTCCCTAAAATGTGAGCTGTGTAAGTAAACCTTTAGTGTTTATGAAACCCAAGTGTGGTACATGTAGTCAGGGTGTATTAGCTTTTAATGGCATTCTAGAGAGAAGTAGTGTTTTATTGGAAATATCTGAAAGTAAATACCCAATGGTCGCCAGACTAATTTTTCTATCACATGCACCACTAATGTATCACTCGTCAATTAATCCTCAGCGTGCACATATATTACAGAAGCTATGTAATTCAAACTGAACTTGCCCATAATCTTGCCAAAATTATTTTCTACCCATACGTCTTTCATTGCTACAAGTTGTACTTGTTCACTATATGATGGTTTCATATTTGGAGAGAACAACTGCAGACAGTCATGGAGGAAGTAAAGCACTACTGCACACTGCACTGTTGTTGTTTTTTCTAACTACATACGTAGATGTTTACATATTTGATTATGCAAACGCTCATGGTTCGTATAATGGAATCTGGCATATTAGCAAATTCATGGGAATTCTGTTACCCAACTTTACCCAACAGCATTCTATTAGCAAATGTGAATGTTTTGATATGCTGTATCCCAGAGTGTAGGCTGGCTATATGCCGTGTGCAGAAGCTGGTGTGGGTGTCTCCTCTGTCTGGCTGTCTCCTCTTGTTTCATGCCATTTCTGTTTCCTGAGACACAATACAACAAGTGAGTGTGAGGATGAATGCAGGTGTATTAATATGTGCATACACTCACACTGTATGTATGTATGTATGTATATGTTGTACATAGATGGTTGGTGGCCTACTCAGCAGCTGCATCCTTCAGATACAGTCATTATTTTGTTAGCTTGTTATCTCAGTGTGGAACACTCATGGCTGGCATAGGAAGAACTGCTAATGATAACTGGTAAGGTAACAGAGAAATGTCTGGGTTGTTAGTCTTGGTTATAATGATATCCAGCTGGCAAGGATGGTTTAGCCGGGAAGATATCTTTCTTGGTCAGCAAGAAAGGATGGATAGTCTAATTACACTCGTCAGACCTTCAGAGTTGCTAACTTGTTCAAATTGTAGTTCAGGGACACTAAGCCCACTACCCCCCCCCCCCCAGACAACACCAAACACCTAGGATCACGAACATGATAGTTTAACGTATCCTTTACCTAAGTGAGTGTTGTAGCATTTTGCTATAGTTCCTGCCTGAGCTGAACTTGGAAACCTTAAGTGAACGGGCGACAATAGGTAGTGATCACTGGCGACTGATTGAAGATTATCAAGTTATCACAATTATCAAGTTCTGACCCTTCATAAAAACTAGATTGACACTTTCTCGCCTAAAGGGGTCTGGAAAAAAGCAAAGGAAAAATGTGAAAAAATCTTAGTTGTTGCCGGGGATTCAAGCCCAGGGCCAGTGGTTTTAGCCACCAGAACTCTAACCACTGAGCTACGACAACCCTCGACTTCCAAGACTCTCACATTTTCCCTTTATACTGTTGAGTAGTACCGCTTGCTGCAGTCTCGTACTCAACAGACCACCAATTATGTGCCGTCAGAACACCTTTTCGGTGTCGACTGGAAACACCTCCCCCTCCAGAGAGCAGCCATAATTTGTGGATTAAAAAGGCTATTGTGATGTTAAAGCCAACTAAGATTTTTTCACATTTTTCCTTTGCTTATTTCCAGACCCCTTTAGGGGAGAAAGTGTCAATCTTGATTGAAAATTGTGTAGTAACTTTACTTCCAATAGAAGCTATGTATATCATGACAAAGGACTTGTAGAGAGAAATGAACGCTCTAATTTGTGAATTTTGAACTTTTTTTTTTAGGTAAGTGGAAGCATACACGAGTTATTCACCACCAACAACTATTGGTAGATTACCGGAGTAACATCTCGATCATGCATAGCAGTAAAAACATATTATGAAGTTCATCAATTTCCTGGACAAATAATAGAAAGAGTATAATTCCAGTGCGGGACAGTAGTTGAGTGGTAAATCCAGTATGGTCCTGGCACTTTCACATTACTGAACTCTAGAAGTAGTGCTAGAACAGTATTTCCAAAACTCAGTATTAAAGTTAATGGAAATATATATTGTAAGGCATTAGTTCTTATTTATTAAATGTATTCTGTTTCTTTTCAGACTTTTGTAAGCAATACATAGTTTGACTGTAATTGGTCCAACCCAGGACCAGGCCAAGTGCTCTATCCACTGAGCAACAATGAACAACAAGTATTCCAATTCTGTATAACACTCTTCTGTTAGGGGCCACATTAAGAGTATTTACATTCTTGCTTCACATAATATGCTCACACTTAATCAATCCATTCAATACACCTCCTGTAATACTTCCCTAATGTTTACTCTGAGATCATCATCAGAGATTTCTAGAAAGCCCCAATATACATAAGTTGTTGTTATTTTTCATAAATGACAGATCTTGTTGAACATCTTGCTATTACACTATTAAATACTCACATGCACGCACAACACAAATTATGCATAGGTCAGATTTTGTGGTAGTGAGACCACTGGATGTTGAAATTCCTCGTTCGCTCGGTACTGTGGTGACAAGTTGGAATCTACCGATGCACATATTCCTGAAGAACTGTAAGATAAGCCACACATTCGAGTAAATGCACAAAAGGATGGTATTAGTGGCTACACAATTATTTCCTCACAGATGTGTACAAGCCGTCTCGTGGCTATGTGGGGAGATTCGGAGCCATCTTGTTGACATACTTTGCCAGTTCTTTACTTCATGTAAGTACATCTACATTCTTGTTCTGTACAATACCAACATTACCAATACTAGAGCATAGAGAATATGTTCTTGGACAACGGCCAACACTTAAGGGCAGCCATCTTGCATGTTCAATAAATTAGTGGTGCACTCTGGTAGTGCTGTGATGCAAGTTATTCCACCAGACATGACTCTATGAAGTTATTGGCTGATTAGATTGTGTTTGTTTGTATATTGAAATAGTAAGTCTTATTGTATTCCTCAGTCTTAACTAATTCATGTGGGCATGGTGAATATTTATAGGTACCATAAACCAAAGAAACAGAATTGAATAACTATATTTATGCATACATTGTTATAATAGTTAAACTTAGGGTATCGTGAATCTGCTTGTTTAATAATCTGTGGCCTTGAGCTATAGCGTCCAAGCATAGACAGAGCGCTATTTGAAGCCAAGGATTCCTGAACGTTGCCGATTCATGATATCTGGATCAAAATGTTTAGAATGTAGCAACGGCTAAAACTTAACTAGAAAAATGCATGACAGTAAAGCCTGGAGCATAGCAACAGGCATCTGATTTACTCTTTTTTAAATACCACTGAGCTCTTTTATACTTGAATAGATTTACGTAACAGACCAATTAGATTGCTTGCATGTGACTAGCTACATTCTAAATATATATATATATATATATATACATAATATTGTCTGCCAAGTAAAGGATTTTATTCCAATGATTATGGACATGCTTACTACATATCTGAACTTAAAAACAGCTGTTTTTGTTGTAGGGTTTGAACTTTCAGTTGTCTGCAGTTCTGTTGTCTATTGGAGTTTATGCTTACATTGAAAATGGTGAGTTACTACATTATGATGGATGATAGCATCGGAACAATAGCAAAAGTTTTTTTGCAAGACAACAAATGAAAATACATACGTATGTTTACAGCTTGCACATATTGCCTTTAGAGATTGATTACTAAGCCTCAGAAATAGGCTGTGGACTTCTAGTTTGCTGTTGTCTTTCATAAAGTAATAGTTAATATTATAGTATGTCCAAGTTGAGTTGGCCAGAAAAAAACTTGAATAGCTTTTTAACAGAAGAAGCTACGCATACGCATCCGGGGTTTGCATCATTAGAAAGCTCGCGCCAAAGCGGTTATAAATATTTCCTCAGTATACTCCAAAACCGGAGAGAAAGTGCTATTCCAAAACTCAATACAAAAGTCTATGAGAATAGGAAAAAACCCAGGTTTCACGCTCAAAACGTGCCCGCTTTTAGTCACGCGGTACGGGCTCAATTGATCACACGGACTGTCTCCATTAAGAATTTTGTAAACAATGAGCGGCTTCTTCTCAGATTGCTGTGTTTCTAGCTTTGTACCGCGATTAGCTTAAGTTGCGAGTGTGGAAACAGGATAGACGGAGTGTCCTATTGTCGCAGAGGGTACAGAACCACTTAATAGGATGTATGTAGGTAAGATTATTTGTCTACCTGTTCAATAACAAATGCCATTTAGCCCATATATTTCAGAGAGATATAGCTATCATTTAGCTAGCAACTTGTGATACAGCCACGCTTAAGCTTTTTGCTGTTAAATTTAAATTGTGTGCTTGTCAAAGCCGTGTTTACTCCTTTTTCTTCACTACTAGATGCCGTTTATTGTAAGGATTAAAAAGATAATTTTATTCAACAAGAAAGTCTAATAACTTTAGCTACAAGTTAACAGTGCTGTACTGCTGAATCCTGTGAATATCAGAATATTTCTTGGGACACAGTAGGTAGAATCGACTGTTTTTAATCTTGTCTGTTCAGAAGAACGCCCCACCAGTTTGCGTTTTCCATCTGCTGTACATTATCTGCGCATAAGAAACATAAATATAGTTGAAAACAGACGAGATGAGCTGTACAATGCCCGAAAAACTCCATAAACTTCACTAAATGTCTTTCTTACAATAGTTACAGAATTAATGCACACCTGCGTTACCACCCCTTTTTCACGTGCAACGTTGACATTTGCGCGCTTAATTGAATTGGATTCACATGACTAAATTGCTTCCGGTTAAGTACTAAATGCATTCCACATTTACCGCGCTTGCGGTCGTGCCAACTCAACTTGGACAGACTATAGCCACATGGCTAAAATGTATTCCGTTTGTGTGGTTCCTTTCTGTTATATAGACATTGTATATAGTACAATGTAGCTGCCATTAACCCTCAGCATGCATGCGCAAGAGGGTTATAATAGTCATCCTGTCTGTCTGTCTGTCTGTCAAGCTCTGATTTTGAAGATTGCAGACAATTAACTGTTAATTTAGTTATGAACTTGTGGAACACGGAATCCGCTAAAGCTAACCGTACTACTCAGCATTTTAATGTAGGGAACCAATTACCAAACAGTTACAAAAACTATTACGAAAACTATTACAGAAAAGTTTGATTCGTTTCATTTTAAAAAAAACAACAACAACTTGGAAGCAGAAGAATTGTTGAAAGTTCTTTGTACCTTTTCAGTACATTTTGAATTTGGAGAGCATACTAACAATCACAAGATAGCATAATTCCTGGTAAAGTACTCATTTCTTTATAACATTCAGCATCAGTTAACTGTCTTTTAGGCTGCCTTGGCCTGTCATTCTCTGAGAACAGAGAAAAAGCGAACCCCCTCATCAAATGTGGGTTCTTCAATAGATACTGCAGTTGGTCCCCATTGACCTCTCTTGCTTAGTTTAGTTAAAGACATTTTGCTTAACCACTTTAATGCAACCAAAAGATTTGAACTTTTTGTGTATCATGAGTAATGAGCTAGCTGTGTATCTCAGTATATAATACTACAGTAGTGTGTCAGTAACAATGACGACCGACGGTGTGTATTCATGAATAATTCATGAGATGATCCGGTTGGTAAAGCAAACTTAAACTGAATGGGTGCAGCAGCATCACATTGATTAAGGAAACGTAAATGCCCTCTAATTTATCTAAAAGCTGGTGAAATCAATGAGGAGCAAACAGAGGTTAAGGCAACAGCTTCACAGAGCCCAAATCCAAAATCATGAATAGAAGGACAGAGAGCTTGAGAAACTGGAGAGATGAAGGAAATCCATGACTCAAGAAGAGAAAGAGTTGTTTGTGGGTGACAAATTACCACGTCAAAGATTCTCGTTCCACCTGCTCTATGTGGGCGAGCAATATATTTCCTTGTATCAGTCAGGCGTAACTCTGACTGTTAGTCACACCCTCGGAAATTAACTACCAAATAACGATTTCTTAACTATGACACAAATATTTTATTAAGAAACACACATCAAGGGGACTACAAGGACAAAAAAAAATAGCTGAAGACAAGATGTCTTTCACAAAAAGAAATAAAGAAAGGGGACTTACAGGATTCAAGCACAAAAAAGAAAGAGATAGATAATGATTACAGAACAGACTGAGGTTGACAGTGTACACAGAATAAATGGAAAAAAACTGAACCTAACTAGAAGTGTGTGAGAGTGAAGCATATATAGAAGTATGGTAAATGTGAGGGGAGGAGTTCATGTCGACCAATCAGATAGTGCCATGAAGGCAAGTACATGGTCTTGGTGGGGGTGGGGGGGGGGGGGGGGGGGGGGGGGGGGTGGGGGGAGTGAGAAAGAACGCTAATTGCATGAGAAAGATGTATGACTGTGCATAGTGACACAATCAATACGCAATTTCGAGCACGGCTAATAAGATAAATGCATTGCAAAAAAGCTGACGCTTGCAGTATCGCTTGAAAATATTTTTGAAAATTGTGACTTTAAAGTTACTGTCTACGGGCTTAAGGGGTTAAAACCACAGTACTTGGGGCCATGACTCAATGGCAGTCTTAACTGCAGAGCACTGGTTGACGCAGTTGCCATTATTCCTTCACTCTCAAAAGGAATTGAAGGAGAGACATCAAGTATCTGGCTAGCTCGAGAATGGAAAATCATATATCATTAATCAACAATTAAAAAAAACAAAAAAAAACTAGCCAATAGCACTTCTTTGAATGAATTCATTGAGACCATACCACTTTGTTAGATGGTTATGCTTGTTCCTTTACTTCTTTTTTTTTTAATTATTGTAAATCAATCACTTGCACACCGAGACTGTAAATCGGTAAAGGGGCCATAGCATATGAAGGTTTGCTATTATTAACTAACTAATCGAAAAGAGCTGTCTTTTGATATCCTTCGGTTACCATATATTGTGCATAGCTTTTAATATTTTTTTTTAAAGATTTTTTTTTTGATTGATTTCCGCTGCCTTATTAATGTGACTGCAATTGTTAAAGAGTTGAAAAAAGCAATTGCGCATGTTCATCGTAGCTAAACATGAGATTCATAATTGCATCAATGAAAATCATAATTTTCCCTCTGCATATTTATCTTGTTTAAATTTTGCGAGGAAACAGACACAAGATAAGTCCCAAGTAACGGCACCTCAAGAAATAGAAAACATATACACACAGTATATGCCCGTACCAAGGCACTGGTTAAAACATATACACACAGTATATGCCCGTACCAAGGCACTGGTTGAGTAAGGAATGCCAGTCCTTGTTCAAGACAATGACTTGAGCTCTTGGAAGCATACACAACACGAGAACAATCTTTGAAGGTTTCTGTAGGACACAATGTTTAAGCCAAATAAAGTTTATAAAGAATGAGAGATAAGGCACATTAAGATACCTAGGCCTTGCTTTTTTGTTGGTGCAGTGAATAGTGGCACCCAGATTTCAGGATTACTCTGAATATCATTCAGCAAACCATAAACTTCAATCGGTCTATGTAATGATCCATGCTAGACTTAACCTCAATCATCACACGATGATCGATTATCGCTCCTACAATTTCTTTCTTGTCTTCAATTGATAGAGAACTTGACTTTTGAAATCCACTTTGAAATTTCGATTGAGGCACTTCCTCAATCGCTATTGTTGCATGTTTCTTGGTATCATTCTGAGCATCTGAAATCTACATTCAACCAATTTTTTCTCAAAAAAATTCTACATCAATGAACACTAATTTGTACATCATTACAAAGTCATCCTATGCAGGACTGAATATGTTCAAGAATCCAACAATAACAACAAATTTCAGCAAGTTGTCTATTACATCCTATCCTTCATCGTCACTTCATTGTATACTTTCTAGTAGATGTGTATAACACTGATCTACTGAAGAAGAAACAATGGAAAGCCATTGCCACCTTGTGCAATAGACTCCCAAGATAAAAGAACTCCTCTTTTTTAATACAAATGGCATTATTACAAAATATTTAGCCTGTACAAACAAAGTTAGTCTCTGATGATCTCACTGCTGAACTCTAAAGAGTTCACAGCACGGACTACAGTATCAATTGCACCTTCATATTTAATGTAATCTATAGTGATAATCTATAGTGATAATCTATAGTGATAATCTATAGTGATAATCTATAGTGATAATCTATAGTGATAACTATAAATGTAAAATAAGAATACTACTTTTTAACTCTCTAGTTTTATTTCTCTATGTTGCTTTTTGCTTAATAATTTTGAGAAGGCCAAGCTACTAGCTTCGCATGATGTACTGACTTTTACCAAAAAAGTCACGTCGGAATCATGTGAGCTGTAGGAGGACGCCCAGGTAGGAAATAGACTAATACGTCCTCCCGAGTCAACTATTCAGTCCACTGCTGCCACCAGAATCTCGGTAGCAGTTCATTAGGTACGTTGTATCCCCCGAAATCTCAAGTAGATAAACTAGTTAAACTTATTTCTTTAAGATGACACAACACACACGAAGCAAACTGATATAAAACCAAGACTGAATTTACGTTCACAAACCTTAACTATATGAATCTAGCTATCTAGCCGTGTACGCACCTGATTGGTCAGCCTCTGGCCAACCAGATACGCACACAGCGCACACGGAACATTACTTTGCACACGGAACATTACACACGACACTATTATTTGCGCACGACACACATAATAGTTCATTGTTCTCTTCCTTGATGAACTCCTTCCTCTTTCTCTTTGTTTACTTCCTTCTGCTGATTAGGGGCGGAGCCGCCTGGCTCCACATCCCCCCCTTAAGATCGATGAAGTCGATCCCAATTCCTGAGACAGCGGCTTCGACCCCGCCTTCAGGGGATGTGTCGATTCGTCTGGTCTCAATCTCGGCTGATTCGGTCTTCTCCGCATCTTCCACTTCCATCATCCTTGAAAAGCCGTCAGCGTTCTCTAGCTGAACTCCAGGTGTGTAGCTCATCTTTACCCTACCCTGGAGCTTCAGGGAGAACCTTCGTAGTCTCGGGTTGAGGTCCGAGACAGAACTTCTGCTAGTAAGGGCGAGGTTTGGCCGATGGTCCGTTCGAACCTCAACTTCTTGGCCAAACAAGTAGACATCGAAATGATTGACAGCCTCTACCACTGCCAATGCTTCCTTTTCCGAGACTGAGTATCGCACTTCCGGCCCTCGTAGTCCTCTGGAGAAGAAGGCAACTGGTCGCTCCTCCCCCTCTCGGTCAACGTGGAGGCACGCCCCTATGGCGTTCGCACTCGCATCAGTATATAGCACGAACCTGTCAGACAATCTGGGCACACACAACTTTACAGAACAACACAGACACTGCTTGAACTCATTAAATGTGGACTCACCTTCACTGGTCCACACTAACTTATCCGGCGATCCTCTGGCTGTCATTGGCGTCAGCACCGCAGCCGATGACACGAAGCCCGGGACGAACTTCCTGTAATACCCCACCGTCCCGAGGAAGCGTTTGAGCTGACACTTCATAGCTGGCATGGGCCACCCAGAAAGGGCGGAGACTCTGTCCTCCTGCACACTAACCACACCCTCCCCAATCATATGGCCCAAATACCTCAGCCTTCTCTTCCCAAATCTGCATTTCCTGAGTTTCACTGTTAACCCTGCCTCCTTGATGCACTCCAACGCTCTCCTTAAAGCCACCAAATGCTCGGCTCATGTTCTCGTGTAAATGAGAACGTCATCAATATAGCAACCACTTGTGTCTTTCACACTCGACAGCACACCATCCACCATAGCCTGAAATACCGCTGGGGCGTTCTTTAGGCCGAATGGCATTCGCCTAAACCTGAATTTGCCCCAGGGGCTGCCAAAGGTTGTAATGTCTTTACTGTTCTCACCTATTCTCACCTGGTGGAACCCGGTTGTTAGGTCCAGGGTCAAAAGGACACCACACCCACCCGCTCTCTCCAACAGCTCGTCGAGTGTGGGCATGTAATGTCTAACTAAGGGAGTGACCTCATTAACAGCCCTATAGTCGACGCAAACCCTAATGGAGCCGTCAGGCTTACGCACTGGCACTATAGGGCTGCACCAGCGCGAGTCCCGAACAGGCTCGATGACCCCATCATCCACCATCCTAGTAAGGGCATCCTTCACCCCACCCCTGATGTTGAACGGGACACGCCTTACCGGCAGGTTGACTGGCACAGCATCCCATTCCAACTCAATGTTACAGTCTGTGGTTAGACAACACCCAGGCGTGTCTTTGAAAGTATCAGAAAATTCACTCAGTACTTCCTGGAGCTGACCCTCATTGTAACCCATACATGACTCCTCCCCCAGCGAGTTACTAACCTTCCTTATATTACCTACTTCAGACTCCTCCTCTATAGCAACCACAGCCCTAAATATTTTCCTCTCTTTGTACACTTTAAGATTGTTGATGTGTACCACTCTCCCACTAGCAGGCAACCCTTCTCCAACCCTGTAATTTACCCTGCTTAAAACGTCCTTTCGCCCTGTATTATCTCCCACTCCTTAATCAGTTGGCAATTAGGCACTAGGTTCCCCGGGACTATAGTTACCTCTGCCCCATCTGGGATGATATTGCACTCAATCCCGTTGACTTTCCCCTCCAACCTAACACATTCACCAGAAATTTGTGCGAGATTGGTTTTCCTAGGCTTTTGCTGTTCTTTTTCCTTCTGAGGGGGCCTGCTCTCACTCTCCCGTTTGTGAGGTTTCCCGCGGTCAGGGCAATTAAAGGCTTTGTGCCCTGACTTGTTACAAATGAAGCATCTCACACTGGGGTGGTCTCTGCTGTGTGAATAGGAGGTGTAAGAGTTTCTAGGCTCCTCCCTCCCATGGCCTATGTTATTCTCCCTCAGCAGGGTGGTAGCCTCTAGCAGCTCCTCCGTGCTCCCGGCACACTGCCCACTGAGGATGCCGCATTCGTGCTGCGGCAACTCAGAGTACAGCATGCCTCTGAACAGGAAGAGCTCAAGCTCCTCCTTGCTGGGACACAGCATACTAACTCTCTTAGTCAGACTGAGTAATTCTCTAGCTCTCACTACTCTGTCTTTCGTGCACTTGCGCCGAGGTGGGAAGAACTCATATTCGAGCTCTCTCAAACTCTTCCCCACCTTGGTCAGCAGGGCACGGACCAGATCATCATAACTAGCTCCATTCTCTATGTGTTCAACCACATTATCTTTAATTTTGGCTGGCAACTTCAGTAATAAAATTCCCCGCCACTGCCCCTTGTCAACCTTCAACTGCTTAAGCTCTGCCTCCAACCCATGGATAAATTTGGCAAGATCACCTCCCTCTGTATAGGCTGGCAGTTGCTTAACTGCGTCTCTCACTGTGATTGCACTGCTCTCATCTCTGGTTGGGGCTACTCTGGCTACTGTATCCCTCACCCTATGACTATCCATTGCTTCCATTCTCTCCATCATCTTAGACATGTTTTGCATAGCCATTGTCCATACCGATGCCATACCTGACATGTCCATCCTTCCCCCACTACTCACACCTCTTCCCATGGGATCACCTACTCTTTCCGCACCCCTAGTGGTGGTGTAACTAATGGTGGGATTTTCCCTCTTACTTCCTCTACACTATCTCTCACTCTCACCTCCTCATCCCTGGGAACTGTCTATTAAGGCCTCCCTAACCCTGATATCCCTACGGCTAGGTGAAACCCCATAGTCCACTGTGTGGTCACTTCCCTCACTAGCTATCACACGCCTCATTCCTTCTTCTTCAAGTTGCCTACCGCCCAGCCCGACAGAGTCCCCGCCCTCACCAGGTCTGACCAAGTTGCAGGCTGCTGCCAGCAAGTCACCCCTCCCTGAGACGGCAGGAGATAATGGTTGGGAACCTGGCTCCAGGAAGTTTTCCGCAGGCTCCGGCTCGGCCAGCTGCTGTTTCCTTTGACGTTTCTGAGGCATGGCCGGCTAGTGCTTTCCAGTGAGATTTGTCCTAAAAGGAAAAGATACAAAAATTATAATACAAGGTAGAATTGGATTACAGGTAAGTCACAACTACACACACACACAACAACACTCAAATGGCCCTGATTGAGTTCAGCCTGTAAGTGCCGGTAAGTGCTGATTAGTCTGGAGGAGGTGCTAAACTCGTCCTGTCGCCTCCGGCTGTTGTTGTGGAGTAGAGGTAACCTCTTCTCTTGATTAGTTGTTATTCCTTCTTCTTCAGCTAGCTCTCGGTTGGCTAGCCTGCGCACTCTTCTCCGGCGTTCGTGTCAATAGGGTTTTAATCCTACTCGTCCTCCGGCGTTGTTAGACGTCCTGGGCGGTGACAATGGCAGTTTGTCAGAGTGACTGTTGTTTGTCTTGTAGATTGTAGATGTAGCTTCTCGGTCCTCCGGTATTAAACGGAGTTGGGATGCTGTCCTCGGTTCCTCGGTGTTAATCGAAGTCGAGACGATCCAGGCAAGGTCGGTTGTTAAACGTCCTCCTGAACGGTAGATTGTTGTTTCGTTAGTGTGGGCTCGTTGTGGCGAATTCTTCGTTTAAAAAGAATCCCACCGCTGCCACCACTGTAGGACGCCCAGGTAGGAAATAGACTAATACATCCTCCCGAGTCAACTATTCGGTCCACTGCTGCCACCAGAATCTCGGTAGCAGTTCACTAGGTACGCTGTATGCACGAAGCAAACTGATATAAAACCAAGACTGAATTTACGTTCACAAACCTTAACTATATGAATCTAGCTATTAGGGGCGGAGCCGCCTGGCTCCACATGAGCTAATAATTCTTGTAGTGTACAGTAGTTTTGCTTTATGCTGAGAAGTTAACTGAGAGCTTGAATTAGAGTTTCGCGTTGAAAAACTATCGTATTCCTTACACATTTAGCTTCTCTTATGAAGACAGCATTTACATGTACCAATTTTCATTACACAGCTATATTGACACCTCATTGGTCTGAGAAATGGTTTATAGCTAACTAGTGTATTATGGTAGTGCTGAGTATTCGCACCTGTGGTGCTTCATTATCTACATCATTAATTTTGTATAATGATCTAGCCTTGACATTTTCCTGAAACCTTAATGGCATGCCGTGAAGTGGTAATACAGTGGTCCCTCTCTTGAGAGACCCCTCTGACCAACAACCACTCCATTTGTAAGACCAGTTTTACCTACACCGACAGCGTCCGCAGTCTTTCTCACCTCTGTCCAGCGACCACCCAGCTAACGCGACCAACGACTGGTGTAGAGGCTTATTTTAGCGACCATTTGCTGACATCAGCAATTTTTCTGACCTTCTGCGCATCGCATATCAGGCCTCAATTGTAGCCGTCCTACTGCTGTCTTTAACTCCCAAACTAGGTCTAGCACTTCTGAGGCTGTTCTGTGGGTGGTAAGCTGTACTGGTTAGCTATGATAAACTTCATTACAGCTGATCTGTGGTTACAATTGTCTGAGCTTAGCTCCAGTTCAGACCAGAGCAGCAACTTTAACTGAATTATAGGCTATTATATATGATATGCTTGACAAATACTTGCTGTGGTAAGAACTTTTAGGTCTGCTTCATAACTAGCCAAAGGCCAGAATAACTGTATCCACCAGAGGTCATCTAATTCATCACTCTGTTTCTTGCACTAAGCCAGTGACAGCAGGAGAGTACTCCCACATCAGCGCTACTGTTGAAGCAGATAAGAGATTTAGCTATCATCAAGAGAAATGCAAGTTTAAAGCAAATGACTTTAAAATTATTCATTATTAATAATAATTAACTTTCATTCACATAAATTATCAAAAAGCCACGGCACATTTAAGTGACCTTCAAGACTTTGCCCTTGGACAAGAAAATTCTGAGCTGTTTGAATGCATTACTAAAAGCAAAGACATTGTTGCACAAATGATATGTGATACTAGCAACATGAAGCTAACTAAACTTACTGATTATTTACATCCATTGCAATTTTCAATAGTTAATACTGATTTTCTGTTAATTGTTAATGTTAACCAGATGAATTGTGGAATATACTGATTTTCTGTTAATTGTTGATGATAACCAGATGATTTCTTAAATAATATAACAAATTGGTAATTAATGGTACAATATTTCTCTGGCATGACTAAGAGTAGAATTTTCTGTCCCCCCTGACGAAAGACCACTCCTCTTGAAAGACCGCATTAATCTGTAACCATAGGGTGGTCTCTCAAGAGAGAGACCACTGTAGTAGTGGTAGTCATTGTGGCATACTATTAGCTTTCCAGGGTTTTTTCCTCCCACTTTTGCCTCTCCTCCTCTCCCACATTAAGTCTATTTAAAAGCCAGTAGTTTCAACCTTATTTATGTTTTGTTTTAATGTTACTGACCAATAATGACAGTTCTTGTTTATTTATGTGGTATAGTGTTACGAATGAAGTTGAGTGGTAGGTTGAGTGCATGTGTACAGGATCGACCGTGTCCACAAGAATGTGGACATCTTCATAAAGAGGTGTGTATGTTTAAGTCATCTCAAATAAATGGAGGGAGGGAGACATTTATTTAATGTAAACATGAATAATCTCTCTACAACCATTAATTTTACTGACCAATAATGACAGTTCCTGTTATTTAATGTATCAATTTTTCTATTCACATTTGTATTAATTTGTAACTTACATTTTGCATGTAGTCTGAGGTTTGGGTGTTTGCCGTTAACTCTGCTTTTACTGTTCTGGCAATGTTTCATCTGGCCTACCTGGGGCTCATGTTTGGCTCTCAATCACCTGAGGAGATGGACTTGCAAGCACAGGTACTAATATAGCATCCATATAATATATGTTTATAATTCATACTGTCTCCTCTATAGGGATCTTCTATGGCATATACTTTGCAGAAGTGGTCTCATCTTAGTTTCCTGAGTCATTGGGTTGCTTTAGCTTCTTATTTAGTTTCAATCATCTTGTGAATTTTTTTTTTTTTTTTTTTTAAGCAAGTTAACCAATTTCCCTCTGAACTTAGTACATGTTAAGTTTTTTTTTAATCATTTGCTAATAAAAAATCAAGTTGTTGTATCACCAACATTAGTTGCTTTTTAGTGTGTGTACAATTTAGAAAGTTTGACATATCAAACTTAGTGATAGCATGACTTATTGGCCCAAGTAGTGCTTTAATTTTCTATGACAACTGATGCTGCTAAAATATCGATGCTTACAAGGTATGTGACAAATTGGTTAGCTAATAGTTGCTGGAGGAACTTGAAAATCGTATAATATTAGTAGCATCTATGAATTTATACCACAGCCTTCCAAACTCTTATGTTAACAGCCAACTTCTTTTGGATGCCACGAAGGTCTGCAATACACAAGATTGCACAAGCAGATGTTAGAGACAAAACTGATATTTAAGATATTTCACTGTTGTTTATTAGTATTTCTTGTTATCTGGCACTTTAATGAATTCTTTTTTTTAAAACAAAAAAAAACTCGAAGTAGCTAGTGTTCACATTCAAGAATGCTTGATAATGTTGCTCTTTCTTCTTTCTAGATCAATAGCACAGTAGTCGTGCATTTTCAAGCTAGTATAGAAGACTAAATGTTCAAATAAATATTCTGTGAGCATTTGTAAAAAAGAAATTGAATTGATGTACATGTTTATGAAGAAGGAATACGAGTAACAGTCCATTTGCTGTCTGAGAAATTGAAAGTGACTTAATTGATATTCCTGTAAGCATCTAAATCTTGCAGTCGTTGTACTCTGATCCATAGAATTCAGGTTCTCTGGTCTACATTATACTAATATTTTCCATGTCACATGAAGGCATTTGAGCAGTATAGAGATTGAGTGAGTTAATGTGGCTAAATGTTCTGATACATAACATTTTACAATGGGGTGGGGGCTAACTTTTTTTAATTTTATTATGCATAAAAAGGATTAGTCTGGCATAGCCAGACCCTTTACCGCGGTTGGGTAAAGGGTCTGGCTACCAGACTAAAAAAGGATAACAACGCGCCCCTTTACCTTAATCCAACCTACAAGATACTGGGTAAAGGGATTTCACCGAATTATTTTAGTCTTTACCAAGTTGTCCTGTCCCCTCGATCCTCCCTCCGTAATAAGGGCCTGTTCACCAAATGGATTCTAGCTTTGGCGTGTACGGTGGAGGAGTACAAGGTCCTTCTCATCTGCCTCCTTACTTGCTCGGTGCTAACAACAGGGTAAGTAAGTAGCAGCCATTTTGAAACTTCTCGCAACTTAATGTAAATACAGAGCTCAGAAATTTTTTCATAACCGCATGTACAAGAATAGAACTAAGGAATGCACCAGGGTGTGTGTTTAAACCCATGCTGTATGGATTTAGGGATCATCAGTTGGCAGCTATGGCAGGAAAAATTCACTAGCAACCATGTCCACTTCTTCTGAACAGTAAGTTTCTTCATAGCAGAAGTAGGTAGAAAGTTAACTTTCTAAATTTCTGGAGTGTGAATGGGGCTCTTTATTGACAATGATGTCTCTAATGTGTTGGTGGTTTTCAGGTTGTTGCATCGATCTTTTACACGAACTACTGGTAGTGCTGCCGCTGGACCGGCTGATGAATCCAATCCACGCTTTGACAAATTTCCCCTGAAAGGCCCTCCCGTGCGGAACCTACATGATGACACCCACACATTTACCAGCACACCGGTGCAGCCATGTTAGTCATAATGTGAATGAAGTGGGAGGAGCTTTTATTTAGTTGGAGGAGATGGATTGAGTTAGATGAGTATAACATTCATTTTCATCTTGAAACTGCAGAGGATGGGTGTGTGTGTGGTGAGGATGTGTGCGTGTGTGGTGAGGATGTGTGTGTGTGGTGGCTAGTGTCAGTGGAAACAAGTGAATAATTGTATTTGAAGTTGGTAATGAGAATTCTTGATGTGATATACTCTTTAGTTTTTGTAATGTCTGTATGTGTATCAGGTAGCCCGGAAAGAAGGCAGTTGAGTTTCAGTGTGACTCAGTCCTTCAAGAAGTCGCCATACATGATGGATTCAATGTCAGCCCATGACTCCATAGCTCCAGGTAGTGCCAATTCTTGATCATTTGTGTATTTCTGAATAACTACTGAGATGTCTTCACTGGGTATATTATAATACTAGCAAATACCCCACCACACAGTGGCAGTTGATGTACCAACTTTAACTAATTAGGAATGCAATAGCATAAGGTAGTTTTTTTGTTGTTGTTGTTCCATCAATTTCTCTCTCCTGCTCTCTTTCTTCCTGAGCCAACTATTCTCTTCTATCCTCCTCCGTTCCTCTCCAGCTCTTTCTTCTTGAGTCATGGATTCCCTTTTCTTCCTTTGTCCATCTCTCCTGCCTCAGTCTCTCTGTCCTTCTATCCATTATTGTATACTTCGGTGCCTTTTTTGCCGATTTCACCTGCACTTAGCCATCATTTCCTTAATCGCCTTCCACTGAATGTGATGACGCTTTACCCATTCAGTTTGTGGCGACGCTTTACCCATTCAGTTTGTGGCGACGCTTTACCCATTGAGTTTGTGTCGATGCTTTACCCATTCAGTTTGTGGCGATGCTTTACCAACCCGACTCAGCTAAAGAATTGTTCATTAATGCACACCGTCACTGTTGTTATTGATACACAAGCGTATTATTGTTATATAGATGACTTTTTTTTTTTTTTCAAAGTGAGTAGATTATTTTATTGAGTTTCTTATTAATATATGTAGGCGTATTTTAATGCAATCAAGTTTGAGTGTGTGTGTGTGTGTGTGTGTGCAGAAATGAGTTACAATTCTTCAATGCGTAGTTTGTCTTCTGGTGACGTGGGTCATCCCTTTATCGAGCGACCATACTCACATAGGTAAAGGGTAATACTGCATTGCACTAGAAACTCAGTTAAATGTCAACTGAATTAATAGTAATAATTTAGAGAATTTCTAGAGAAATACAGTCAATCATCCATTGCACTATTTATTATTATTATGTCCAGACATCACAGGTTAGGCCAAGAGATTGTTGTGCAAATATTTTATTAAGTTTGTTAACCTGTCCGTCAAGTGTGATGAACCATGTGTGTTGGTTGTAGCCATAGTGATGATGGTGGTAGTGAAGATGAGGCAGATCAGCACTGGGTGACTGTGTTTGGCTTCCCGTCATCAGCTTCTTCCTACATTCTCAATCAATTCTCTCAGTGTGGAACTATTCTCAAATACAAAGTAAGACAATGACTCAGCCATTGAGTTCTTTTCTTCTAGTTTAAGTTACATACACATTGGAGTAATATTTCAAAACCATCGTGAGGTGGATGATGACTTACTTTACCTCCTCAGTATGATCTCACTTTTGATGTCAGTGTACTTGTGTGTATTGCTGGCAGGTCATGTCCACAGGCAATTGGATGCACATCCTATACCAATCTAAGCTGGATGCTAAGAAGGTGGGAATCTAATGTTTGTTCCGGAGCTTGGTTTGATTTGAGCTAGTGAAATTTATACTTGTTTTGTTAGGCTCTTGGCAAGAATGGGAAAGTCTTTGGGAATGGCATCATGGTGGGAGTGCAGAGATGTATGGACAAGGTACATATGGATGTTGGAAAGTGAACTCAGCAAGTGACACACTCACAGGTCTAAAGTGTGGAATTTGTCGTGTGGTGTTACATGTATGGTGTATGGTGTTACATGTACATGGTGTATGGTGTTAGATGTGTATTGTGGTGTTACATGTGTGGTGTGGTGTTACATGTGTGGTGTGACATGTGTGGTGTGGTGTTACATGTGTGGTGTTCTTTGTTGTATAGACTGTAATACAGAGTCACAATGACAGTTTACTGGAGTACTCTGCTGAACCTCGTTCTTCCTACATACGCCCACTAACTGCTGCATACCAGGCCTCTGCTTCTCAAAACCAGGTCAGAACACTGTCAAGAGTGTCAGACATTTTGTGAATCTGAAGTAACTCCCTCTTCATAGCCAGTTTACGCTAGCTAGCATATAGCACTCTCTCAGCCATTACTTTATAGTTAGACAAACACAGTAACTACTGGACACGAGTGTTGGTACATTGCGTGTGTACAGAGGAATATGGAGTTTGGGAGTGCTTGAAGTTGTGCTGGCCTGATACTGTGTTACCTACACTTCAACTAGTAATGGTTTACAGATGCATCCGTGCTAACATACGTAGCTGTGGACATGCGCATGAGATGTTTCTATTCAGTTCCTCCCTATGTATGTGTCATCTCACCTTGACACTGCTCAGTTCCTCCCTATGTATGTGTCATCTCACCTTGACACTGCTCAATTCCTCCCTATGTATGTGTCATCTCACCTTGACACTGCTCAATTTACTTCAGTACTTGTCTAAAATACCAAACAATGTTTTTATTATTATTGGCGAGCGAGCGAGACACTCTCAGAGGTAACACAATTGAAAATCGGGGATGTTTGTTTGTTTATATATTATGTTTGGACGTACGTATGTCATTTTGTACTTTGACCCTCTCGTATTTTCGAGTTAGCTCAGTGTTCGACCCCGTCCCAAACATCTCTAAACAGTATCCTGTTTAACGATCATTACCCGTAATCATCCTAGAAATTGAATTGTTTACCTGAATTTTTTTGCGTGTTAGTGGCGGCGGTATATTAATACGCTATTTGTCATAGTTATAAGCCCTACTCAATTGAAAATTCATTGTCCACTAGACTTACCACGAAGGTAAGTCTTGCATAAGTATGTTCAGTTATGTGACAGTATTGTGCGTTACAACAATCCCAAAGAAAACGTTTAAAGAAAGTAACTTGTTTTTTGTTTCAATTCAAACAGTTGCAAGGAATGGTTACTATGGCATTGAATGCCTTTACCATAATACGTAATTTTAAAAACTCTGTTAGAAGTTAAAACCAATTGTTTAACAATGGTGTAGTATTAGGCTCGCTCGCCATTTGTGCTCAAGCACACCACTAGTTATTATTATTATTGTTCTGTAGGTTATGCCTCCATCATCCAACACTCCCCAGAAGAAAGATGGTCTTTTTTCCAAAGCTGTAGAGTACATTTTTGGTTGGTAACAGTTCTCTTAACAGTTTTCTTCCTCCTTTTTTTTTTTCCAAACATTTTTTACACTACATCTGGCAAGCTATTATTTTCATTTGCTTATTTGCTCCTTCTACTACATGGAATTTCTATCATATTTATGTTTCTTATTATTATTTAAACTGGTAAGAAATTGTGTATTGAAGGTGAGAGAGGTTAATCACAGAACTGTAAATAAATGTACTTGATAATAATAATAATAATAATAATAATGAGACTCGTGGACTTCAGCACCAAAGGTCTCAATAGATATTGGAGCAAACACATGACCAGGAGGAAGACCTTGGTATATTTCTTCAGCAACTGTTTCCCCCTCCCAACTGTATGTGGTCTGTATACAGTCTACAAGTTTCACTGGTGCAATTATTGCATCTGCAATCCAATCAATTTACTATAGTACTAAATATATTGAATATTGTAATGTTGAAAGACTGTATCCAGGATACATACAACACATACACAGCAGCCTATAATTATGGGGTCAGCAATGTCTGGCTCCAACCCATACACCTTGAATAGCAGGATAGTATTGGCTACACTGTAAGTGGCTAAGTCTGCCATCTTAATGCTCTCAATTGTATTAGTGCAGTCTCTGATACAGTGAGTGGCATAGTTGATGACTCCAGAGGATAGCAGGAGAGTGAGAAGAAAAGGAAGTTCATTTGAAAGCACATTTAGGCAGCTAGTGAAGGTTTTACAAGTTATCATGTGAACTTCCAAATGAATGGCAACAGGTGTCCTAGTGGCTAATAAATAAGCTGGTCATAACTGAGTTGATTTACAGATAAAAATATATTGCAATGTAAACAATTGCATCAGTGAAACTATCGTAGGCAGGTGTGTTTGGAATGTGTGTGTGTTGGCATTAAAAGAAACTGAGTCTTAGCAATGTTTGTCCATTACCAATCTGAATTGATAATGGAAGGAAAAGGAAGAAAGACTAACTCGTAATCATACTCTCCACTGAGATCAAGTGTTTGGACTGACCTCAGTTTGAATAGCATTGCATGTGATCACAGATGTCCCTCATGGACTGTTGATTTAGAGTAGTATAGATGTCCTGAAATTGCCACTAGTGTTGTGTATATATAAGCAGAATGCCATACAGAGTATTTGCTGAGGTTGGGAGAAACTGTGTTGACTTACCCACACACATTTAAACCCATACTCCTTGATGCATGAGAGTGTGTATGATCAGTGTTAGGTCACATAATGATTTGATTACTGGGAAGAAGGGGGGAGGGGAGATTCAACGGCTGCCCCACCTCTGCAGGAAACCCTTAAATTAACCAGGCTTGGCTGTAGGCTAATTGTAGGCTTAGTTGTTGTTTTTTATTCCTTTTGGTGTTGTAACAAAATTGCCAATAATCTGTCCAACGGCTACTAGGAATAAAAATGATACAAAAAGGCACAAAAGTTTAGTAAAAAAGAAAGTATTGTGTACGAAAATAAATTGTGAAAATACGTCAGTCCGACTGTCAACCTACACACACACACACACACACACACACACACACACACACACACACACACACATACACCACACACACATACATACATACATACATTCAACATTAACAAAATATGCATTCATAAACAAAAGACCTACTTCAGTTGCCATGACAAGTTGTGTTTACTGCTGAGCCAATACAAGTTGCAGTTCAGCTCTTTGACGAATTTCATCAAAAGAATATTCCCTGACAAGCTCTCCATTTTCAAAGACTGTCACGAGCTGGTCCTACATTGAATGGAAAAAGAATATGTAACGATCCTCGAATTAAGTAAAAAGGTGAATTAAATTAAGCAATTGCAAACTAAGTACTTATTAATTACAGTAGAATGTCAGTTCATGTTGGGACTGAGAGATGTTCGGATAACTGAACACAATAGATAATTATCAAAACACGAATGAAGGGGCGTGGTCAAACAATTCTTCATGTCTGCACGTGCTACTATTAGATTTAACAATAAGACGTACTGTTGCTGAATCAGATGTATTCTCTGTGCTTGTGAAATAGCTGCCATCTTTGTCAACTTCTAGACTCAGTCTTCCTTTTTTTGACTTCTTCCCAGGATCTGTCACTGGATCTTTATAAATGTTAACCTGCAGCATAACACGGGTGGGGGTGGGGGAGGAGAGAAAGGACAACAACCATAGCATAGCAGTAAAGTACTGGAAATGTGAAATGGAATAAAACAAAAAACAAAAAACCTTCTAACAAGTAGTTATCTGTTAGCTCATACTGACACTATGTCCTACCATCTTCAGCACTTCAGTATCTTGGATACTAAATTCCCAAATACCGTATCACCCATGACATTAGGCCGTGTAGCTAGCATAATAACCTGGCTTAGTCCAAACACCAGTTACTGACAACCCTAACTTGACCTGCTTCACTCACTCCTTCTCCATTGATAATGGCATAGCTGCACTTGTAGGCACACTTCTGAGTGTCCCTGTCCAGTCTTTGGAGAAGAGCTCCTCCACTACCAAAGCCCAGATTGTCCGCACTCCAGCCCTCATTCTTCAAATGCTCCAAAATGCGAGAAATACTCTCATAACTAATTCCATCGCCCTGGAATCAAAGGAAAGAACAGAAATGCATTAGTTGTAAGAAGAAGAAGGGAAAAAGAAAAAAAAAGAGTCAGTATTGCATAAAGAGTTTCTATATAATAGTTTCTATCTATGAAGAGTTATACATTAACTCAATAGACTCTCTTAATACCAGCACATGTTGTGATGAAGCTGCGAGCGACCATTGTGAAATCTCATACGTCCATTTTTGTCATCAAGATCTGTTCTTTTCAAAACGTGTTTAAAAATAGTATAGGCTGCCCCCACTTAAACTGCCTAACTCAATATAACTCTGATACAATATAGATGTACATTACAGTATATTGACTTTTATCATGAATTCTGGGTGAAGCATTCATTCTACTGCTCAGGCAATACGCCAGAGCTGGTCCTTCACCTCTTACTGTCCTGCTACTTATCTTAGCCTGGGAGTTTTGCCCCAGACAACCTGATCAAACTGAGCTAGCTTAACCAACCTAAACCCACAATCAGTGAGACACTCAGAACTCGTCCCTTACCTGAATTACTCTGACACATGGCGGCAGCATCTTGTAACCTTTGGAATTTATAGTAGTACCAAACTTAGACCCCAATATGTTTAACACCTTGACAACCACAGTAGGTGGATCCCCAGAATCAGGTCTCACTACCAGAGGACCAACACCTATCAATTCACACATGAGGTTTGTTATTCACACTACAGAAGATGGCAATGAGCAAATGAATTATAATACCTAATTAGAACAGTCATATTATCTCGACCATTAGCTATATTGGTATTGTTGTTGTTGTTTTTTAATAATTTTTATTAACACATCTCAACAGACTTACGTAAATAAACATTTTTAATGTTCATACTGCAGATGCCAATAAAAACAACAACAACAAAAAACAAAAACAAAAAAAACAAACGAATTACACTAAAAATAGTCTAATTACTCTAGTACAGCACTTTTCTTTAGCAGGACTTGCAGGACTTTGGTGCAATCTGCTCTATTAAAATTGTATTATAAAGACACATTGAATACTATGGGAGGGGGGGGAGGGGGAGGGGGGCAAACTGACCCCAAAGGCATGTATTTTGATCTAATTTAAATCTAATTAACTGATGGATTCGTTTAACGCATCTTATTCATTTTTCCCTCTTGACTTCATACATACATAATATGAATTAAGTCAAAAGTTAAAATTTGATAAAAGTGGAATATCATGAAAGTGGGTGTGGCATGTGCTGGACCTTTTTCTACGTGGAAAATTTCTTTTCTTTTTTTTTCACGAAAAGAAAAATTCTTTATAAAATTTTACATAACATCCATCCTAGCTTGCTAACATTCAAAAGCAAAAAATAAGACTCACTTCTGTGGTATAAAACAGCAATGAGAATCTTGTGGCTAATTAACCTTATGAAAACTAACTCCAAACATTAATCAACAATAGTCTAATTACTCTAGTACAGCACTTTTCTTTAGCAGGACTTGCAGGACTTTGGTGCAATCTGCTCTATTAAAATTGTATTATAAAGACACATTGAATACTATGGGAGGGGGGGGAGGGGGAGGGGGGCAAACTGACCCCAAAGGCATGTATTTTGATCTAATTTAAATCTAATTAACTGATGGATTCGTTTAACGCATCTTATTCATTTTTCCCTCTTGACTTCATACATACATAATATGAATTAAGTCAAAAGTTAAAATTTGATAAAAGTGGAATATCATGAAAGTGGGTGTGGCATGTGCTGGACCTTTTTCTACGTGGAAAATTTCTTTTCTTTTTTTTTCACGAAAAGAAAAATTCTTTATAAAATTTTACATAACATCCATCCTAGCTTGCTAACATTCAAAAGCAAAAAATAAGACTCACTTCTGTGGTATAAAACAGCAATGAGAATCTTGTGGCTAATTAACCTTATGAAAACTAACTCCAAACATTAATCAACAAATAATTAATTAAATAAGTATAACTAATTAAAATCAGTTCAATATGCCTTAGGCAATATGTAGACAAACCATTTCAGCACAAAATTACAACTGAATTCATTATCTTACACACTGGACTGGCATTCTGCCGCCATTAGCCACCACTAATAACATTTTGTAAGTACATGTATAAGTACCTCTGCTCCCTCTCTCTAACACAAGACTTTTGAGTTCCTCTCCCCAAATTTTATCACAGGCATTCCTGCAAACAAACAAACAAACAAACTCAATTCATAAACATTGATTAGTAACGCAACATAGTCAATGAACTGATGACACACCCAAAACACACCCACGTGAACAATGGTAATAAAACACACCCACGTGAACAACGGTAATAAAACACACCCACGTGAACAACGGTAATAAAACACACCCACGTGAACAACGGTAATAAAACACACCCACGTGAACAATGGTAATAAAACACACCCACGTGAACAATGGTAATAAAACACACCCACGTGAACAATGGTAATAAAACACACCCACGTGAACAACGGTAATAAAACACACCCACGTGAACAACGGTAATAAAACACACCCACGTGAACAATGGTAATAAAACACACCCACGTGAACAATGGTAATAAAACACACCCACGTGAACAACGGTAATAAAACACACCCACGTGAACAACGGTAATAAAACACACCCACGTGAACAACGGTAATAAAACACACCCACGTGAACAATGGTAATAAAACACACCCACGTGAACAATGGTAATAAAACACACCCACGTGAACAACGGTAATAAAACACACCCACGTGAACAATGGTAATAAAACACACCCACGTGTGAACAATGGTAATAAAACACACCCACGTGAACAATGGTAATAAAACACACCCACGTGAACAATGGTAATAAAACACACCCACGTGAACAATGGTAATAAAACACACCCACGTGAACAACGGTAATAAAACACACCCACGTGAACAACGGTAATAAAACACACCCACGTGAACAACGGTAATAAAACACACCCACGTGAACAACGGTAATAAAACACACCCACGTGAACAACGGTAATAAAACACACCCACGTGAACAATGGTAATAAAACACACCCACGTGAACAATGGTAATAAAACACACCCACGTGTGAACAATGGTAATAAAACAACCCACGTGAACAATGGTAATAAAACACACCCACGTGAACAATGGTAATAAAACACACCCACGTGAACAACGGTAATAAAACACACCCACGTGAACAATGGTAATAAAACACACCCACGTGAACAACGGTAATAAAACACACCCACGTGTGAACAACGGTAATAAAACACACCCACGCGAACAACGGTAATAAAATAATTGTAAAAGTTAGACGTTGAGAGTTGAGTTCATCATGCTAGAGAGTATGATGAATAGCAAGGAAAACTTTACACACCAATTCACCCATCAAGCTACGTATGTAGGAGTAACACATGCAGTGCATGTTCCTAATTGAATTATACTGTTTCGCTGCCTCAACTAGTCATCCACCGCGATGGAATACACCTCCAGGAGTTAGTAAGAGAATAAATAACTGACTAGCTATCTATAATGGAATAGTTTGATCAATCGGCACTACCTGACTACCCTTACCAATGTATATGTAAATAACCAGTTACCTACGTTACCTGAGGGCATCTAGATCACGTCTCTCACATTATGTACACCTGAAGTAAAAGCTGGTTAGTATCAGCAGCAGCTAAAGCATCATAACTGGTCTTTAGAAGCCATGATGAAATCAAGAGTCACAACAACGATACTACATAACTCTGCCTTGACATTTTCTATTTCAAGCTTTAAAAAAAAGTTTCTCTCTATTGTTTCTGTTGTGATGGTCTAAATGTCTCCATTGTGAAGTGCATCATATTATAAAGTGAATACATCATCCAACTCACCAAATGTCATAGCTGTCACTAACAACAGCCACCGCACCTGAGGGAAACTAACACACATACACACAATGAATCATCTCAAGTTTAGAAAAGGTGAATATGGTAAGGGTGTAAGCACATTTCTCACATATTTTTAATGGCTGTTCGCTGTCATTGCTGTTTCTATAGACCAACCAACTCTGTGCCAAAGCTCCCTGACTTAATAATAGCGTTCCCTTTTCAATGAAATTCAAATGTGTAAGCAATTTTTGTATTTTAGGCAATAAAAAAAAAATAATAAAATTACGAGTGTTCCCTCATTATATTCTCAGGAGAAAACTCATCAAAACTTCTAGCACAAACTATACTTCAACCAGTACAATTGTATTTCAGCAAGTATCTGCAAGACTTTTTTTAATAATGTGTAATAATCAATAATATTTCCACACAACACTATCAAACCATTTGTAGGAGATGGGGGACAGTTGAGCCTTGCTTTAACAATATCGAGAAAGAGGACCTACATGAGTCTTTTTCATGACTTTTTTCTCATATGCACCTAATTAATCTTTTGGCCGAAAAAACAAACAAACCGCAGGTAAGATTAAGAAGCACTACTTTCACACATGTTGTGTGTTGCTATGTAACATGTGCACGTACCCTTGCATATTGTACGACACACATAAAACACGTAAGAGTTACCTTTGTGAGCATGTTCTTGAATGCATCAGCCTCTCTTGAACGAGTCCACGATGTGATCGTGCTACAGGTCAAGTAAACATTTAAATATTAAATATAGAACGCACTATTGAATAAGCACTATTGAATAAGCACTATTGAATAAGCACTATTGAATAAGCACTATTGAATAAGCACTTATGTAATATTTTAAAAGGCTTTTTTTGTGATTACATACTCTTACCTGAACTAATACTCACAACACAAATGTCAAAAAATAAATAACCTCTCTCTACTCACCTGTGCTCAGCTGCTGGGATAGAGAATCCAGCACAAGGGCAGCCATAGTAGCTCCTAGTTGATGGTGTGTAGATGAACGTACAAAATGAGAGAGAGAGAGAAGAAACATTAAAGTGAAGACAGGAAATCAAAAACAAAAAGGGAGTTCACAGTCTGTCATACCCATTCCAACTCAAAGCACACACTGAACAATTTACCTGATATACTGTAAGCTCAGATCTGCATTACACCTTCGACACTATCTATCTTGTCTTTACAACCCATACAATCAATATACTCCACTGTTGAGATATAGTTCATCACTGCTACTAGTACAGTATTCACATGAAATCCATGAGAAACAACACGTTCATCCTCTATTACATAACACCACTCAGTCTTACTCCAGAAGAACATGGAGTGAGTCGAGGAATTTACAAGTGACACAAGTATGCAATGCAGTCAGTTAGAGAGAGTTAATGTGGTTGGATGGAGTTAATGACTTTCACAAGTCAAGGTTAGAATTTTACATACCTTGTACGTAGTACTTCTTCTTCCACTGTACAAAACAGATTTAATAGCAAGACGACTCTTAATTAGTATTACTACTGATGAGGGAAGAATGTACTAACTGGGTTAATACGTAGAAACACTCATGTTCTATGCTAGGATAATACGCACCAAAGGTGCGAACCCTCAGTGCTACTATACACTAGCTAGTTATTACAAAATTACTTCTCAGGCAAAAAGAATAATCTGTTTGTGTATACTTAATCGGGTATCAGTACGTCACTATATAGCTATGAAAATGGCAGATAGATTTAATACTGTCTCCATAAGAGAAGCAAAAAACGTGCAATGAACACTCAGAGGTAGTTTCAACATAGAGCTACAATTCTTTCTAACACTCAGTAAAAAGTTTTTTTATCATTTGCTCACATGTGACAATAGGGGGGGGCATTCCCACAGAGTAAAAGTTTACAATCATATTATGGGTTTGATGCCATTTTTAATGCTCGAGAAGCCACCATCTTCAAGATAATTTGCTGAATGACTGACATACTGGCAGACTAAATGAGTGTTATAACCTCCTTGCACATACTGTGATGAGAGTATAGTATGGTAATAACACAACACTACAAATTATGGTGTTATGTCACCATAACTATATTATTAACCCTCAGCACAAAAGAAAACTCCTCAATACAGCAACATACATACATACACACACACATACATACACACACACATACATACATACATACACACATACATACATACACACATACACACATACATACATTTATACATACATACACACATACATACACATACATACATACATATATACACACACATGTACATACCTTGCAGTCATTAGTGCAGCAATTGTGTCTGTTCCCTTGAAGTTCACTAGATGAGCGCATCCTCCAATACCAGCTGCCTATATATGACAAGTGTTAAAGTGAAAAACTTACTTCACAAAAAAGCACCGGCTTAGGTTCTTGAAACAAATTATGAAATGGTTATGGACATGGAGATACTTCATATTGCCACTCACCCAGCCATATTGCCTCTCACCTCCACACATGTGCTTCCTCTGAATCCAAAGTCATGTAGCTTGAAAGGAAGACCAGAAAGGTTATCTGCTGTTTCATTCAAATACTGTAAACACAACACACACACGCACACAGCAATACATAATCACACTCGGATATATACACTGCAAACACTTACATACTCACACACACTACATTCCCGGATTTTCCTGCCGTTGCTAAACATCTGACACCATGGTGATACAGTGGTATTACATACAGGTTGAATACTGTATCTAAGCCTTGGTGGAGTGCAATGTGCAATTTCAGAAATAAAAAAAAATATCCCAGAAAGATTTAGTTACATACAAGTGCTACCAGAACATGCTTAAAAATAGAATAACCATCTAGCAGTGCAACTGCTCACAACATACAGCAGATATGTTCTATGCATCCGCAGAAATTGATATAAATGCACACACACGCACACTGCATACTGTACCTCGGCAATGCGTTGCTTCTGCGCTCTGGAATTAGTGCACACTGTAATGGGATACCACGTCTGCACCATCAGAGTCTACAGAAATATATATATTTTAAAAATCCTGTCCACTGTAGACACACACACACGTACATACCTCCACATAATTAGTGAGCCAGTAACACTTGGGATCCGTATTGACAACAGTAAATAATACTACCACACACACACACACATACATACATACAGACATGCATACACACACACACACAACACTTCGTGAAGTATTAGGAGACAAACATTGAGCAATTTACGATGTATTTCCAGTGTGTATACTCTAAAGGAAGGTAAATTTAATTCACTTTCACGCTATGAATCGGCCAAGTATTGTCAGATAACTAATAAACTTGCCCTTATCTATTAATTTTATGATACTGCTACTACTGCTTCTATGTATGTATCCACTCATTAGCTGTTTCATTGGTTCCTTCTTTTATTCATTTGCATATTCCTTCTCCTTTAGTCCGCTATTACCCACTAGCCAATTACCATTCCTGGTAGGTACTGAAGTCCCTTCTGGCACTGCTTTGATCTTCAAAGGTAGTTTGCCTCCATGCTTTTCCAATATGTATGTCCAACCTAAAATAACCATGGCACTGTGACTATACATACGTACTATACACACAGCTAACACTCAATGCATTCAGAAAATGGCAGCACATGATAATTATACAAATATAATTCTGTGCAAGCTTGTAAGTAATTGTATCACAAAAGTGGGTAGAACCTTCAAACCAGTCTAGTACGCATGACTTAGCAACACAAAGTCACCATAGTTTCCATATGGTTTTAAGCACAGCAAGACTTACTGTATTTTACTCTCATTGTCCCATCTTAAAACCAAAGTAAAAAAGTTTTCTTTTTTAAACTCCTAGAACTCAGTTTCTGTATTCATCCCTGGATTTATTACATCATTCAGAAGTAGGTGTGGTGAGAAGGAATTGTGGGTGTGATTAAAAAATGTGTAAAACAGCGTTGACCAAGTTTAGTTGCTGTATTCTGCATATTGTGATACTAACTTTCTACAAACCAGTTTCCACAGCAACATTACATGTAGAGCTGTGTATGCTGCTCAGTGAGGTATCATGTATCTAGCATAGCAACATGTTGTAGCATGTGTGATTTAACATGTGCTTAAGGCACATGTGATTTAATGAGTACAGTGCATATACATATACATGCTAAGGCACGTGTGATTTAACATGTGTACATAATAAACATGATGCATAGGTTTACTACACACATTAATCACTAAAGAAGACTTGCCTTCAACATTGAACATCCCAGGTCCCAGGTGAGCATCAACTACCTCAGCTGCCTCAGCTATCTTCTCCTTGGTGACCACCACTCCAGTCAGCCATCGCTACAGCAACATGCCATTTATGTTGTGTGTATATGATATTTCATGATGAGTTCTTGAAGAAACGTTAATGAACATTCTGACACTAAAGAACTAAGTAACATAAAGTGCACTAAACTCTTACTCCTTGGTGAGCATTTAATCTTGAAATGACTGCACTGTCACTTTAAGCTCTCAACTAGTAAAGAAACGTCAACCTATCATCCCATGCTACAATTCAAGCAATACAGCACCTTAACCAAGTCTAGAAGTCAGTATCACACAACAAAATCAAAACCAAAACAGAAAAATACAGTAGACGTTATTGATTGTATTACAAGGAAAATGGGGAGATGGGAGAAGGGAGAAGAAGGGCAGGGGGTGGGGGGTGGGGGGAGAAGAGTGGATTGAAATACAAGAATTTGAGGAAATTTGGTAAGGTTATGAATGAAGTACAAATCACGTTATGTGCAGTGAGCTATTTTTGCTCAGCTACAACTGACCTTCAACACATACTGCAGACCAAAAAACACCACCTCAGGAAACTTGCCTCCTCGACACTCAAAGTATGAAAACACTTGTTCTGTGCCCTGAGGATACTGAAAGTGGTGCGTCATCTGGAAAAAAAAAAAAAAAGAAAAAAAAAAGGAAGATGACAACTGTTTGATACTTTCATGCCCTGGGACACTGCCTAATGTTACAGGTGAATACATTTCATGCCCTGTGACACTGCCTAATGTTACAGGTGAATACATTTCATGCTGGCCTCTTGGGTGAGTCCACCATTTACTCATCCAAGAACATGTCAGCATCACTAACAATTCCAGCATTACTACAATATATGTATTACATTTTCTCATTTTCAAATGGTGTGATCATAATTACGCAAGCTAAGTTAGTTCTTAGGAATTAAACACCTACAGGCTATTTCCCTCTAACAAATATTTACTATAATGCTATAAACGCTCTATATCACTAATTAGATACATACCGAGTTATGTAAGTAATTATTGGCTTCTTAGCAATTGCAATACAAAGTGTCTGTACCAGTGAGTCTTCACCAATTGTGAAAACAGGAACACATTCAATAAACCAGTTATAACATTCGGTATTACTTACTGTTTCCTGCTGTGCTACTAAGCCAATAATAATCTACTTATTATAACTGTTTACTGCATGCTTCAACTATCAATTCTAATGATTTCAGGGGATAAAGGATTAACAGAAAGAGATTCACCATCTATGCCACTCCACATTGAGATAAACAAATTGAAGTACCAGACACCAACTAGTCAACACCTGCATGGTAGATATCTAGTTAGCAGTGTTCTTAAAAGTATTACTAATACCTATTGGTCTATTTAGTTGAGTAACTGTATCTGGGCTTTTCTAGTGGCTTGCTAACAAGGAGATATAAGTGAGCTAGCCACACAATTAGAATTGTTAAATAAAAATCAAATCCTCTAAATAATTGCTTTTATGTGGTGACGTTTGATCGGTTTTAAGCAGTTTGATTTACTTTTTTAAGTTAAGTAATCTTTAAAGTTGATTATTATCTTTCTCTGTCTAAAGTGAAGCAATTCTGGTACCAGTAATATAGATTCACATGTACAAGCTCACCGCAGTCCAGTAAGAAAATATTAATTTTGTTAGAGCTACAGGAACTGCTAAAAGAAGGAATTAAATGGAACGGGCGCCATTATAACTTTTTGCTCTATTTGAATTAATTCACCATATCCAGATCATTACTTAATAAATATATGACAATTTCCACATGGCAGGCCTGTGTGTGTGTGTGTGTGTGTGTGCATGTGTGTGTGTGTGTGTGCATGTGTGTGTGTGTGTGTGCATGTGTGTGTGTGTGTGTGCATGTGTGTGTGTGTGTGTGTGTGCATGTGTGTGTGTGTGTGTGCATGTGTGCATGTGTGTGCGTGTGTATGTGTGTGTGTGTGTGTGTGTGTGTGTAGCTCACTCCACTTGCTCACCAATCTTTTTATAACTGCCACAACTGACATGTCTCCTTTGAAGGCAATTGTGCTAAGAAGAAACAACTGTCACATGCTAACTTTGACTACCACATTCTGGTTTTAGTAGGTGACCACTTTAACAACAGTAAGGGAGGTTCCCTGGGACTTCCCCAAAATAAAATGTTTCCCTTTTCAATTGAGACACTATTGGGGGTGTTATACAGCTGTTAATTAATGTTTATACAGTAGGTCATATTGTTGTGTGGGTTGAGTTCCACTCACTTACCTAAATAACACACATAAATACACCCTGGAACTAGAAAAAGAACAGCGACTGACAATTGTGTATACAGAGTTGTGATGTATGGTATACAAGCCAGCATGATTCAGTAGTAAAACAACAATTAAAGGTGCCTCCTCAACACAAATAGGAAGTAAGCTAACAGAGATATAATTCATATTATATTTTTGTTCATGCTTGAGTAATAAAATAGAATAAAGCACTTCTGAAATTTTTACATCTTCTAGCCCAACCAAGTTTAATTTTCAGCTGTACTCTGAGCTCAAAATAGAGTTCATTTCTAAATAGCGTATGTAGAGGGACCTTAGAAGATAGTCTCAGGCAGGAAAGTGGAGCTAAGGGTCCTTATTCCCTCTTCTAATAATAATTTCAGTACCCGCTCATCAACAAGTAGTTTATCATACACATAAACCACACCCACTGGGACACTCTAAGAACGAATAACACATGATAAATTGATAAAAATGCTGACAAATTAAAATTGCCTCGAGCACTAATCCCCTGCTATGACTAACTACTGGCTGTGATGACTTAAAGTGCACAACACTAGCTAACTTATTCAATGCCCAGTTCACTGATCCGACTCCTTTACTCAGTCTCTTTCTTCTCTGATTCTCCTCACCTCCCAGTCCCGAGCTCCACAGCATACTAAGCAGCACTGTTGTTTAGTACACACACACCTAGCTGTATACATGTAGGCCACCACATGTGTTGCATTCAGTAGTGTAACAATTAAAACGTTTGTCTGTTCAATAGCCCACTCCACAAGCAAAAACTGAAAGTTTTATCCAGAGGTCATCTATTTCCTTATTTCGTCATAGCTCAACTCACACACTGTATGCAACATGTACATAATTAAATATGCATAATATGAAATTGGCTCAAATTTTTACACCCCTTGGTATCACGTACTTCGCTTTCTTCACTCACCAATTTGTACATTATAAACTGGAAGTATACGTAATAAGCCCCAGGTCATAAATTGGCTAACGTTTATTGTTTCAAAAAGAGGTCCAATCAAAGCTGTGAGGGAGAATGAGTATGTATTATATTAATTGCTACTATTCATTGTAATCTGATGTTCCTATGACAACAGCACTGAATACAAAAATACACTCATCAGAAAAGTTACAAGATATGTATAAGACATGAGGTAATAAATATTCCGCACCTACTGACCAATCACACACCTCCTCCTTTACTGGACTAATTATAACATGTCAAATTTAGGAGTGCGAATAATAATAAAATTATCACTGTTTGTGATTGACACACATGCAACTCTCTGTATATACCCACTTCTCAATTCAACCCCTTACATGGATTACTCCCCTCTCCCACGTGCATTTCTAGCCACTTAATAAACTTCTAATAATCTGCAGCAAAGGTGCATACTCATGAACTAACCACACCCTCTTTTCTGCACTAGAAGGAGAGAGTCGGTGCATAGAAACTAAGGCATTTCATTTCTGCACAGTAAGCAAGTGGTCAGTGCAGCAGCTCTGGTGGGTCAACACTTGAAACATGTGAAGGTTTCACTAAGCAATCTCCAGCACACAAGACCCTCTCTCAGTGTGTGCAGAAGTGTGTGGCCACAAGACATTCAGAGAAGTCATTGCACCAACCACATATTCTAGTGCAGTTTTTGTCATCTATACTGATTATGTAGCAATATTAAAAACTGCTTATCCTAAAACTTGTAAATTGTGCAATAGCCCTGGCAAGCTAACAACTCTAAAATAAGTGACGACAAAAAATACCTTATATGAATCCGTGGCTAACATTATGTTGCCATTGCAAGGTAATGGAGGAGCACCAGCCATGATGCGGAAAAGTAAAGATCAATGGCTTTAGACAAATCCAAGTACTAAACTGATCTGGCCTGGTATGTACTGGCTAGAACGCGACCTTCTGCATGCAAGACACCCCAAAGTGTGACTCCGCCCACTTTCTTTTTTCCGGTAATAATACCGGCACCAGGCAGGGGGGGTGGCCGGCGGCCGGGTCTCTCTGTCGACCAATACCATGCAATACCAGTGAGGTCACGTGAATAACACGTGTAAAACTGCGAACGCGTTTGTGAAAGGTCACACCCCTTTCTTTAGATTGGAACCGCAAACCTTTTCAACTCGGTGCTGCTCTCCGTGCGGTGAGTGTCTGGAGTCTGATTGATTGATAGCTTTTAGTGTGAAGAATTTGAATCGTACTGAAGTGCAGTCGTAAGTTGGACCTCCTATTGTTGCTCTGGTTTAATTCTGCTGTAAAATTTATGAAGGCGTTTTTTTTTTGTTGTTGTTGTTTTAATACCATGAATGCCAGTTTACTCGAAATAAATCTTATTAGCGGTAACCTATCAAGGAGCGTATAAAAGAACGTAGCCAGAAATAGGTAGATATGATGTGGTTACTTAGCCTTGAGACACCGAGGTTTGTGTTTAGTCTATGAATTATGTGTGCATTTAACTAGATGAGTGATATACCAGCTGGAGATGCCAAGCTAGGAGCTAAGATTTTCAAGCAGAGGTGTGCTCAGTGCCATACTACAGAGAAGGTATGTTCAGTGACTTGTTCCCTAACATAGAGGAAGTGGTGTCTTCATGGAGGAAGTGGTATTGGGTGAACTTTGTGCTCTTTCAGGTGTTGTTAGTTTTGATGGTAAAGTAATTAAGCACTATGAAAAGGCTCCACATTTATACACACTGTTGCCATAACAGTAGTTTATGAAGTTCAAGAGAGCTGTGAAGATTACATAATGATAGTGTTGCATCAGCCAAATGCTTGTTACTAAACGTGACTCACTTTGAGCTTTGAACAATGAATGTTCTCACATACAATTATGTAAGGTGATACAATTGAATGGGTAAGGTGAGGTCTGGACTCAACTTTCTAGAGAACAGATAGTGAATTTGAAGTGGACTGATTGTGACACATAGTTATTGACCTTTCAAGGATGAGTGGGTAAAGTGTAAATAGTACAAATGGGTTTTTTTCAATGTGAGTATGGACAGGTAGTTTGATGTTGAGAATAGTTTGGTTACTATGTTAGTAGAAGCCAAGGTTAATTCACCCATCACATAGTGGTCCACAATTAATTTTATATATTTTAATTGCAGCTACTGAATTGTAGTGATGTATTATCTTAATCTGTAGTGGGGTTTGTTTGTGCAAATTATAGTAATCTGTGACATTGTCATGGCAAATTTGCCAGTTTCAAGTGAAATTTCTAAGAGTGCTATTGTCACTGACCACTGACAAGGGTTACCATGTCAAGCATGTAGACATCGCTATTGAACAGTTCCACACAAACTTGTGTGCCCCATTCACTACAGCAAGGTTACTGAGACAAAAGAAGGACGTCGTAGCACTGGTAAATATCAGTACATAGTAGCAAACACTGGCCACCCAGTGGTATTGTAAAAGGCAAGTGTAGTGACAATGAATCAGGTACTTGTTCTGTATCGCCTCCAGTAAATTTGGCTTTTGAGTGGTTAAATGTAATTACTGTGTGACATGTAGATGATTCTAATAGACACTTAAGGGTCTAAGCATTTTGATTGGTTGTGTGCATGTGCCTAATCTAGCCAATCGTATTTTACACAGGGCGGCAAGCACAAGACTGGTCCAAATTTGCATGGACTGATTGGTCGCAAGACAGGCCAGGCTCCTGGCTTTTCATACACTGATGCCAACAAGAACAAAGGCATCACGTGGGGCCCAGATACACTGTGGATATACTTGGAGGCACCAAAGAAATATATCCCAGGAACTAAGATGGTCTTTGCTGGACTCAAGAAGAAGGATGAAAGAGCAAGTATGTTCTAAAGGCTTTTTATATATGGATGTGTGTAATGTATGTATACATGTGGGTATATATTTGCACTACAATGATTAACCATTGGCATTTATGTAGAGAGTTATAGTACTGTCAACCTTGAAGACAGCACCATTTACATTCTTGTTAAATTTGAGCGCCTGTAAATATTATAGAATTCTTTTTCGACAAGAAAGCTATCTAAAGTTTGTCTTACTTACTACTGGTAGCACCCCATGAAATTACCTTTATATTATATTCAGGCCTGATTCTAGTTTGTTTGCACTAAACAGTGGAACTGACTTGCAAGTGTTTGATAAATGTTAATGACTGAAGCGGAGTTGTCATGGGAACACAAGCATATGGGCGGGGGAAGCTCTAAGGGTGCATGCGAGAGTGCGTGAAGCAAGTGGCATACAAGTGGGAAAACAGGCACACGGTATCTCCCAAGCCAGACAGAACAGGCGACAAGTCAGTGGGACCGTTCTCCCGCCCACACACACCAGTTCTCCCACCCACACACCTCGTATGCCAGGTAGCAAGCGGTTGTAAAGTCAGTTTTCCACTGGGTTTAAAAAAATTTAAAAAGATAGCCAAACCGTCGTGACACGTACGTAGCAGAGAGGACTATTTGCACAAGGAAAGTGTAAATTAAGGGGCTAAGTGGTGTGAAAAGGAAACCACCACTTAGCAGCCAGTCTGACCAACCGTATCTAATTGAGAGGGAGGAGTGGGTAATAAAGGTCTTATTTACACTCACTCGAGCACATGCTGCTTGCCAGGCTTCGGTAAGGCCACATATAACTATAATGCTATTAATTAAGGGTGAACCGTGTTAATTGCTCAATTAGCAGTGGCTACATCTGTGATGCTGTGATCTATATGCCTGAGCCAATTATGCTTCATTTTCCACCTATTTTGCTCCTCTCCAATGCTTGTCAACTTTACCTATTATCTCCAATCATATACACTTGAAATGACAGCAAAATTATTGCTTACAGTCAGAATTATGATATCAGAGTGAATGTTGAAAGAAAATATGCTATGAGAGAGGGGGGAAAATATAGTTTTTTTACACTGCCGACCACAGAATCTAAATGTACTGTGCTTTAGGCATGGGTCAGCCTCTTCTCTCATAATTGTAATGATGCAGGCATAGGTGATAACAGCTATGTATGTCCGCAACAATGACTGTCATGCAGCTGCTGATAATGTAAATGGCATTCTTTACACTCCAAAATTTAAAACAAGAGTCCTCAAGTAACAACCTATTATGTTAGATAAACTTTGGCACAGCAGTTTTTTTGTTAGTTTGTTGTTTTTGTTTGTTTTTTGTTGTTGTTTTTGTTTGTTCGTTGTTGTTTTTTGGTTGTTTGTTTTTTTGGTTTTTTGTCTTTCAGTTTTTTGTTGTTTTTTTTTTGGTTTTTGGTTTCTTTTTGGTTTTGTTTTAGGGGAGGGGGGACCAGCTTACAGTTGGTCAAGTATCTTCTGTTGAATCATATAAGCTATTGAAAGATGATGTCGTTTGCTAAGATTAAGATATTGAGTGATTGTGGATAGCCCTAGTTGTGTGAAGTGAGCATTCTCTTGGTGAACACATGCTATCAAGTATAGATTTATTTAGTTAATTTGCTCCACTGTTGTTTTAATTCATTTCACTACAGATTGTAAGTTTGACAAGTCAGTCTACATATTGAACCCAAGAGAAATACATATGTAAGAGCTGTTTATGAACCATGACCATGTAGCCAATGGAGCACAGCTAGTAAAGGCTCTATAGTTACAGCTGGCTGTACTTCTGAAGATAATTTAACATTATAAACTCTGGCCAGCAGATTCCCTAATTATTGTGCCACAAGAACTAGAGGGCATGATGAGTTTTGTTTCTGACTTTACATTTTGTGATATCTTTCTGTAGATTTGATTGCATTTCTGAAAGAAGCCACGTCAAAATGAACTGATCTGGATTCATTTTATTCTAGGCTGGAATTTGGTCATTATTTATTTTCTTGTTTGCATGTTTGGTTTCTCAAACTTCATTTACAGCTCTTATTTTAATTTATTGGCTTATTATGCTGCTCATAGTCACACCATGATATGTGTATCTAAATGTTTAGTATGTTAATTGGTTTTCCACCACCAAGTCTTTATAGTGTAAGTAGATCAACCCATTATAAATAACGATGATCTGGCTATGATGTGGGTGTAATCTATAGTTAACTCTACAACCTCTCCTCAAGGCCAGGCTTGGCAGACAGGTTTATTTTTGTTTGTTTTTTGCTTTTGTTGAAAATAAAGTTGCTTTTTCAATGCCAATTGCATTGTAATGATTGTCTGATAATGAAATGAGGGTATTTATACTCATTAGCTACATTCAGTTAATCTGGGGTGTTGTATCTCGATCCTTTGTCCAGAGATACAATTTCAGCAAAGTATAATCTACTACATATTCAACTATGAATTTTTAACTTGTCCAACACTTTGGGGTGGGTGCTTGCCTTATGCTTCTCCCTCTGAATAGGACCTCATTACCTGGTCTTGTGACAACCCTTTTTCCTACTCCAGTAATTCCTGAAATTTTTTCATTAAATATGAAAATTATGTAGCCAATCACATACCACCTCGCGAAGTGGTACTAAAGACCTCGCTAGCGAGACCTTATACCTAATCACTCAGCTCGGACTGTTGTGCGCGCCAGACAAGTAAGACAACCACAGACTTGGTGTAATGTAGCAAGTTCTAAGTTGAGCTATTATCTATTGTCAAGTTGTATTTTGAGACACCTAGTTCTGAGGACTAAGATTATAATGCAATATTTACCATTGATAGTAGTATTCTAGATTCATGGATAAAGAGTAATTAAACTCTAGCTAGCATTTCATCGCACATTTCTATTTACTTTATGCCTCTTAAAAACTGTCTTACCAGTGTCTAGGAAGGAAGAGGAGCTTCAAGGCCTGGATCCCACTCCCAATAATTTTGGGGCACAATCTAACAAGGCAATTTCTCACATGAACACTTTTCAGAACAAAAAAATGTCTTGGAGCCCCATTTACATAAAAATCGTCCTACACACACACACAAAAAAAACAACTTTGAATTACTTTGTAGGGCAAAATCATCTCCAGATGCATTACATGTAAATAAGCTACAAAATAAATTATCCTGGCATACTTCAACTCTGAGTCACATCTGTATTTATCTGGAGTCACAGAGTGCTGAAGTCATGTGATTGCTTTCAGACTCAACTCTTGTATGTTATTTAATAAAGTATGAGAGTGTCAGCAGCATTGGGTCATTTCATACAAGTTCGTAATCCTTGCTAATTCACCTCATGTAGTATTTTGTTTTCTGATTGTTTGTTTTTTCTCCTGGTGTTATGCTTGTCATCCTTGTCACAAAGTATATTCAAAAGTAGTATCAATTAGCATCAATAAAGGGAGGGAAAACACATTCTACAATGTTTTAAACTTAATAATCAGACCATGTGATGGGATGTTGACAGTTACAGCACATTTACATAGTTATAGATAAAGAGTGGTACGGGGAGGAGGTGAATATTTATGAGATGGAATGCAACTTCTGGCAGTCCTGGATAGCCTTCACAAGATCGTAGCATTAATCATTCAAGAGTTTTCTCATAAAGCGCTGTAGTTTGTCATCAACCTGCTTCCAAGGAATATAAATACAAGGTATTGTATATCATTGTATTGTTTTCTAAATCTAGATCAAAACGATTTATAAAACAATTATAATAAATGAATATATTAAAAATTATATTATTTTCTAAAGATAGCTACCATTGTGTTTGGATGAATATTTCAAGCATTTTGGACCCAAAGCATCTATTTTAAATCAGCCATAAGCGGGGAAGAGGGGAGGGGTGCTTCAGGTGGGTGCAGCTGAACCCACCTTTGTATTCATTTGTGAATTGATGCTTACTATCCAAGTTTATTTTATTTTTGGTAGCTAACTGGTCTACCTTTATTCTTATTTCATGATGTCAAATATAAAAGAATGGGTGTCCTGGTGTATATCTAGTGTAGGAGCAAAAACAAAGTGAAAGCATTTTGCTAGTAGACAAAAATCAATATCGAAAGAATACTTTTTACAAGAAAGACGTAGGATACAAGTTCATTGTTTCTGTCTTTTTTTTCTTTTTCTTTTTCCCTGATTAGAGCGTTGGAATATTTATTGTGTAACATTACATGTACTTTTTAATTGAAATCACTTTGGAATGTTAGCTAAACTTAGATTTGTAATGCAACTAATACATATTTCAATGGTACTTAATGTCTAAGTGGCTCTCCCTTTGAGCCAATTGTTAGCAGCATTATTAGGACTGATGTTCAATATAAAACTTGTTATTGACACATTATATTGCTACAATACTGTACACACACAATATTGCCTAACATTAGCCATCAATAGATCTGTACAGAATCAGTTGCCCTCATAAGTCACTTGTAAATATGCAGATGATTGATCAGAAAAATTAAAAATTAAAAGCAAATGATTTTTTTTGGTGATATTACTGATTGTAATAGTATGACTGGAGACATTGAATGAGTTTTGAATTGGGTTTATACAGTAACTTCAAAGAAGAGATGGTTTCTGCTATTGTTTGGTGGATCAAGAGTTCTTGTTCATCAGTGAAGTGATTGAAGTCCACAGAACTGTGCTTGCGATGAAACTTGTTAAATCCCACCTTCACTTCTGATCGTTTAAAAGGTAATGGGTTATTAATCTGCCGGAAGAAGCGCATGATGGTAATGATTTCATCTGTAGTGCTGGACTGTAGATCTTCATAAGTGATGATGTGCAAAGGATACTTTGCTCCATTTATAGCCCACCCACACACATGCTGCTTCCATCTAATACAGCTCTCATACACAAACTGGTCCCAGTCTGGATTAGGACCTAAAAAAAAAATTAAAAAAAATTAAAAACCAAAATAAGTGGAATCACCAACATTTAAGCAACACTTGAAAAATAGTAAGTAGACACAAGAGGTTATTGTCTTGTAATTAGAGACACACATCTTAGTCAGAAATGCTGTCACCAAATCTGAGCACCCCAGAAGTTAGACGGATACTCAGGAAAAGAAAGAAGAAAAAGCAAAATGAAACTTGATATGTGACAGTAAGTGTTATGTGTAGTTCTAAGAGACCTCTCAAATTTACAATTTAACTGTCATTACATACTGGTACTATTTATAGATACAAACATGCTATTCTAAAAACAACAACAACGTATTTCAATGAGTGTGGTAGTAATGGCTGTAAGTTCCACATTGTAATTGATATGACACTTTGTGTGAAGAGGATACTCATAAGCCATTAATCAACCTTGCATTTTGAGTAAGGTTCACAGAAGCTGAATTAGCACATAAATAGGTACTCTACTCAAATCATTATGTGTGAAAATGGACTAGTTGAGTTAACCGATACATATACAAAAGGAACTTTGCACAAAAAATTGTTATGTCCCTCTAATAAAACACAAATAGAATGAAAATATAAAAACTTACAATGTTCATCCAAACTGAAATTTTCAAGTTGTACTAAAAATACCACTTTTGTGAGCAAGAGACACAAGCAGCAGAATAATTCTCACTAGATTCTAAGTAAATACAGTTGTTGTTTTTCAGCTAAGATACCTAATGGTTATTGGTATCCTAAAAATAACTACAACTTAACTGTGCTAATGGATGCCATATGTAGCTCTAGCTAATTTAGTGTAAGGGAATATTTGTTGTTAATGTCAAGTTCATGTGACTATACTTGGTGCTTGTGCTGATGAGTGGATTAGCACTATAGTTAACATGACTTATGTATTATTGTACATACCAAAATACTGCTTCCCAGTGGATAGGAAGTGACTGCTAACTGTGGCATTTACAAGCTTCTTCGTCTTCCTTCTGTGCCACTCTGCAATAAATGCTCTTCGTGGATTTCTGATGAGCAACAAGCCAGCATTAAAAGTGTTTTGTTCACTTTGGTGTTGCTCACTGATAGTCAACATAAACTTAGGTCTGACGCTGTGAGACTTGACCACCACAACACTGGGACCTACTACACCTTCACCGTTAAAACCTTTAGTACGCAGTCCCACATCACAGTAAGGAGCACCTACAAATTACATCAACAATATTCGACAAGAGCTGGGTGGACTATTAATCATGTCTAGTGAAAAGCCACCTTGGTAAACCATAATCAAACCAACTTAACCAGACTAAGCAGTAACAAGAACCTTGGGAGAGTGAGAGAGAGAATATGAAACCACAAGGTGATGTAATTTAGAAATGGGTTAGACATGAAATGTAGATCTTTTAGCTGTCTAAGAAACAGCATGCAGTCACACATGATCAAGTCATTCTTTATTTTCAATTTCTAATAAGTAGGCACTACAGATGCTTCAGTAGTCATTGTATCAAAGATTCCCATTCAGTCAATTATGGTTGCAATTTAATCCATATTCTATTGTACTCAGGTTTGAACACTAACTGCAGGACCATCACCAACCTTACATATCATTTTATTATTTACCAATCAAATCATCCACTCAGACACTGTAGACTGTACCTGAACATATTCCTGTGGCTTTCTCCAGTAAGCCCCTCAGCCATGTGTTACCAGAGCCAGGGAAACTGCCCAGTCCAACGATCTTCCTTCCTGTACCATTCATAAAACAACAGTGTCCTTCCACAATGGGTCCGAACTTTTTCATTTTTTTATTGCGCTGTGTGCTCAAGCGGCACTTCTTGTAAAGATCTAGTTCTCGACTGCTCAAAGGGGCACAGAAGTTCTTTCCATTGTGGTAGTCTAATGAAGATTCTAACCCGAACTCCAAAAGTTGTCCTACCCAATACTTTGACCTCCTAAGACCAACAGTCTGCTGATTCCAAACAAAGAGGCTTGAAACAAATAAGAACAGGATGAATATCAACGAACTGAGTGCACAGCGCTTAATACTAAAGGTTTTCATGACAGTCTAGAACACACATCTCAGTCGAAGCTACAACCACCGTAACGATACTTTACCACCTTACGTTTGGGCGTAGAAAACAAAATATCACTCAACCCGCAAGTTGTTCGTTGTTTTTTGTTCTTTTTTTTTATTACAACATTATTATGTTAGTTCATATTACCATTGATAGAAGATTACAGGTATTGGAAACGCCCAGGGTAGAGTGTTAACCTGTGCAGTACACGGCTATTAGGAACTGAATCAGGAAGTTGGAATCAGTAATAAGTCTTTTACTAATCTTCTAGAAGTGTATTCAATAGAGAGCACATGAAATGTTTAATATAGTCTTTGCAAGAAAGTAATTGTGCATTATTCATGGATGATACTTGAGTAATTAATGTTCAAGATAGCTCAGTTGCAATATTATAGTACACATGAACAATTTAAATGGATCTCTATGCTGCTTAAAAGCTCTTTTAATGTAAACTTTCTAGGCATATCCCTATATAATAATAAATATAGTGAATACGATCACAATGCTTATTGCATTCACTAGTACATTACACAAGATTCAATATTGTATCAGTAACAATTGGCTCTCTAGCAATGGAATTGACACAAACACTTTAATTGAAGACGTTTTCATTAAGTCCATTGAAATGGTTCACAACAGTGTAGTTGTTTATTTAGGACTTGAATTCTATGATTATAAAATCATGCATGTGACAAAACACTGATCAGTACACTTTCATATAGGCATGTGCATCAAAGTAGTGTGGGTTTAAAAAATGGGTGTGGCTAAGTATAGCAGTGTTTCCCACCCCCAGTGAAAAGTCCTACATGATACCCTGCCACTAGTTACTTTATGTTAGAGCCCTAGGCATACTTGCAATTCCATTCCTCTGTGCTTGGCTGCTCTTATTCATATTCAGCCTAGCTACTCTGGCACTACCCACTTAAGGGAGGATCCAAATAACTGAAGCAATAAACAGGGCTGAGTGATGGTCAGTGCAGCAATCACTGCCAAATATACTATTTCATAGCAATGCCCCTTACAATATAATGCAACTAAGCATGGTGACAATAACTTTTGACCCCCATTTTTTTTATAAGTAGCTGCATGTGCATATACATAGATAATGAAATATCTTCACTTCAATACAATGTGTACATATGTATAATGTGTTCATAAATAAAGTGTATATAAAAATAGTGCTTGGCTTTCATGTAAGAATGTATGTCAGTGGACAAACTAGGAATAACACTATGAAGTCAATTCTGTATGTTGCTGCATTACCAACAATGTTTCCATCCATTCCTGGAACTGTTTTTATTTTGGTAGTAGAGAGGTATCATCGGATACAGTAAATGTACTGGTTGTGATGGTAGTGGGCGTATCTATTATCATGGTAGTGGGAGAATCTGTAGTCATAGTATAATTTTATTTAAAAAACTCATCTTGTTAATCAAGTATAAATTTTATATAACCATAAAGAAATCTTACCGAATTCAATTATTATTTGTGCTTGAGCCTTTTGAGGAGTGCCATTGATGCTGCAGGTATAATTTCCACCATCTTCAAACTGCACATCTGATATAATTAAAGTAGAAAGTGCAGCTTGTGATTCATTTCCATTGCGAGCATTAGGTGATGGAAAGTTTTGGTAGACTATGCTGTACTTTTCTGAATTTAGAGGGATTCTTACTCCATCTTCCCTGGACCATTGAAGAAATTGATTAGGTCATACATATGCTTCCGTAAAGCATAGCAAAGTAACAATAGCACCTGGTTGGTCAACTCTACGGATTGGAAATAAAGATCTTAAGGTTGCTACAAAAAATGATTTTACATGTAAGTATTACTAATTGTACTTCATAATATCTTCAATCATACAATGACAGTCATCCAACATTAATGTGTCAGTCTATTAGCTAAAATATTATGCATACCTTGGAGAAATAATTCCGTTCTTGCACTGTCAGGTTGAGATTGAAGCAGGTCCTGTCCTTTACAAATGTATATTCCTTCATCTTGATAAGATAAGGTGGAGATCACAAGTGCAGTTCCAGTAAATGGTCGACCATCTATATCAACTTCTTGACCTTCATGAAAAGTGTACTTATCATTGATGGTGCTTGAATCAATGATGAGGTTGTTTGGAGTTGTCCATTTTGCAGAAAAATTTGAAGAAGATTGAACACCGCAAGATAAAAATATAGTAGAAGTTAAAGGCTCAAATTCACTTGGAATGGTAATAATATCAATATGAGAAAAAATCCGTAATTAAAAAAAAAAGGAATAATTAAGTATATTGCATTTAGTTGTACAACTATCTATGTGTTCTTACGTCCAATACTTGATGTAATTTGCAAAAGCAGAACTGCCCAAAACATTTTTAGATCTGACATGATAAAGTGTGCCTAGTGTATCAGGCCAGTCTTTTGTATTGGTTGCTTTGTCTTTGAAGATAGTCATAACTTAACAGAATTATAATGAGGAAGGGGAAGAGATGACTACATTATGTTCAAGAAACAGATAAGCAAATACAACCCTTAAATGTATTTAATGCTGGGGTGTCTATATAATACAAGAGAGGCGAGTTAAAATCCTGATTATTAAGGTTAAATATTCAATCATGAAATTTATTCAATAGCCTTTGCAAGAAAGTAAGCTTCTTTTTTTTGTAAACATTCTAGGCATATCTCTATAAAATAGAAGTGAATACAATCATAATGCTTATTGCATTTACTAGTACATTACACACAAGATTCAATTGTTATTTGGCTCTTTCGATTCCAGTGGCGACCAAATATTTTTAATTCTATATTGTTTAAAAAAGCCCGTGAAAGAGAGAGAACACATCTAATGAGTAAAAGAAGGCTGAGAATGAAATTGTGAGGTGTATAGTTGTTTATTTAGGACTAGTTTGGCTTCAAACCTGCACCTTAAGGTTATTTTCCAGCCAGCTAAAGGGATTATAAACGGTTTTGGTTCAAGACTGCAAAGGGTAGTAACTCTTTAAAGCACAAATGTTTTTTTATACATTAGAAAATATCCAATAACCTAGAAGTAGTAATTCCCTGAGTTAACTCGCCTTATGCAACTCTGGGTAGGTAGGTAACCAGTTTTGTTGTGAACCTCCAACTAATGTAACAAATGTTACACGCCTTTAGATCAGCATTTTGTACGGTTTCTATGGGCGAACGTCATCCATTTCCAATCCTGGTAGATGTCTTTTATCAATGGTATACCCTAACCTCATCACAGACCCACCCCCCTTCACACACACACACACACACACACACACACACACACACAGTGGAAGAAAAATAGGTGATTCCCAACTATATTCTCCACTTTTACTTAGCTGGTAATGAGCATGATCTTTTATCTACACAATCAAATAAGTGGAGGAAAAAAAATCAAGCAGACAAAAAAAATGTAATTGTTCTAGGTGTGGGTTTTGATGATAAAAATTGATGAATGATATTTATATCTTGCTGACTTGAGCCTCTATGTAATCCACCTGGCGTTCCATTGCTGTGAGTTTCTGATTGAGTACAGCAAGTCGTGATCGTGCTGACAGATCAAACGCATTGAGAAACTCTGCTATCTTAGTGATGCTAGAAGTAATAACTTCTACAAACTCCCTGTTGGACCAATCTTGTTGTATCTGACCCTGAACTGAAGACATCACCTGCATTGTACAATCATACAGGTACACATCATATACCTGTCAATGTGCCACATAGATCAAGAGGGACAAATGGGATGATTTTAATTAAAAAAAAGAGTGACAATTCACCTGATCACCAATTACGGAAAGGGCAACTCCAAACTAACAATAGGTCATTGACCCTTTCCTTAGTCATTAACGGCCATAGGTGAAGGGCTTATAGCATTGCATGCCAGAAGACTAGGTATTTTCTATACAGTGGCAACACAACAGTGGTAAACGGAAGAACCATGGCAAAAGAAGAGGTAAACATGACAGGGTGACATATTGGAGGAAAATTGGATCTGTCACATCAAATTTAATGGGAACTATGGGTAAACAAAATTTCACCATATATACTAATGCCCAAAGCTCCACCAATTAGCTAGCTGGAATCTGACATAAACTCTTTGAGGAAATAATTGATGATTGAATACCTTGATGCTAGTTAGTCTTGCTAGCCAGACCCTCTACCTAACCGCTACATGGGGAAAGGGTCTAGTGTCCATCATGCACCAATCTCATTTTACTGAAATTCATTAAGGTTTGCGGTAAGCTGCCTCTAAACATGCGCGTAAATCATTCCTTATGCTATTCTTGGAAAGATGCTTCTACCCTAGGTAGTAGTTGTAGCACAGAGACTTACCGAAACCAATAGACAAAGACATCTTTATCAGCTACAAACTTTTTCAAACATTGTTCCTGCTCACTTTTCAGAATATAGCTGAGAGAATCAGCAGCTTGAACAGCTTCAAGGCCTGAATATTTCGAAGTTGGTCTTTCAACCATGATTCTCCCAGGTGCAGCAGCTATAGGAATACAATACCGGATTGTATGCAGCGGCAAAGTCTAACACTCAAAATTCACATGCGAAAGTTGTGCAACGGCCACGCAAGATAACACACCTCCTCCATAAGCTATACATAGAAAGTATACTCCTCCAGATTCGGGAAGAGGAAACGAGATTGGTGCACGATGGACACCAGACCCTTTCCCCACGTAGCAAGTAGGTAAAGGGTCTGGCTAGCGACACTAGGTGCTAGTTAGGCATATAACTTCACTATTAAGTGGCCCCAAGTGGAAACACCAATCTATAACATTAGCACAATATCCACTCTTACATTCCAAGTGTCAGATCCAGCTTTGTAAAAGATAACTTTAACTTAAGGATTTGATGATGGATAAAAATTAACTTAAAGTATTGACTACCTTAGTCAACGGAATCACATTAATAGCATTATTTTCAAAGAACTAATAATTAAGGAGTCAAACAGGATATTTCCCAAAGGTTCCTATTTCCACTTCATGTGATCAAAAGCATTTCCTGTATCAACCCATTCACCATTATTACTTTAATTTATCGTTTATTTGGTGGACCACTATGTATTCTTCGAAGCTCAATGAAGCATTGCCACCAGTGAAAACAAAGAACTTCACCATAACCTACTAGTGACTACTCTAAAGTGTCCTCTACCACTTACTTACCCTTCTCT